>ENA-OPSZ01000547-OPSZ01000547.1-human-gut-metagenome-genome-assembly--contig:-NODE-547-length-24638-cov-2.653500_pt1 | contig 24638 bp, 19 predicted proteins | sample MGYA00241814_ERZ501919 | MGnify/ENA primary metagenome ERZ501919 (study PRJEB25962, sample SAMEA2042440) | human gut metagenome | biome: human gut; feature: human-associated habitat; material: faeces... | reverse complement strand
TGGCCGATAAAATCGGTATGCTGGCAACCGTGATGAACGCACTGGCTGTTTCCGATAAGCTGGAACAGCTGGGTGTGCCCACTGAGGTGTTCACCTCCATCACCATGCCACAGGTGGCACAGCCCTTTACCCGCAAGGATGCCCTGCGCGCCATGGATGAGGGCAAGATCGCTGTGTTCGGCGGCGGTACCGGCAACCCGTTCTTCTCCACGGATACGGCAACCGCTCTGCGCGCTGTGGAAGTGAGCGCCGATGTGATGTTCAAGGCTACTATGGTGGATGGCGTTTACGATAAGGATCCCCACAAGTACGCCGACGCAAAGAAGTATGATACCCTCACCTTTACCAAGGTGCTGGAAGACCAGCTGGCTGTTATGGATGGCACTGCTGCCACTCTGTGCCGCGACAACAAGCTGCCCATCCTCGTGTTCGATCTGGCCGACCCGGACAACATTGCCCGTGCCGTGCAGGGCGAGAATGTGGGCACACTGGTTTACGAGGGCTGAAACGCCTGCAGCCGACATACATTATAGGGCAGACGCATTGCAGCGCAGCCCCAAGATAAAAAGGAACAGGAGACTACCGCAATGAGCAGCAACACCAAGGTTTACGAAGACAAGATGAAGAGCTCGGTCGAACATCTGGGCCGCGAACTGGGCGCTGTGCGCGCAGGCCGCGCAAATCCCGCTGTGCTGGATAAGGTCAGCGTGGATTATTATGGTGCCCCCACTCCCATCCAGCAGGTGGCATCCGTGGCTGTGGCCGAAGCACGCACCCTGACCATTACCCCGTGGGACCGCACCCTGCTGCGCCCCATCAGCAAGGCGATCATGGCCAGCGATGTGGGCATCACTCCCATTGATGACGGCTCTACCATCCGCCTGAACTTCCCGGCTCCCACCGAGGAGCGCCGCAAGCAGCTGGCAAAGGAAGTTTCCAAGCTGGGCGAGGAGGCTAAGGTGGCAGTGCGCAACATCCGCCGCGAGGCTATGGATAAGGCCAAGGCCATGAAGAAGGCCGGCGAGCTGACCGAGGACAGCCAGAAGACCATGGAAGAGGATGTCCAGAAGCTGACCGACAAGTATATCAAGAACATCGATGCTGCGGTGGAAGAAAAGCAGAAGGAGATCATGTCTGTCTGATCTGCGCAGATGCAATAAACTGGAGGTGCCGTGCGCTGAAGAAGAGTGCGCGGCACTTTTGTTGAAGGTGGCATTGCTGCCGGGAGGAAATAATGGCGCATCCTAAAGAATTTGCCGAGGGCCTTTCCATCGGCATCATCATGGACGGCAACGGCCGTTGGGCAAAGAACCGCGGCCTGCCCCGCACTGCCGGGCACAAAAAAGGCGCAGAGGTGTTCAGCGATATTGCAGATTACTGCGATGAGCTGGGCGTTTCGTCGGTGTACTTCTATGCGTTTTCCACCGAGAACTGGAAGCGTCCGCTGGAAGAGGTCAACGCCATCATGCGGCTGTTCGGCGAATATCTGCTGAAGGGCTTTGACTACAAGAACCGCAATATCCGCATCAAGTTCATGGGTGACCGCACGGTGCTGGATAAAAAGCTGCAGCAGCTGATGAACAAGCTGGAAGCAGATTCTTCGGTCAAGACCGGCATGACCCTGAACATTGCCATCAACTACGGCGGCCGCCCGGAGATCGTGCGGGCGGCGCAGCAGCTTGCGGCAAAGGCGGCGGCAGGGGAGATAAAGCCCGAAGAGATCACGGAACAGCTGCTCAGCGATGCCATGTATACCGCTGGCCAGAAGGACCCGGATTTTATCCTGCGTCCCAGCGGAGAAAAGCGGCTGTCCAACTTCATGCTCTGGCAGGCAGCTTACTCGGAGCTGGTAGAAATGGACGTTCTGTGGCCGGATTTCACCCGCAGCGATCTGGACGCTGCCATTGAGGAGTTCAATCATCGTTCCCGCCGGTTTGGCGGACTGTAAAATCCAAGACCTCCTGCACACGGTGCAGGGACCGGACGGCCCGGCGGCTTTGCTGCCGGGGCCAAACTGAAAGATAGAAAGGTGCGGCACCCGACCGGTGAAAAGGAGATCCAATCTATGAAAACACGTGTTATTACTGCAATCGTGGGCATCATTGTACTGATCGGCGTGATGTTCACCTTCAACACTCTGATCTTTAATCTGGTCATCGCAGCTATTACGCTGATCGCCGTTCACGAGATCTACAGTGCCCTCGGCTTTGAAAAGAAGGACTGGCTGATGTATGCGGTTCTGGTGCCGTATACACTGCTGGTCATGACGAGCAACTATCAGGTCATGCGGCGGCTGGTGATGCCGGTGTCCTTTCTGCTGGTCACATTTTATGCCATCTATCTGGTGGTGCGCAACGGCACCATCAGCTATCAGAAGGCCAGCGGCCTGCTGATGTTCTCCGGCATCGTGATCTTCTGCTTCTATTCCTTTATCCGGCTCAAGGAGCTGCTGCCGGTGGAGCAGTACGGCTACGATGCGGGGTTCTTTATCTTGCTCATCCTCTGCTTTGCATGGGGCGGCGATACCTGTGCCTACTTTGCAGGCCGTGCCTTTGGCAAGCATAAGCTCTGCCCGGTGGTCAGCCCCAAAAAGACCGTGGAAGGTGCTGTTGGCGGTGTTCTGGGCACCATGGCGTTTGGTGTGGTCATCACGCTGGTATACTCGGTGGCAGCAAACCGGATGGAAGCCTTCACCCGCTCCAACATTGGCGTTTCCATGTATGTGATCATTGCGCTGCTGGGCTGCGTAGCGGCGGTGCTGGGCATTTATGGCGATCTGTTTGCCAGCGTGGTCAAGCGCCAGTGCGGCATCAAGGATTACGGCACCATCTTCCCGGGGCACGGCGGCATTCTGGACCGCTTTGACAGTGTGATGTTCATTGCGCCCTTTGTGACCATGGTCATTACGGCGGTGTTCTACTATTAAGGGAGGAATATGTGATGTCGAAAAAAATCACTCTGCTGGGTTCTACCGGTTCCATCGGAACCCAGAGCCTGGATGTGATCCGTGCACAGGGCTATGAGGTGTTCGGTCTTTCTGCCCACAGCCATGTAGACAAGATCCTGCAGCAGATCGAAGAGTTTCATCCGCGCTATGTCTGCATGACCGATCCGGATGCGGCCCGCAGGCTGGATGCGGAGCTTTCCGGTCGTGCAGATGCGCCCCGGCTGCTGGTAGGGCCGGAGGGTCTTAAGCAGCTGGCTGCACTGGATGGCACCGATGTGGTGCTGAACAGCGTGGTGGGCATTGCAGGCCTTGGTGCCAGCCTGTGCGCGATCGAAAGCGGGCATGATCTGGCCCTTGCCAACAAGGAGAGTCTTGTCACTGGCGGCCATCTGGTCACACAGGCCGTGGCAAAGCATGGTGTAAAGCTGCTGCCGGTGGACAGTGAACACTCGGCCATCTTCCAGTGCCTGCAGGATAAGGAGAGTGCCCCCAGCCTGACCAAGATCCTGCTCACGGCATCCGGCGGCCCCTTCTTCGGGATGAAGACCGAGGAGCTGCGCGGTAAGACCAAGGCGGATGCCCTCAAGCACCCCAACTGGAACATGGGCGCAAAGATCACCATTGACTCTGCCACCCTGATGAACAAGGGTCTGGAGCTGATCGAGGCAGTGTGGCTGTTCGGCCTGCCGCCGGAGAAGATCCAGATCGTGGTGCAGCGCCAGAGCATCGTGCATTCGGCGGTGCAGTTCAGCGATAATTCGGTCATTGCTCAGCTGGGTGTGCCGGATATGCGCATTCCCATCCAGTATGCGCTCACCTACCCAAAGCGCGTACCCGGCGTTGTGCCGGAGCTGGACTTTGCCGCACTCAAGGTGCTCACCTTCGATGTGGCAGACGACGAGACCTTCCGCTGCCTTGCCGCCTGCAAAAAGGCCATCAAAAAGGGAGGTCTCGGCCCATGCGCCGCCAACGGTGCCAATGAGGAAGCTGTCAAGCTCTTCCTTGAGGACAAAATTGGCTTCCTCGATATTGGCCGTCTGGTGGAAGCAGTCGTGGACAGCGACAGCTTTGGCGGCGAGTATACCCTCAGCGATGTGTACGAGTGCGACCGCATGGCACGGGAATTTGTAAGAGCGCACTTATAAAAACCCTCTCAGCCTCACTGCGTTCGGCAGCTCTCCCGAAGGGAGAGCTTTCAAAAAGCGTAAGGCCAGATGTGCAAAAGCTCCCCCTTCGGGGGAGCTGGCAGGACGGCAGCCCTGACTGAGAGGGGTTCCGACTTTTCAGCTTTAGGAGACGCAATGTCAATTTTTATCACCCTGATCGCCGCACTGATCGTGTTCAGCGCTGTGATCGCCATTCATGAATTCGGGCACTTTACCGTGGCAAAGCTCTGCGGCATTCAGGTCAATGAGTTTTCCATCGGCATGGGGCCGGCTTTGTGGAAGAAAATTTACAAGGGCACCCAGTACAGCCTGCGTGCATTGCCGGTAGGCGGCTATGTGGCGCTGGAGGGCGAGGAAAGCCCCGAGAGCCAGCAGGCCGAAGCGGCCCGCGACGAACGGGAAGCAGAGGACGAAAACCCTGTCCCGCCGGAGCAGCGCACCGGCATCCCTTTGAACGAGGCACCGGTATGGCAGCGTGTGCTTGTGATGGTGGCAGGTGCCTTCATGAATTTCGTGCTGGGCTTTGTGGTGCTGGTCATTCTTGTGGCAGCACAGGAAGGAGCCATCACCAGCAAGACCATCTATTCCATTGAGAACGATGCCCTCTGCGGCCAGACCGGCCTGCAGGCGGGGGACGAGATCGTTGCCGTGACCGCCAGGCGCTGCTTTGTGGCCAACGACATCCTTTATGAGCTGGTGCGCACCGAAGCCTATCGCGCCCGGTTCACCGTGAAGCGGGACGGCCAAAAGGTGGAACTGCCGGACGTGCAGTTCGACACCTGGCAGGACGAGAACGGCCAGACCCATATGACCCTTGGCTTTACGGTGTACGGCATCAAAAAAACACCGCTCAATGTGTTAAAAGAAGCATGGAACAGCACCCTGTACTACGGACGCATCGCGTTTATCTCGCTGGCAGACCTTGTGCGCGGACGTGAGAGCATCAACAATCTGTCCGGCCCGGTGGGTATCGTGACAGCGATCGGTCAGGCGGCAAGCTACGGCTGGCAGGATCTGCTGGATCTGCTGGCCCTCATCACCATCAATCTGGGCGTGTTCAATCTGCTGCCCTTTCCGGCACTGGATGGCGGCAAGGTGGTATTTTTGATCATTGAGGGCGTTACCGGCCATGCAGTGCCGGAAAAGCTGCAGGGTACACTGACCATTGCGGCCTTTGCACTGCTGTTTGGCCTGATGCTCTTTGCAACCTATAATGATATCATCCGGCTTGTGACCGGTGCAATGTGAGCAAAAACAGAAAGGGGAACTTTATGCGGCAGTTAAAACGGGAAGTGAAAATCGGCAATGTGACCATCGGCGGCAAGAATCCTGTTGCGGTGCAGACGATGCTCAACGTGCCGGTGGAGGATATTGAGGGCAATGTGGCGCAGGCAAAGCGGTGCGAAGCTGCTGGCTGTCAGATCCTGCGCGTGACCTGCCCCAGCCCGGCGGATGCAAAGTGCATCGAAGCCGTCAAGAATGCGGTGAACATCCCCATTGTGGCAGACATCCATTTTGACTACAAGGCGGCTCTGGCCTGCGCAGATGTGGGCGTGGATAAGATCCGCATCAACCCCGGCAACATCGGCGACGATGACCGGGTGAAGGCTGTGGTGGATGCCTGTCAGCGCAAGAACATTCCCATCCGCATCGGCGTGAATGGCGGCAGTCTGGAAAAGCACATCCTTGCAAAATACGGCGCACCCACGCCGGAGGCCATGGTGGAGAGTGCACTGTACCATGTGCGCCTGCTGGAAAAATTCGATTTCAACAACATCGTCATTTCCATCAAGAACTCCAATGTGCCCCGCATGATGGAGGCCTACCGCCAGCTCAGCGCTGTCACGGATTACCCGCTCCATGTGGGTGTTACCGAGGCGGGTACCTACCAGATGGGTCTGCTGAAAAGCGGCATGGGCATCGGCGGAATGCTGCTGGAAGGCATTGGCGATACCATCCGCGTCTCGCTGGCCGCAGAGCCGGAAAAGGAAGTGGAAGCGGGCTACAACATCCTGCGCGCCGTGGGCTTCCCGGTAGCAGGCCCGGAGGTCATCACCTGCCCCACCTGCGGCCGCACCCAGTATCCCTGCACCGAGATCGCCAATGAGGTGGAAAAGCGGCTGCAGGGCTGCAAAAAATCCATCAAGGTGGCCGTGATGGGCTGCGTGGTCAACGGCCCCGGTGAAGCCCGCGAAGCAGACATCGGCATTGCCGGCGGCAAGGGCGAGGCGGTGCTGTTCATCCACGGCAAGCCCATCAAAAAGCTGACCGGAGACAACATCCTGGATCAGTTCATGGATGAGATCTATAAACTGTAAAATGGGAGAATGCTATGGCACTGCAAAACAAACTGGGCCTGACAGATGAACTGGAGCTTGCCCGTGAAGAGGAAAGGATCAGCAAACAAAAGGCGCTGGAGCTGTATGATACGGGTTTGCTGAATACTTTTCCGGTGGGAACATTTGCAGGCCTTGCAATGATCCATAAATATCTGTTTGAAGATATCTATGAATTTGCCGGTCAGATGCGCATCGTAAACATCGCAAAGGGAAATTTCCGCTTTGCACCGGTCATGTATCTGCACCCGGCACTGGAAAGCATTGACCAGATGCCGCAGTCCACGTTTGATGAAATTATTGAAAAATATGTGGAGATGAATGTGGCGCACCCTTTCCGGGAAGGCAATGGCCGCAGTACCCGTATCTGGCTGGACAGCATCCTGAAAAAAGAACTGCATCAGGTGGTGGATTGGAGCCGCGTGGATAAAAGCGACTATCTGATGGCCATGGAGCGCAGCCCGGTGAAAGATCTGGAAATCAAGGTGCTGCTGCATAAAGCACTGACGGAACAGATCAATGACCGTCAGGTGTATATGAAGGGGATTGATGCAAGCTATCATTATGAGGGCTACCAGATTTTCAGAACAGAGGAACTTGCAAAGAAATAAAACCACATTTTTGCTGCCACACCTGCAAAAACGGGTGCGGCAGTTTGTGCTGTATAAAAAGGAGTACCATTTGTGACACCACTCGTATCCAACCTGTGGCCGCAGTTCATGGTGGACCCGGCATTTGCAGACTGCTTCGGGCAGGTCATTGTGGAGCATGCGCAGATGCTGCGGCAGGAGCGGCAGGTCATCTTTACCCTGCGCAGCGGTGCGCCACTGGACAAAAATCTCTGTGCCCGGCTGCTGGCATCCCTACAGCCGGATTATGAGGGCTTTGAGCTGCGCATCCAGAACCTGTTTGGCTATGCCATGCTGGACGAAGCGGCCCTGCGCGATCTGATGGAAGAGATGAAGCGGGACGGCGTGCCCATCAATGGCTTTCTGGACCGGTGCAAGATCAACATCATCGGACAGAAGATCACCATCGGCGTATGCCATGGCACCAAGTTTTTGCAGGAGATGCACTTTGAAAAGCTGCTGGCAGAGCGCATTGCGGCCCACACCGGGGTAACGCCGCAGGTAACGCTGCAAAGCGCTGTAAGCGAAGCCGAGCAGCACCAGATGGAAGAAAAGCTGGAGCGCAAGATTGCGCCACCGGTGGTCAAGTTTGAGAAAAAGAACACAGCACCGTCCATCAAGGTGGATGGTCTGGACCTGACCGATAAGCCCGTCACCATTTTCCACGGCAAGATGTTCACCCCCAAGAACCTCACCCCGCTGAAAGACCTTGGCGGCGAGGGCGGCAAGTGCATGATCTGGGGCGATGTGTTCTTCTCGGAGGTCAAGGGAAACTTCCGCAAAATTTATACCGTATCCATCACCGATTATCAGGGCTCCATCAACCTGAAGATCCGCGCGCAGGAAGGTGAGGACTGCTCCAAGTGGGAGAGCCTTGGCAAAGGCACCACCCTCATCGTGCGCGGCGACTGCTCCTACGACAAGTACGAACACGATTATATCGTCTACCCCTACGATGTGCTCATCGTGGAGCGCAAAAAGCGGGAGGATACCGCACCGGTCAAGCGTGTGGAGCTGCATCTGCACACCAAGCTTTCCAGCATGGACGGCTTCTGTGACCCCGGCGGCATCGTCAAGCTGGCCCACCGCATGGGGCATCCGGCCGTTGCCATCACGGACCACGGTGTGTGTCAGGGTTACCCGGAAGCCATGCTGGCAGCGGACGATATCCATAAATCAGACCCGGACTTCAAGTTGATCTACGGCTGCGAAGCCTACTTTGTGGACGACATGATCCCCTGTGTATACGGTGTGAAGGATCAGCCGCTGGACGGGGAGTTCTGCGTGTTTGATACCGAGACCACAGGCCTTGACCCCGGCGTGGAGTATATGACCGAGATCGGTGCCGTCATCGTGAAAAACGGCGAAGTGGTGGAGGAATTTGATACCTTTGTCAAGCCCGGCAAGCCCATCACCCCCAAGATCACCGAGCTGACCGGCATCACCAACGAAATGGTGGCGGATGCTCCCGGCGAAAAGGAAGCACTGGAAGCCTTCCTCAAATTTGCGGGAGACCGCATCCTTGTGGGCCACAACGTCCACGCCTTTGATATGCGTTTCCTGCGCGCCGCCGCCAAGCGCAGCGGCATCAAGCTGGAGCCGACCTATATCGACACCCTGACCATGGCGCAGGCCATGTACCCCGGCCTGCACAACTACAAGCAGGGCACCATCAACAAGCATCTGGAGCTGCCTGCCTACGAGGCCCACCGTGCCTGTGAGGATTCTGCCGCGCTGGGCCGCATCTTCGGGGTCATGCTGAACGACCTGAGAGAAAAGCAGGTAGCAAAGGTCAGTGAGATCAACACCGGCCTTGGCGGCAACCGCGAGGTGCTGAAAAAGAAGTATTACCACCTCATCATTCTGGTCAAGAACCAGATGGGCCTGAAAAATCTGTACAAGATCGTCAGCGAAGCCCATGTGAACTACTTTTTCAAAAAGCCCCGGGTGCCCCGGAGCCTTTTGAACAAATACCGGGACGGCCTGCTGCTCACTTCCGCCTGCGAAGCCGGCGAGCTGTACCGAGCCATCGTGGATGGCACCAGCTATGAAGAACTGAAAAAGATTGCGTCCTACTACGATATTCTGGAGATCCAGCCGCTGGGCAACAACGCCTACATGGTGCGGGACGGCAAGGTGGACAGCGAAGAGGACATCAAAAACTTCAACCGCACGGTCATCAAGCTGGGCGAGGACCTGCACAAGCCGGTCATTGCCACCGGCGACGTGCACTTTACCGAGCCGGAGGACGCGGCTTACCGCGCTGTGTTGCAGGCGGGCAACGGCTTTAAAGATGCCGACAACCAGCCGCCGCTGTTCTTCCGCACCACGCAGGATATGCTGGCGCAGTTCTACTATCTGCCCAAGGAAAAAGCCTACGAGGTAGTGGTGAAGAACCCCCGCAAGATCGCGGCGATGATCGACAACAATGTTCGTGCCATCCCGCGCGGCACCTACCCGCCCAGCATCGAGGGCGCAGAGCAGCAGCTGCGCGATGCTACGTGGGAACACGCCAAGCGCGATTACGGTGACCCGCTGCCCGAAATTGTGGAAAAGCGGCTGCAGAAGGAGCTGGACTCCATCTGCGGCCATGGATACGCCGTGCTGTACGTCATTGCGGTCAAACTGGTGGCCTATTCCAACGCGGGCGGCTATCAGGTGGGCAGCCGTGGTTCGGTCGGCTCATCGGCCGTGGCCCACTTCTCCGGCATCTCGGAGGTGAACAGTCTGCCGCCCCACTATCGCTGCCCCAAGTGCAAGCACAGCGAGTTCATCACCGACGGCAGCGTGGACGACGGCTTTGACCTGCCGGATAAAAACTGCCCCAACTGCGGCACCCGGATGCTGGTGGACGGCCACGATATTCCCTTCGAGACCTTCCTCGGCTTCTACGGCGATAAAGAGCCGGATATCGACCTGAACTTTTCCGGCGAATATCAGTCCAATGTGCACCGCTATACCGAGGAGCTGTTCGGCAAAGCCAACGTGTTCAAGGCGGGCACCGTGTCCGGTATTCAGGACAAGACCGCCTACGGCTATGTCAAAAAATATCTGGATGAGCGCGGCCGCACGGTGAATCATGCGGAGGAGAACCGCCTGACTCTGGGCTGCACCGGCGTCAAGCGCACCACGGGTCAGCACCCCGGCGGCATGGTCGTTGTGCCGGACACCTACGAGATCTACGATTTCTGTCCCATCCAGCACCCGGCGGACGATGTGGCAGGCGGCCTGCTGACCACCCACTTCGAGTTCAAGTACCTGCACGATACCCTGCTCAAGCTGGACGAACTGGGCCACGATATGCCCACCTTCTACAAGTATTTTGAGGAGTACACCGGAATCCCCATCGACAGCATCCCCATGAACGACCCCAAGGTGTACAGCCTGCTGACCAGCCCCGAAGCGCTGGGCGTGACCCCGGAACAGATCGACAGCCAGACCGGCACCTTCGGCATCCCGGAAATGGGCACCAACTTCGTGCGCGGTATGCTGGTGGAGGCACGGCCCAAGAACTTCTCCGAACTGATCCAGATCTCGGGCCTGTCCCATGGCACTGATGTGTGGACCGGCAACGCGGACGAGCTGATTCGCAGCGGCACCTGCACCATTGCGGAGGTCATTGGCTGCCGTGACAGCATCATGCTGTACCTGCTGCGCAAGGGTCTGGAACCCAAGATGGCCTTTGATATCATGGAGGCCGTGCGTAAGGGCAAGGTGGCCAAGGGCGGTTTCAAGGATGGCTGGGAGGAAGCCATGCGGGAGCACGAGGTGCCGGACTGGTACATCGAGAGCTGCCGCAAGATCAAGTATATGTTCCCCAAGGCCCATGCCGTGGCCTACCTGATGTCGGCCATTCGTCTGATGTGGTTCAAAATCTACCGTCCGCCGGAGTTCTATGCGGTATACTTTACCGTACGCGGCGACGACATCGACTACGAAGCCGCTGTGGGCGGTGCGGCAGTGGCCCGCGCCCACATGGAAGAAGTCAAGCGCCGCCTGAAGGAAGAGAAGAACGCCAAGGACGAAGATGTGCTGGTCAGCCTGCAGCTCGTCAACGAGATGCTGGTGCGCGGCTACGAGTTTTTGCCCATTGAGCTGGGCAAGAGCCGCGGCTCCAAGTATGTGGTGGAGGACGGCAAGGTACGCCTGCCTTTCTCTTCGCTGAAGGGCCTTGGCGGTGCTGCCGCCGATGCACTGGAAAAGGTGACCATCCACGGCGAAGAATATATCTCGGTGGAAGAGCTGCAGCAGGCTTCCGGTGTCGGCAGCAGCATTCTGGACCGTCTGCGTCAGGTGGGCGCTCTGGGTGACCTGCCGGAGAGCAGTCAGGTGAGCTTCTTCTGAGGATTCTGAAAGCAAAAGTGCCTGCACGGCTTTAGCTGTGCAGGCACTTTTGCTTAAAAAAGCACCTGCGGCAAAAACTGCAGGTGCTTAAAAATTCAGCAGAACGGGGGAGTGTTTACTCCACGCTGATCATATAATAGTAAACGGGCTGGCCTCCGCGGATGTGGCTGACCTCAACGTGGTTCGGGCACTTTGCCGTTACGATCTCGGTCACTTTCTCGGCATCCTCATCGCTCACGTCGCAGCCGGAAATGATGGTGACGAAGCTGGAATCCTTCTTGCACATGCCGCGTGCCAGACGGTAGGTAGCTTTGGTGATATCGTTGGAGGTGGAAACGATCTTGCCGTTCTCCAGAGCCATGATCTCACCCTTCCTGATGCGCTTGCCGTCGTACTCACTGTCGCGGGCAGCATAGGTGATCAGACCGGTGGACACCTTGTCGGCAGCAGCCATCATGTTAATGGTGTTGGTCTCGGCGTTCACAGAGGGATCAAAGTTCAGCATGGCGGTAATGCCCATGGGCACGGTGCGGGTGGGCAGAACGACCACCTGACGGTCGGCCAGCTTCTGGGCCTGCTCAGCAGCCATGATGATGTTCTTGTTGTTGGGCAGCACGAACACGGTCTTTGCGGGCACGCTCTGGATGGCGGCGAGGATATCCTCGGTGGCAGGGTTCATGGTCTGACCACCGGAGACCACTGCGTCTGCAGCCAGATCGGTGAACACGGACTTCAGGCCTTCACCGGCGGCAACGGCAACAAAGCCATAGTCACGGCTGGGGTCCACAGCAGCGTAGACGAACTCGCTGGACTGAGAAGGGGCCTTCTCAGCAGAAGCCTGCTTTTCCAGGCTCTTGCCCTGCTTCTGACGGGCCAGGAACTGCTCATGCATGTTTTCGATCTTGAAGTTGGTCAGGTAGCCATACTTGATGGCTTCGCTCAGGATCTTGCCGGGGTCAGCGGTGTGCACATGCAGGTTGATCACATCGTCATCCTCGATGCACACCACGCTGTCGCCGTTGGATTCTGCAAAGGCACGCATCTTTGCGGCGCTTGCACCCTCATACTTGTTGATCAGGAACTGGGTGCAGTAGCCGTTCTTGATGTCCTCCACCTTCATCAGGTCGTCGGTGAACACACCCTTGCCGGCGTTCTCGGTGGAGAGCTTTGCCTTGTTGGGAGCAGCCTCGCCGCCTGCCACGATGCCTTCGCCATGGAACACCTTGCCCATGCCCTCAAAGATGACCATGATGCCCTGACCGCCGGCATCCACAACGCCGGCCTTCTTCAGAACAGGCAGCAGGTTGGGGGTGTCCTCCAGAGCCTTCTGGCCGGCGGTCATCACCACATCCCACAGAGCGGGCACATCCTCGGCACCGCAGGCAGCAGCTTCCTCAGAGGCAATGCGTGCAACCGTGAGGATGGTGCCCTCGGTGGGCTTCATAACGGCCTTATAAGCACCCTCGACACCCTTCTTCAGGGCCTCGACAATGTCGGCAGCGGTGGCTTCCTTCTTGCCTTCCAGCGCCTTGGAGAAGCCGCGGAACAGCAGGCTGGTGATAACACCGGAGTTGCCGCGTGCGCCGCGCAGCATGGCGGAAGCAGCGGTCTTGGAAGCCTCACCCACAGTGCAGCTGTCGTCCAATGCTTCCAGCTCGCGCACAGAAGCACCCACGGTCATGCCCATGTTGGTGCCGGTATCGCCATCAGGAACAGGGAAAACGTTCAGCTCGTCCACGCGGGAGCGCTGATTGTTGATGTTGTTGGCGCCAGAGATAATGGCGTCACGCAAGATCTTACCAGAAATCATTCTTTTTTACTCCTTGTACTTGCCGGAAAAGCCCGGCGCATTCGGATGAACCAACAAAAATCAGGCGATCACATCGTCTACCGAAACCACAACGCGGGCAACCTTCAGGCCGGTAGCCTGCTCCACCTCGTCCTTGACGCGGTGAGAGATGCTGCGTGCGGCGGTAGAAATGTTCAGGCCATAGCTCACTGCAATGTGCAGTTCGATCACCAGACGACCATCCTCCTGCGTGACACGGACACCCTTTTCCGGGTAATCAGAACCGTGCACCATGCTTCTGACGGCATCGGTCATATCACGGGGTGCCATTGCGGCAACACCGTAACACTGTTTGGCTGCTTCACCTACCAGAGTAGCAAAATACCCGGACGTAAAGCTGACATCCCCCAGAGGGAAACGGGAAGTGATCATAGTCGCTCTGCTCCTTTATGTTATTTTCATAAAACACATTCAAGGTCTGGGGCGCAGCGACGGACAGATACGCATACTGCGCCGAAAAACACCCACATTATTATACAACTTTGGGGCGCGCTTGTACAGCGCAAAATGCTGGTATATCAACTTTTTGCGCAGGTTTCTGCGTTGGCGGCATGGTTCGGGCGGTTTCGCACCGGGAAGGTGATAGCATAACGGACGCTGGTTGCTTTTTATCAAAACCGAAAGTATGACGAAAGAAAGCAAACAATCTGTTAAAAAAATATAAAAGGTGGGTGATAACTCTTTATCTGACTATGAAAAAGTGCTAAAATAAAAACAAGGATAGGGACTGCGGCGCAGGGTCCCGCTTGTGCGGACGAACTGCGTTATTTTTTGCGCACGGCGCGTGGAACAATGTTTAGGAGCTGTTGTCATGAATATTTTGTTTTTCCTTTCACCCAAGCAGGATCTGATGTATGTTTACGACGATTTTACCCTTCGGCAGACGCTGGAAAAGTGGGAGAATAACCGCTACGCATCCATTCCGGTGCTCAACCGGCAGGGAAAATATGTGGGCACCCTGACTGAGGGCGACATTCTCTGGGGGCTGAAAAAGTTCCATGGTCTGGATCTGGAAGCGGCTGAGGATATCCCCATTTCGGCCTTCCCGCACAAGCGCGACTACAAGGCTGTCACCGTGACCACCAGCATGGATCAGCTGATCGAAGCGGCCATGAACCAGAACTTTGTGCCGGTTGTGGATGACCGCGGCATCTTCATTGGCATCGTGCGCAGGCAGGCGATCATCCGTTACTGCTATGAGAAGGCCCGCACAGAGCAGCAGGCCCATGAGCAGCGCATCCCGGAATATGCCGCTGTGCATTGAACGATATAAATAGGTGGCCAGCCGCCCGGTTCCGCATCTGAAGCCGGACGGCTTTTTGTCTGAAAAATACATTGAAAATCCGATTTATGGTACCTGCTGTGTGCGATAATACAGCCATGGAACAAAAACGTTCTGAAAAGCTGCAAAAAACGAGATACAGGAGGGAACACGGATGAAAGATTTTGAACTGCGTTATGTTGGAAGCCATGTGGAAGTATACACCGGCAGCGGAGTCTTCCTGTTTTCGGCCGATACGGTGCGGGAAGCAATGGAAGAACTGGCAGAGTAAGCGCCTGCAAACAGGCAGGGACTTCGGCGCAAATGTAAAATTGATGTAAAATAATTGAAAAAGAAAGAGCACGAATTCATTAAGAGACGGAAAAATGTGTAGAAAAAGTGATTTTCTTGTAAAATAAACCTTGTTGTGACAGGATAAAAAATGATATAATAAATCCAAGCGCGGTCATTGTGCGCCGTTCTGTGCAGCAGAGCGGCAGGCCGCAGCATCTGCCGGATAAAGCAGGCCCGGTGTGCGGGCAGGGCAGATGTACAAGGATCAAAAGGAAGATCATTTTTAGGAGTATCGTTATGGATATCACACACATTACCTCTCTGTTGGGTGGAATTGCGCTGTTTCTGTACGGCATGTCCATTATGGGCGCTGGTCTGGAAAAGCTGGCCGGCGGCAAAATGCAGGGCGTGCTGCAAAAGCTGACCTCCTCAACGCTCAAGGGCGTTATTTTCGGCACCCTCATCACGGGTGTCATCCAGTCCTCGGCCGGCACGGTCGTTATTTGTGTCGGTCTGGTAAACTCCGGCATCATGACCCTTACGCAGTCGGTAGGTGTCATTATGGGTGCAAACATTGGTACCACTGTTACCGGCCAGCTGATCCGCATGGCGGATATCTCCGGTGACAGTCTCTGGCTGACATTGATCCAGCCCAAGACCTTTGCGCCCGTGGTGGCGTTTATCGGCTGCATTTTTTATGTATTCCTGCGCAGCGCTAAAAAGAAGAACATCGGCCAGATCATGCTGGGCTTCGGCATCCTGTTTACCGGCATGAGCCTGATGGACACCGGTGTGGCTCCTCTGCGTGAGAGCGCCGTGTTCCAGAATCTGTTCGTTACCATGACGAATCCCGTTCTGGGCATTCTGGTGGGCGTGGTGGTCACGGTGATCATCCAGTCTTCCTCGGCATCGGTGGGTATCCTGCAGGCACTGTCCAGCACGGGTCTGGTCACCTTCAGCTCTGCCATCCCCATTATTCTGGGCGCACACATCGGCACGGCCTTTACGCCGCTGCTCACCATTGGCGGCTCCTCTAAGGACGGCAAGCGCGCTGCACTGATCCATCTGTACTTCAACATCATTGGCAGCGTGATTCTGCTGGCGCTGGTGTATGCGGTGCAGTTTACCGTTGGCATCCCCATGTGGAACGATGTGATGAACAAGAGCACCATCGCAAACATCCACACCCTTTCCAGCGTGTGCGCCATGTTGCTGTTCCTGCCCTGCAGCGGCGTGCTTTCCAAGCTGGCCATGCTTACCGTGCCGGACAGTGCCGAGGAAGCACAGGAGCTGAGCATGCCGGTGCTGGATGAACGTCTGTTCAAAAGCCCGGCTGTGGCCCTGCAGCAGGCTAAGAGCGCTGTGATCAAGATGTCCCGCCGTGCTGCCCGCAATGTGAATCTGGCTGCACCGCTGCTGCTGAAGATGGACGAGGATGCCGTCAGCGCCATCCGGGTGCGTGAAAACCTGATCGACCGCATGGAGGTGGCAATCTCCAACTATCTGATCAAGATGACCGATCAGGAGCTGGGCGACGATGAGAGCCACACTGTGACCGAACTGCTGAATTTTGTTACCGAGTTCGAGCGCATCGGCGACTATGCGGTGAACATTATGGAAAAGGCAGAAGAACTGCAGGAAAAGGAAGCGTCCTTCAGTGAAAGCGCCACCAAGGAGCTGCAGCTGCTGGAAAATGCGCTGAACCGCATCCTGAACCTGACCAACGATGCCTTTGAAAACAACGATATGCGCCTGGCGGCTCAGGTGGAACCGCTGGAGGAAGTGATCGATGTGATGGCGGAGCGCCTGCGCGACCAGCACATCCTGCGCCTGAAGGACGGCGTGTGCTCCATTGATACGGGTGTCGTGTTCCTGGATGTGCTGAACAATGCAGAGCGCATCTCGGATCACTGCTCCAACGTTGCTGCCCGCCTGATCGGCATGGATGCCGGCGAGGACTACGACTCCCACACCCTCAAGAGCATCATGCACCACAACCCCACCAAGGACTACATGCTGGAATACGAGGAGTGCCGCAAGGCCTACCTTGTTCCGCTGGAAGAAATGGAAGCCTGAAACTAAGAAAGACCTCCGGGGCACTTTTCCCGGAGGTCTTTTTTGCGTTAAAAATCAGGCACTTTTGGGCAAAGAGACAATGACCCAGCGGTGCGGCCCGTGAAAGCCGTCCACCTTGGCGGCTTTGCTGCAGGTGCCGGGGCTGGGCGGGCCGAGGTGGATACCGCGGTCCAGCTGCTTGCCGCAAAGACGGCACTGGTAATGGAGGGTGATCTGTTCTGACATGAGGACGCACTTCCTTTTATGATCGCTGCAGGCGGTTAAGAAACTTTACTTCTATTGTCATTATATAATTTCTATATCGTAATGTCAATAAAAATAATTTGTAAAAGTAGATAAAAATTGAGCATTCTGCACTCAACCGCCCAGATCTTCCAGCAGCAGGTCCAGTTCCCGTTCGCTGTACACGGTCACACCGCGCTTGATGCGCACGGCATCGTTCTCCGGCAGAAGATTGGTGTAGATGCCGGTGACGGTGACAAGCACATCCGGCTGGCCATTGGTGCCACAGCGGTAAACGGCTACGCGCCCGCCTTTGTCGCACAGGCGGTAGCTCTGGGCAGCAAGCTCCGGCATGGTCTGTGCAGCAAGGTCTGCTGCGGAGGAAGGCGGCGCTTCGCTGCCGGGGTCGGGCACCGGAAGGCTGAGCTTGGGCAGGGCCATCCAGAACAGGCTGAACACGATGGTGAATACGCACAGCCCGTAGAACAGGCAGGTGCACAGTTTGCGCATGGAGAAACACGCTCCTTTCCGGCTGAAGTATGCCCCAAAACAGGGGGGCACAGTCAATTTTCACACGGGAATGCTGTACTTTGTCCGGCAGATTGTGTTATACTACAGATGATTAGACCTATCAGGGCCGAAGATTGGTTCTTGCCCGCGTTCTGTGCACGTGCTATAATATGGTATTGCGTGCAGTTCTGTGCGCTTTGATGGAAAAGTACCAGCGCATGGCGCTGAAAAAGCAGCCTGAATGTTAGGAGGCGATTTCTATCTCCGATATGAGAAAGATCAACCGTGCCGGTGAGGGGCATTCCCCGGCACCGGCGGGGCGGAAGGTAAATGTGAGCAACAGCCGCCGGGAGTCCCAGCTGGGACCCAAACGCGGCCGGGAATCCAAAGAACCAAAGGAACCCCGTGAAAAGGGCAGACATCCCATTCTGCGCTTTATTGGCCGAACCATTGCTACACTGATTTGTCTGGGTATCATGGCAGGCAGTCTGGTGGCAGTGGGTGCTGTGTATTACGTGGTGCAGGCTACCGCCAACGACGGCGACCTGCTGGATCTAGACAACATTGAGCTGAGCCAGTCCAGTGTGGTGATGGCCACCGACCCGGACACCGGTGCACAGGTGGAGTATGCCACGCTGCGCTCTTCCAACAGCCACCGCGTGTGGGCGGATCTGGAGCAGATCCCCACGAACCTGCAGTATGCGTTCATCTGCACCGAGGATAAGGACTTTTACAACGAGCCCGGCGTCAACTTCAAGCGCACCATCGGCGCAATGGTCAACGAATACCTGCTGCCCATCTACAGCTCCAAGCAGGGTGCATCCACGCTGGAGCAGCAGCTGATCAAGAACCTGACCGACGACAAGAGCGCCAGCGGCATTGAAGGCGCACTGCGCAAGCTGCGCGAGATCTACCGCGCCCTCTGCCTGAGCCGCAGCTATTCCAAGGAGACCATTCTGGAAGCGTACCTGAACACCATCAGCTTTACCGGCACCATTCAGGGCGTGCAGACTGCGGCCAACGAATACTTTAATAAGGATGTCAGCCAGCTGACCCTGTGGGAGTGTGCGACCATTGCATCCATCACCAAGAACCCCACCAACTATAACCCCTACACCAACCCCGAAAACCTGATCAACCGCCGTAACTTCCTCATGTACAACATGTGGCAGCAGGGCGTGATCAGCGAAGAGGACTACCGCAACGCAGCGGCCCAGCCGCTGGTACTGGCCGAGGAAGAGAATACCAAGAAGAATTCTTCCGTTACCTCTTACTTTACCGATGCACTGTTCACCGAGCTGGTGCAGGACATCATGGACAAGGAAAACATTTCGGAATCCGAGGCACAGAAGCTGCTGTACACCGGCGGCTTTACCGTTGAGTCGACTGTGAACACCAAGGTGCAGTCCGCCATGGAAAACCTGATGCTCAACACGGACGATGCCTACTTCCCGGCCGGCTGGCATGAGGAAGAGGTGACCTCCATCTCGGACGACGATGTACAGGTGATGAACGAGGATGGTACGCCCAAGACCCGCACCGGCGACGACGGTACCGTTTATTATTACCGCAATGTGCGTACTCAGGCAGCCATGGTCACGCTGGACTATGACGGCAATGTGATCGCCATTGTGGGTGGTCTGGGCGAAAAGAACAAGAGCCTCTCGCTGAACCGTGCCTACAGTGTCACTCGTCAGACGGGTTCTACCATCAAGCCTATCGGTGCGTATGCACTGGGTGTAGAGTATGGTCTGGTGAACTGGTCCACCATGCTCAACAACTCGCCCTTGTATCAGAAGCAGGATATGGTGATCCGCGATGAGGATTACTGCCGCAAGAACGGCCTGATGGGCCTTTCCGACAAGCAGCTGCGCGCTTATCCCAACGCATGGCGCAGCTGGCCCCGCAACTATGGCGGCAACTACGGCGACAACAGTGATGTGCCGCTGTGGAACGGTCTGGCCCGCTCGCTGAACACCATTGCGGTGCGTGTGGGTGATCTGGTGGGCGCAAGCAACATCTTCAATTTTGTGTACAACACCCTGCAGCTGAACACGCTGGACCCGGTAAATGATGTGGGTCTGGCGCAGATGGTCATGGGCAGTCAGACCCATGGCGTTACGCCCACGGCGCTGGCAGCTGCGTTCCAGATCTTCTACGATGGCCAGTACACCACCCCGCACCTGTATACCCGCGTGCTGGACCGTGACGGCAATATCTATCTGGAGAACAACTCCACCAGCTATCAGGCCCTGACCCCGGATACCGCTTATGTGATGAACCGCCTGCTGAAGAACGTTCTGTACTCCAGCGTGGGCACCGCCGGTGGCCGCTACCCCAACTCCAACGGCATGGAAGCCTTTGGCAAGACCGGTACCGCCAGCGACGAAAAGGATCTGTGGTTCGTGGGCGGCACGCCGTACTACGTTACCGCCGTGTGGTGGGGCTACGATGCACCCTATGATATGACCAAGACGCTGGGTAAGCAGCAGGCCAAGACCCGTACCTGTGTTATGGCGTGGAAGGCGCTGATGGAACAGGTGCAGGCAGACCTGCCGTATAAGGCATTCCCGACCTCTGCCGGTGTGGTGGAGCGCCGCTACTGCACCCAGAGCGGCCTGCTGGCAGGCGGCTCCTGCCCCAGTACCGCCGTGGGCTACTACCGCGCCGATGATCTGCCTGGTACCTGCAACTACTCCCATGCAGCAGCTCCTGCAGCGGCTGCACCTGCGGAGACTGCGGCACCGGAGCAGGCTGTCATTCCTGCGGATACAGGTAATCAGGATACAGACTGATCTGTAGCCATATGAAGGACAAAAGGCGTACTATCGGCACCGGCGCGGGGTGAATCCGGCAAGGAAATACCGCGCTTGCCGCAGCAAAACTGGATAATCTGACAAAAACGCATCCGACCTCTTGCATTGCAGGGGGCCGGATGCTATTATATTCACTGCAAGAACACTTGTGTTTGTGAGGTGAACAAGTTGGAACGCCGCTTTTATCTGGTAGATGCGCAGGTGCTGCCTGAGGTTTTTCTCAAGGTGGTGCGCGCCAAGGAACTTCTGGCCAGCGGGGAGGCACGCAGCATTTCCGCTGCCACCCGCGCAGTCGATCTTTCGCGCAGCGCTTTTTATAAGTATAAGGACTGCATTTTTGACTCCGAGAATGGCCGTGAGGTGATCACCGTCATGGCTACTCTGCGGGACGAGACCGGTGCACTGCAGAGCCTGCTGGCCGGCATCAGCGCCGCAGGTGCAAGCATTGTGACCATCAACCAGTCCACACCGGAAAACGGTGCAGCACTGGTGGCAGTCACCATCCGCACCGATACCATGCAGATGACTCCCGAAGAGCTGACCGAAAAACTTTCGCGTCAGCGTATGGTGGTAGGCGTGCACTGCGGGTACAATCTGTAAGCAGTCTTCAGAAAACGAGGGAGAACAACAATGGCTAAAATTGCAATTCTGGGCTTTGGCACGGTGGGCAGCGGCGTGTACGAGGTACTGTGCCGCAACGCTGCGGGTGTCTCCCGCCGTGCAGGTGAGCCGGTGGAGGTCAAGTACATCCTTGACCCGAAGGATTTTTCAAACCATCCGGATGCACACCTGTTTATAAAGAACTTCGATACCATTCTGGAAGACCCGGAGATCAAGGTGGTGGTGGAGACCATCGGCGGCACCCGCTTTGCGTATCCGTATGTAAAGGCCTGCCTTGAGAGCGGCCGCAGCGTATGCACCTCCAACAAGGAGATGGTGGCCACCTACGGCGCAGAGCTGCTGGGCCTTGCCAAAGAGCACGGCTGTGCCTTCCTGTTCGAGGCTTCTGTGGGCGGCGGTACGCCCATCATCACCCCGATGCACCAGTGTCTGGCGGCAAACGTCATCACCGAGGTGGAGGGCATCGTGAATGGCACCACCAACTTCATGCTCACCAAGATGGTGCGCGAAAATCTGGGCTTTGACGATGCGCTGAAGATCGCGCAAGAGCTGGGCTACGCCGAGACGAAGGACCCCAGCGACGATGTGGACGGCCGTGATGCCTGCCGCAAGATCGCCATTCTGTCCTCGCTGGTGTGCGGCCATCAGATCTACCCCCAGAACATTCCCACCCGCGGCATCCGTGCCATTACCACGGCAGATGTGGAAGCGGCGGAAAAGCTGGGCTGTGTGATCAAGCTGATCGCATGGATGAAGCGCGGCAAGGACGGCAGCGTGGCTGCCGGTGTGGAGCCGTGTCTGGTGCCCAAGGCAAACCAGCTGGCCAGCGTGGACGATGTGTTCAATGCAGTGCTGGTCAAGGGCGATATGCTGGGCGACGTGGTGTTCTACGGCAAGGGCGCAGGCAAGCTGCCCACCGCCAGCGCCGTGGTGGCCGACGTTGTGGATGCCCTGAAGCATGGCTCCAAGGTGCACGACAGCCTGTTCTGGCAGCCTGCTGAGCCGGTGGAGGGAATGCTCACCGACCCGGCTCCTGCTGCATATTATGTGCGTGTAGCGGGCATTGCTCCGGCGGTGGTGGAAGCCATCTACGGCTATGGCAGGGTGGTGGACGAACGATACGAAGGCTGCGCTTACTTTGTGGAGCGCGCCGACGAAAAGGCACTGGCCGAAGCAGCCCGCAAGGTGGAAGCCGTGGGCGGCAGCGTGAAGCTGATGCTCAAGCGTCTGCCGGAAGAAAACTGATAACGGAATAAGGAAAGGTGCGGCGGCTATGAAGATCAAGGTTTCTGTCCCGGCCACCAGCGCAAACATCGGCTCCGGCTTTGATGCGCTGGGTCTGGCGGTGACGCTGTATAATACGGTCACCTTTGAAGAGAGCGAAGTGCTGGATATCTCGTCTGCGGACGGTACCCGCATCCCGCGCGGTGAATCGAACCTCGTGTACCGTTCGGCAAAGGGTCTGTTTGAGAAGGTGGGCAAGCAGCTCCCGCCCCTCAAGATCACCCAGACGAATCCCATCCCCATGGCGCGCGGCCTTGGTTCTTCCTCGGCCTGCATCATTGCGGGACTGCTGGGTGCAAACCGGATGCTGGGCGATGTGCTCAACACGCAGGAGCTGCTCACGCTGGCTACCTCCATTGAGGGCCACCCGGATAACGTGGCCCCGGCTCTTCTGGGCGGCCTGACCAGCAGCGTGTTTGAGGATGGCAAGGTGTACTCGGTCAAGCGCAATGTGGATGAAACGCTGTGCTTTGCCGCCATCGTGCCGGACTACAAGCTGCTGACGGAAGCCGCTCGTGCGGCCCTGCCCAAAGAGGTCTCCCACAAGGACGCGGTATATAACCTTTCGCGCGCTGCGCTGGTGCCCGCCGCCTTCTGCGAGGGCAGACACGACCTGCTGGCCATTGCCACCGAGGATAAGCTGCACCAGCCCTACCGTATGCCGCTGATGCCCGGCTCCAAGGAAGTGTTCGATATGGCACGCCTGTGCGGTGCAAAGGCTGTTTACGTTTCCGGTGCGGGCAGCACCGTGATGGCCGTAGCGGAAAAGGCAGAGGCCGAAAAGTTTTATTCCAAGCTGGAAAAGGGTCTGGAGCTTCTGGAAGGTCTGGACGGATGTGAAGCATTTACATTGCTGCGTTTGGATGCCGATAACACCGGCGCAACGGTGGAATGATAAATGGGTAAGGGAAGTGCAAGGCGCTGCTGACCGCTTCCGCCCGGTGTACCCCCTTTTGACAAAGGGACAAAAAGAGGAGAGTGACAAGATATGGCGTTGATCGTACAGAAGTTCGGCGGTTCTTCGGTGAAGGACCGTGACCGTATCTTCAACGTGGCACGCATTGTGGCAAACACCCACAACGCGGGCAATGACGTAGTAGTGGTGGTGTCCGCTCAGGGCGATACCACCGATGACCTGATCGCCAAGGCTGGGGAGATCACCCACAACCCTTCGGCCCGTGAAATGGATATGCTGCTGGCTAGCGGCGAGCAGATCAGCATTTCGCTGCTGGCCATGGCACTGAATGAGCTGGGCTGCCATGCCATCAGCCTGACCGGCTGGCAGGCTGGCTTCCGCACCGACCGCGCCTATACCAAGGCGCGCATCACCCGCTTGGAGACAGAGCGCATCTCTTCTGAGCTGGAGCGCAACCGTGTGGTCGTTGTGGCGGGCTTCCAGGGCCTGAACAAGATGGATGACATCACCACTCTGGGCCGCGGCGGCTCCGACACCAGCGCTGTTGCCATTGCAGCAGCCCTGCACGCAGACCGCTGCCAGATCTTTACCGATGTGGAAGGCGTTTACACGGCCGACCCGCGCAAGGTGCGCAACACCCGCAAGCTGGATGAGATCACCTTTGACGAGATGCTGGAGCTGGCATCTCTGGGTGCACAGGTGCTGAACAACCGCAGCGTGGAGCTGGCCAAAAAGTATAATGTGGAGCTGGAGGTGCTCTCCAGCCTGAATCCCGTGCCCGGTACGGTGGTCAAGGAGGTTACAAAAGACATGGAAGGTATGCTGATCAAGGGTGTCGCAAAAGACACTGATGTTGCTGTTATCACGATTCTGAACGTTCCCGATGAGCCGGGCATGAGCTTCAAGATCTTCGGTCTGCTGGCCCAGAAGAACATCAACGTGGACATCATCCTGCAGTCCACCGGCCGTGACGGCAAGAAGGATATCAGCTTTACCTGCTCTGAGGGCGAAGCCGATCTGGCCATGCGCGTGCTGAAGGAGAGCGCACACTTCAACGATGTGAGCGTGGACACCACCTGCGCCAAGGTCTCCATTGTGGGTGCCGGTATGCAGAGCCACAGCGGCGTTGCTTCCAAGATGTTTGAGGCACTGTCCAACAACAACATCAACATCAAGATGATCTCCACCAGCGAGATCAAGATCTCCTGCATCATCAACCGCGACGATGCCGACAAGGCTGTTTCTGCGATCCACGATATGCTGTTTGATTAAATAAAAATATAGGAATGCCGCATCGCCTTTTAGGTGGTGCGGCATTTTTGCGTGGAAAACTCCTCCAGTCGCCTGCGGCGACAGCCCCCTCTGAG
>ENA-OPSZ01000525-OPSZ01000525.1-human-gut-metagenome-genome-assembly--contig:-NODE-525-length-25453-cov-4.044570_pt1 | contig 25453 bp, 38 predicted proteins | sample MGYA00241814_ERZ501919 | MGnify/ENA primary metagenome ERZ501919 (study PRJEB25962, sample SAMEA2042440) | human gut metagenome | biome: human gut; feature: human-associated habitat; material: faeces... | reverse complement strand
CCCTAGAACCCTCTAGGTTAACTCTCCTTCTTCACATACAAGCTACAATGACACTCATCATTCTCTCTATAATCTGAGCAAGGACAATGCTTATCAGTACCTGTATTATGACATGGACACTCACCACCATTCAACTCTACTCTCTTCAAGATAGCATTAACCACCTTATCATTAGGGTTAAGCATCCAGCCTTCTTTCCTTAATATCTGTATCATAGAGGAGGATGTCAGACTCGAACTGACACACCACTGTTACATGATTACTAGTAGTTTTCAAGACTACTGCCTTACCAATTAGGCTTAATCCTCCATTTGCCTACCTACCGCTGTAGGATAGGACTTTGGTTCTGTTATAAGTGTGCAGACTATGAGGGAATTGAACCCTAACCTTCACATTGACAGTGTGATATGCAAACCATTACACTACATAGCCTATATAGTAGAGTCACTGGGAATTGAACCCAGATTTCTGCCTTGAGAGGGCAGTTACCTAACCTTTAGTAGATGACTCCATTTAGTAGGGAAGTAAGGACTTGAACCTTATCCTCAGCCTTGAAAGAGCTACGACCTAACCTATAGTCTACATCCCCATCTCTTAGTACCCCCTGAGGGAATCGAACCCCCATTAAAGGCTTAGAAGACCCTTGCATTATCCATTATACTAAGAGGGCATTCCTAGTTGGGACTAGAGGACTCGAACCTCTGCTATAAGAGCCAAAATCTCATGTGACTACCACTACACCAAGTCCCATTCTGAATTACTCTGCAAAGGTAAGCAAAATTTTTGAATCTACCAAATTTTACTGTAAGAAATTTAGTTATTAGAGTCCAGAAGAGTATTAAGTAAGTAGCTTAAGTGTTGATACCCATTAGTTTATCTGCCCACTTCTCAGTATAGAAGTGTGAGTAGCCACTCTCTTCATCACATCCTATATAGTCATTAAGCCAAGCATGGAGTATAGATGGTACTCCTATTACTATAAGGTATAGAGGACCTAACATCTTAGATTGCTTTACATGACCACACTCATGTTTGATAGTCATGCCTTGGTCTCTATAAGTCTGACTAATGAACACATACTTACCTAGTGTTACAGCACCTCCAGCCTTTATCAGATAAGCCTTAGCACCTACTGACTCTATATCATCATTACTTATCTCTGTAATGATGCTATCCTTCTTGATGTTCTTCCATAACACCCCTAATAGATTCTGTGGTAATTGCCATACCCAATCAGATACTATTCTACCTATATTCTTCATACCTTAATTATTAAGCATAGTATATCCCTAGCCTGTGTTGTCAAGCTTGTTTATATTAGTTCTGCACTTCGTTGGACCCGTTCTTGGTTATACCCCTTAAAGCATATTTACCTGTACCTTTTCCCAGTAGTATTGGTTATGCTAATCCAACTTATAACAGAACACTTTGTACCAGTATTGGGGACACCTCATTCATATATTAGAACTACTACCCAACTTCTGCTCCATTACTTGATTACCTCATGGAGGATAGAGACATACTACCTATCTCTCTGGTAGGTGCAAAGGTAAGTATAAAATCTGATATAACCAAATATCTTAAGAAAGTTTAACTATACACTATGGTCTAGGTTGAAAATTTTTTAATTTTTTAATTTTTGAGGTACTTCATTGGTGTGAGGGGAGTATAATATACTCACACCTCCCCTGCCTCTGGCTTGTTGGGGCTTGTCCCCCGTGGGTTGAAATGATACATACTCACATCAGCCAAGATAGTGATAACTTATGTTTAACAATCAAATTACCAAATCATTATGAACAGAACAGATTTAGAGTTTCTGCTTGCATTTGCAGACATTGAAGGCTTAATGAATAAGCCAGTGACAGAAGTCATCAACCTAGCTACTAAGGCTATCAATGCTAGCACCTTAGATGGTGAAATGGCATCTGCTGATGACTACATTGAGTGCTATCTCTATCATTACAGATTGATGAAGGGGTATCATCTGGATGCTGAGGTTAAGACCTTAGTCAGATATGGAGGATATGACTTCTTCATGGCTTGTATAGATTGGGACATCTAGTGACTAACTCATTTATGCAGGGTGAGGGGACTAACTCTCACCTTGCCTTTGATAACATTCCTATATGAAGAAGAATACTGTCATTGCAGTATTGGTACTGGTAGTGCTGATACTTGCAGGTGTTACTCTCTACCAAAGTGAGAGACTGAGTGCTGCCAAGGCTTATATCTATGACCTTGAGACAGACTATCCTGAGTACATTGATACCACTTCTGGAGGTGATGCTTACTCAGAGTGGTATAACTAACTCTTTCCTTATAACTGAATAATTAACTTAGAACCTTATGGTGTATAGGTCAACCGTATCATATTATGAACTTGTTTTCTAATCTTAAGGTGTATGGTGGTAAGTGGTCTGAGAAGTCATCTCGGAAGTTCTCTCAGGAAGAGCTTGCTCTTGTAGACAAGGCTCAGGTAGTTGAGAGTCAGTATGGCTCATCATGCTGCTTCTTTATGAAGAATGGTACTACCATGTATGTACCTATGTCTCAGGATGCTAAGTCTGAGGTAGGTGACATGGTAGACCTATCTTCTGCTGAGATTGTCACCCTTGAGAAGCAGGGTGAGAAGGACATTCAGCGCATCAGAGGCTAATAGTCCTCAGACCTCATAGGAGAGTGGGAGTAATCCTACTCTCCTTTATTTTTTGATATGGATAGTAAACAACAACATACAACTAACAAGCTATTATATCATCTAGACAGTGACTAACTATGAGACAACAACATATGATTATATAGAAGAGGCACTAACTCCTCCCTTGATACTGGCTATACTATTTATTAGCTGACAGTAGAAGTAATAGTAGTAACTAACAACAACAAGATATGATATATTCAAGAGTATCTTTAGAGCAAGGTCACTAACTCCCCCCTTGCCCTTGCCTTGCATAGCTAATGCTAATAGTAATAGTTGTGCATGTGTACAAATAACATTTATCAAATAACATTTAACATTTAGCACTATGAATTTATTCAGTAGTCTGAAAGTGTATGGAGGCAAATGGGCTGAAAAGGCTTCCAGAAAGTTCTCCCAAGAGGAACTTGCACTTGTAACTAAAGCCCAAGTGGTTGAATCTCAGTATGGTAACTCTTGTTGCTTCTTCATGGCTAATGGGACAACTATGTATGTTCCAATGAGCAATGATGCAAAGAGTGAAGTAGGTGACATCATTGACCTCAAAGAGGCAGAGATTGTCACTTTAGAGAAGAGTGGTGAAAAAGACATCCAGAGAATCCGAGGATAGTCTTAGTGAAAGAGTATGTATCACACATTGTGGTACATAACTCTTTTTACTGTTCTACAAGAACAACAAAGTAGAGTGGCTCATATAGTCACCCTACTTTGCTTGTTATTTTTCAAACCAGTTATTCACTAAAAAGAGTTAAAATTATGAGATACCTACTATCAGTACTACTATTTGTATGTGCCTTCTCTTGTGTACAAGCTCAAGACTATAAACAAGAAGGTACAACATTTGTACAAACCACAAGCAAGAGCAACAGTAGTAAAGCTACTAAGACTGAGTACACATGGGAGAAAGATGGTGTCAAATACCCAATCTATATCTCATCTAAAGGTAAAGCTTATATTATCAGAACATCAAAGAAAACTGGCAAGGAGTATAAGCAATATCTGCCAGACACAGTAGCAGAAACAATCAAAAAGAAGAAGTAATGACACTAGGGGAATGGTTAGGTATAGTCCTATGTACTGCACTTATAATATGTGCAGTATGGGACATATCTACAGGATATAGCTCTAAAAACAAATAGCACTATTATTGAGCAGTCTTACCTCAAGATAGATAGGAACAAAAGGACTCACCTAAATGAAAGTCCACTGTTGAGTGAAAGATTGATGTGAAGGTCAGATGAGTAGGCTCATGGAGTTGAAAGCAAGTACCGAGGGACTGGGAATCAAGTAGACAATACGCAGTGCATTAGTAGAAAGGAGGCTCTATCAGTAAAGGTAATAATTCTGATGAGTGTAAAGAGTATGAGGTTTCTATTAGGAGATGATACTATCAGCCTGACTTATATAGCATATACTTAGTTATCCCTATATAATTGTATAAGAATGGTATCTACTAAACTCTCTAATATCTTAAAGTACTGGAGGTCACTAGCTTTAATAAGTACAGTGCTTAAGGTGATTAGCATATATTGGTTAATGCAGTAGTTATCCTATGACATGAGTCTCAGCTTGTTATCTGGATTACTATGCAAATAGGCTCAAATCCTATATCACCTACTATTTATTAACACATTAAATCCACAAGAAAATGAAGAAGTACATTGTTTATGACACCACTGGTAATCCAGTAGGTGTTCCTTTCAACACATGGAAGGATGCAGAGACCTATAAGATAGTCTATGGGAGACCTGATTGGACTGTCAAGTTAGCACACATCCATATAGACCGCAAGTCAACTGAGAGACAGAGAAGAGCTGTCTCATTTGTTGAAGAATGGTGTAATATCTCATTTGAAGGCAATATAAATGACTTCTATGAGGTATCAGACTTCCTTGCAGACTATCTGGACACTGCTAAAGAGATTGCATCAGATGCTGCTGCATCATATTGGTCAATGATAAATGGTTACTAAGATGAACACAGTGAAGAAGATATTGAAGGGTGTGTTGCTATGGGTGACAGCCTTCACAGTCATGCTATTCATATCAGGAGTGGATAGTATAACTGACCAAGGTTACTTAGTGCCTTGGTTGGTAGTTTGTGCCGTTCTATGCTACTTATGCTACAGGTACATATCTGAGGAGGATTTGAATACTCTCTCAGGTGCCAAGTGGCTTGATAAGAAATTAGGTAGTAGTGATGATGATTTAAGGTAATTTGATTGTACACTCCCAGTCTGTGAAGATAGGGAGTGAAATACCTTCATAGTTCAAGGGATAGAATAACTCTAAGTAAATCATTTATACTATTATATAGATGGAAATTCTTGTAATAACAGAGAAGAGAATCTTCAACTGTTATGCCCTAATTGTCATTCTCTTACAGAGAATTTTGGTAGTAGGAACAAGAATGCTAATAGTGGTAGAAGTATATACTATGGAAGAGCTAGGGCTGATTAGCTCAACTGCACAGAGCGGGGGTTTCCTAAACCTCAGGTTGGGAGTTGGAGTCTCCCATCAGCCACATTTTGCTTAGAGTAGATACTGGTTCGAGTCCAGTTGGAGGTACAATGTCTATTTAACCACTATTTCCTGACTCTGCTGGGCAAAATGACTGAAAATGTGGTGCTAATGGGTAAGCCATAGTTTCTTGTTTTAGCTTGTACTTTGTTCTTAGAAAAGAAGCAAAGCAATTGGGGAATCACATTTGGGAATGTATAGCTTAATGGTAAAGCAGCGTGGTACCACTTCAAAACAATGAGAGCAAGATGTAGGTTCAACTCCTACTGCATTCCTATCTCAATAGTAGTTAAAATGCGCAGCCAGCATTGTATCTATGTATCTAACTGGTCATAGTATATGCTGGCACTACTCATGGGGCTGTTTGGTTTTGACTGGTGGCTACTGGGTATGAGGACATGCAGAGACTGATGGAGAGACATCAAAACTTTAGGTGGCAACAGAATTTCTGCACCTGTAGCTCTTGCTGCTTAAGCAATCTACTGAGTTGGTCACTGACTTGGAAACAGAATAGTGACAAAACAAATAAGGTCAAGAAGGAAGTATAATAAGGCTATACCTACTTTCAGTGCTTAATGGCTGTGATGCACACAGAGGGTGTGACCTTTCAGATTTCTTGCATAGATGAATGCAAGTGGTGGACTATGTTGACAATCCAGTCAACCCCAGCAGAGAACCAACTGCATAATAAAGTGGTAAGCATGTGTAATCCTTATATTGAGGGCTATTAGGACAGGGGTTCGACTCCCCTCAGCTCCACAATTAACATCAACAATTAAATTACATTAGAATGGCAAAGATTGTAAACAATGACAAGGGGTTCAAGGTAATCAGCTTGTCAATCGAAGATGCTGCATCTCTAGGCTTTGGTCTATATGGTTCAGGTGCTTGTGTCTGTATGCACTGTAACAAGGGTTGCTTAAGTGGAGACATCTACTATATAGCAGTACTTAATGACACCATGTGCAAGGACTGCTATGAGGAGTGGCTCAAAGATGCTGTGAAGTATGCAGATGATGCTCCATATGAGGAGCAGAACTTCAACCGTTATAAGGAGGCATTGGGCTTATGATTATCCTTATATTAGAGTGTATGCTGCTTGGTATAGTAGCTGCACTGACAGGTATCTTCTATAACTATACTCTATGTAACGGTTCCATATTCCAAAAGCTAGGTGTAGTATTGGTAAATTGGGCAGAGAATGAGGGTGGCTTCAAAGGTTGGATAGCTAACCCTTTAGGTGCTTGTATATATTGTAGTACTACATGGATAACTATATTCATTATGGCTATTTATTGGCTATCATGGAGTAGTTGCCCAGATGTAGCTACTATAATAATATGTACCTTAGCTGCTATAGGTGTGCAACATCTTATAATCAGAATATTTGTAGAACTTGACAATTGAGAGTAGATTATGTATTTCAAAGAGGATGAGCCAACAGGAGGGCTTATAACAATACCTCTTCCTGACCCTACTTATCAGGGTGGTTATTGGTATTAGAGTTAAATTTATGTTAAAGGTAGGTCATTTGTTTGGTAGTATCAAACTTTTGACTTACCTTTGCAAAGTCAAACAAGATTAATTTAATTTTAGTGGTATGTGTTCTAAATTAAATCCAAGATTAAAGCCTGCACCTAAGTTTGAGGACACTCAACTGGCAGGTGGTTATGGTGCTTTGGCTGCTAGACAATCCAATGTAGCATTGCTTAGAAGAGCAGTGCTGGCTAATCTCCTTTGGGAAGATATAGCATACATGGATGGAATTTCAGTAGCCAATGAGATTAAGAGGTTAATACCTCTGTGTCCTGCTGAGGATGTATATAACATAGCTCTTGAAGCTAGGTTAATGCAGAAGCTGAGACATACTCCATTGTTCATAGCAGTGGAAATGTGCAAGTACCCTGAACATAAGTTATTTGTTAAGGACTTGTTACCTAAGATAATCACAAGAGCTGATATGCTCACTGACTTCTTGGCTATATATTGGAAGGACAAGAAATGCCCTATCTGTAATCAAGCTAAGAAAGGTCTGGCTTTAGCCTTCCACAACTTCAATGAGTATAAGTTGGCTAAGTATGACAGAGATGCTGCTATCAAGCTCAGAGATGTGATGTTCTTAGTACATACTAAGCCTAGAAACCAATATGAGCAGGAGTTGTTCAATAAAGTGGCTGAAAGAACTCTTACACCTCCTGAGACATGGGAAGTCATGTTATCTAGAGGTGAGGATAAGAAAGCTACTTGGACTAAGCTCATTACAGAAGGTAAGATAGGAGGATTAGCTATGTTGAGGAATATAGCTAATATGCAGAAAGCTAATGTGGATAGAAAGACTATTCAAGATGGTCTTAAAACACTAAGAAGCTCAATGCTATTACCTCTTGACTTCTGGAAGGCTGCTAGGATGAACTCAGTATTTGAGAGAGACATTGAGGATGCTATGATTGAGGCATATAAGAACTTACCTAAACTTCCTGGTAAGACACTGTTTATAGTGGATGTATCAGGTTCTATGGGTTCTTTAACCTCTGGTAGTTCTCAGTTCAATAGAATGGACCAAGCCTGTGCTATGGCTATCTTGGCAGCTAATCAGTGCGAGGACTATGAGCTTGTAGCTACAGCAGGTAATGATGGTTCTAGAAAGAATGCCTCAGAGTGGATTGAATATCCTAAGAGAGGTTTTGCTCTTGCTCCACAGATAATGGAGACCAGACATAGGATTGGTGGCGGAGGTATATTCACCAGACAATGCCTAGAGTGGTGTAAGGATAAGTTCAAAGACAAGAAGTTTGATAGAATTATCATATTCTCAGACTCTCAAGACTGTGACTATCCTGAGAAGAGAGTACCTAAACCTTTTGGTACTTACAACTATATTTGTGATGTGTCAGCACACACAAAAGGTGTAAACTACAGAGGTACATGGACTGCTGAGATAGGTGGCTTCTCGGAGCATTTCATTACATTCATTGCAGCAATGGAAGGTGTTCAGAATACCTTTGAAGAATAAAACAAAGAGTACTGTGTAGTGTTTTGTCAGACTTACTTCATTAACTAAGTGGTATAGTGCAAAACTGTTAATTTTGATGTCACAGGTTCGAGTCCTGTATGAGATTGGGGAAACCCAAGTCTGACATCTGTTCTCACAGTACTCTTTTCAATATGGAGGAGTTAGCTCAGTTGGTTAGAGCACTTAATGTTACTCTGTCAAATGTTCCACATATATTAATTGTTGGTGGCAGATAGAGTTACTTCGGAATTGCTAATTCAGTGGTCATAGGTTCAAGTCCTATACTCCTCCCTCTACAGTTTTTGTGGTATTTTGTGTGTTCTACCTCACTGGTATGTGAATATAGGTGAGGTTTCTACAAGGCGGAGTAGCTAAATGGTAAAGCAACACCCTTACAGGATTTCTCTGGTAAAGCAGTAGTGAGTTGTCAGGGTTACTTCAAGGTTATAGCATTAGTTTTGGGTACTAAAGTATGTAAGTTCGAGTCTTACCTCCGCCACTTATTACCTACCTCACCTAGCGTAGTTGTACAGAGTGAGACCTAATAGGAGGCATCAAAGGAACTATCCTAGTCACACTGGTATGCTGTTCAGTGAGTGAGAAAATGAGCAGCCCCGAAGCATAGTGGGGATAATGTCAAGGAGTACCATCCTTAAGCAGCTATGTGAAACTGGTTGACAATCTGGAAAGACAGATAATAAATGGGGGAGTAGCTAAATTGGTTACAATACTCTAGCTGTTATTCTCTGGAAGCAGTAGTGTTAGCAAAGAGTTACTTCAAGCATTCATCTGATAAATGAAAGTATATTGGTTCGAGTCCAATCTCCCCCACAAGATAGAGGTTAGTGAATGTTACAGTTACTTCATATTATGACTAGTATATTTGTTTAACATTCAATCAAGAAAGGGGTAGATTTATTTACAACTTTTCAACTCAACACTGTAGCAGTGTGTTCTACCTCTATTAAGAGGGCTGTGGTAGCAATACTATAGTCCTCTTTCTTTTTGATAACTGTGTTAGCTACATATATTGTATTACTAAAAAAAAAAGTATGACAAAAACAAAGGAAAGTGTCGAGAGAGTCGAGGACTTGAAGGCACAAGTGAAAGACCTTCTTGGTGTAGATGCCATGATGGATGAAGATGTAACTAAGGACATGAAGGAAACCCTTATCACTCTAGCTAAGAACAATGGTGAGGAACACATCGAAGAGGTGATTGACACCATTGAGAAAGCACTTGAGAAGATTAAGGACCCTGAGTTCAAGGCTATCATCGCTTCTATCATCTGGACTAAGTGTCCTATGGGTATGCAGAAGTCCTGCATTGAACTCCACAACAAGATACTATGTGCTGCAATGGCTGCTCATATGCAGAAGCAGACTGGTAACAATCCTCTTGCAGGTCTGGCTCTGTTGGCTGCTGTATTGAAATCAAAAGCACATGAGTGAAATCAAAGTGAGTGTCAGTGTTACACTACAAGGTGGTGTAATGCTGACCCAAGCTGAGGCTGAACAGCTTGAGAAAACAAAGAAGGGCACTGGTTATGACTTGACTAGAATCAGAGTTGAGGACAAGCAGGGTAATGCTGATGTCATCAATGTAAGAACTAGAAAGTTCAGAACTGCTACACAAAGTCTGAGTATGTGTAAGGAGGCTTATGAGTACATGACAAGCAAGGATGGCTGTCCTCCTCATATCAAGCAGTTTGTGTGGGCTAAGATGAAGCCTGCACAGAGACTTGAGGCACATCTTGACCTAGTGTGCAAGCACCTCAAGGGAGTATCCTATACCTATAAGGTATTTGATGATTAAGTAATAACAACATCACTTATATTATAGAAGTATGGAGTTCTTCGTGGTGTTAATGTCCTTATTGGGGGTCATACTCCTGATAAGGACTTTTACTAGATATGACCCTCACTTTGACTTGGTTCAGTCTGGTAGGAAATACATACTGTTCCTATGGTACAATAAGTACACTTGGACAGGAGAGTATGAGTGGAGGTATTACATTAAATTGTTTGAGGTATGATAGAGTTTGGACTTAAAAGAGCCAGGAATGGTAAAAGGTCTAGGTGGTCTAGGAAGTACCCTCGTAAGAGAATACTCAATAGAGGGGATGAGAAGGCTGCTAATTGGTTCAGAAGCAACTGGATTGATGATAACTACAGGTACTTTAGAGGTGACTTGCATAAGTTCCTCTTGTCCAATGTAGGCAGACCAGTTGATAAGGTATTCTCAGAGTTTCTTGATAGATGTAGGAAATCTGCAAATGTGTATAATCTGAGAGAGTGGTTCTATGATATGTTTGAGGAGAAATCAGAAATTAACTGGTCAGGGGGTTTCTATATCACCAATGGCATATTGAACTATAAGAAGAGAACCAAGAGACCTAGGTCCAAGTCTTACACATACACGGAGGATTATAACAGAAGGGCAATGCCTGATATGACTCCTCTATGCAAGGAATGTGAGGCTACCCATACCAAACAGTTAATGGGAATGTTCAAGCTAGCCTATAATGTCCAGAAGAGAGTTTACTTAGTAGAGAGGGAGATATGGTTAAATGACCTAAAGCTTCAAGCACACTATAGGTTATGCTCTATTTATGGAGTAGGTAAGGGAGTATCTAAAAGTATATGGGACTCTCAAGACAAGATGTACAAGGCTACCTATGAGCTATGGGATGATTGGAGCTGGTCTGAACTACCTGAGTTTGTATTTATTACCAAGATTGAGAAGATATGAAGAAAGGTCTTACAGTAGTAATATTGTTCATAATGTGTATGGCTATACTGACAGGTTGCCTCAACCTAATATCAGCACCCAACACTACAGAGAACATATTGGGAGTAGTGATACTGGCTGTCACTATGATAACAACAGTAAATCTAATCAAGAGTCAAGTTCAAAAAGATGACAGAAGAGAAGATAAAGCAGGGTGAGGAGCTACTCAAGAAGTTGAACCATCTTAAGGACCAGAAGAAGAGGTGGGAAAGAGCAGTTGGCTTTTCTAGACCTGAGGTTAAGGACAGTCATGGATATGATGGTAGGGGTAATACCTATAGTATAGATGACTCCTTTATCAACTTTGATGAGGTAAAGCTACTCGCCATAGCTAAGATTGACAGAAGAATTGATGCAGTTCAGAGAGAATTTGATGAGCTGTAAGTGTTTAACAAACTTAATAATTAAAGGAAACATGAGAAGTAAGATTATGGGCTTTATGTTAGCCCTGTTTGCAGTGTTCTCCATGACATCATGTATGGAGAAAGTGGATGCTGGTTGTGAAGGCATCAAGGTGAACTTGTATGGTAGTGACAAGGGAGTAGATGATGCTTCCTTGGTAACTGGTATTGTATGGTACAATCCTTGGACCACTACAGTATATGAGTACCCTACCTATGTACAGACTATTGACTATGAGCCATTTACAATCAATGCTAAGGATGGTTCAGAGTTTACTGTAGACCCTACTGTATCATTGAAGATTATAGATGGTAAATCACCTGCTGTCTTCAAGAAATACAGGAAAGAGTTGAATGAGGTAATCAAGGGTACTCTGTATAACTATGTGAAGGATGCCTTTAGAATCCAGTTGAATAAGTTCACCACTGATGATATTGTAAGTAAGAGGGATAGTATTGAAAATGCCATTGAGAGATACTTGACCCAAGCACTTGCCAAAGAGAACTTCCAACTAGAACAACTCACTTCTGGACTTAAATATCCTCAAACCATTGTAGAGTCTGTGAATGCCAAGAACAAGGCTATTCAACAAGCTATGCAAGTAGAGAATGAGGTAAAAGTAGCAGAAGCTCAAGCAAAGAAACTCATTGTAGCTGCTGAGGCAGAGAAGAAAGCCAATGAATTAAGGCAACAGGCTCTCACTCCAGCTATTCTTGAGAAGATGTGGATTGAGAAATGGGATGGCAAACTCCCTGTGTATGGTCAAGTACCTACAATCTTTAAGGACATTAGCAAATGAGTTGGGTAATATCAAGGATAGTGTTCCTCTTAATAACCATCTGGATGTTAAGGGGAACCACCTTTGCCTCCTATACTGGGAGGCATAAGGAGGATGAGTTCAATATGACGTTATGGGTATTGCTCATCATGTATCTGCTCTTCTTGATACCTTACTGTGGAGTATTGTTCTTCATTGCATGGGTTGTATGGTTCTGTATATGGTCTTTTGCCAAACCTCATGGTAGTTACAATAAGTATGTACTTATTACCCTATCAGAGAAGAACAGGCTACATAAGGTGTTTAGAGCTATTTATAACTTCGTAACAAAGCCGATAAAATGAGAAATAAGTTATCCATCCTTATAAGTGTAGTCTACTATCTTGGGGTACTGGTATGGTTATCAGTTCTTACCCACAAGGTAAATGACTTGAGCAAACCACCCAATATTGAGTTTGAGTTGAAGCTCAATGACTCAGAGTTTATGAAAGACTGGGATGCTAGTGACAGCACTATGCTCAGAGCTTGTGAGTACTATGGTGTCAAGCACCCTAGGATAGTCACAGCTCAAGCCATACTTGAGTCTGGTAATTTCAAGTCTGAGTTATTTAGGAAGTACAACAATCCCTTTGGTCTCTACAATAGTAAGAAGAAGGATTACTTCAAGTTCAAGCATTGGACAGATGCAATAGTAGCCTATATCTCTATGGTAGAGTACAAGTATAAGGGAGGAGACTATTACAGGTTTCTTGAAAGGCTTCCTTATGCAGGTGATAAGAGATACATATATAAAGTAAAAGCAATAGAAAGTAATTTACCTCCGTAGATATGAATAGAGAAGATGCAAGAGAAGAGATATTGAGATTGACCAATAAGGCAATACTCTTGGAACTCCCAACTGGTTATGGTAAGTCATTGATGGGTATGGACTTATGCTTGAGAGACAATCCTCACAGCATTCTTATAGTAGTACCCAGAGTTGTTCTTATACAGAACTGGAAGGATGAGTTCAAGAAGTGGGGAAATGATGAGTACCTAGACAGAGTTACATTCAGTACTTATGCTGGGTTACACAAAGTTCCTAATATCCGAGGACACTTTAACTGTGTCATATTGGATGAAGCTCATCACATAACTCCTAGAGTTCAGGATTTGCTTACCTATATAACATATGACAAGATAATCATGTTGTCAGCTACAGTCAAGAGAGACCTCAAGTATGACTTGAAGGATATGTTTCCTGACCTGTATTGTTGTAAGGTGAACATGAAGGAAGCCATAGAGAATGAAGTCCTTCCTGACCCTATGGTCTATCTGTTACCTCTTACTCTTGATAGCAGATATAATTCAGAGAAGATAGTGAAGCACAGTAGTGGTAAAACCTCAGTGACTTGCTCCTATAAGGATAGATGGAACTACCTGAGAAACAAGAACATCAAGTTGACTATTGAGTGTACTCAGCTCCAGAAGAGTGTTGAATTGGATAATGAGATAAACTTCTGGAAGGATAAGTACATGAGAACTAGGAATGAGATGTTCAAGAACAAGTGGTTACACCTTGCAGGTCAGAGGTTGAAGTGGTTATCAAACCTAAAGAACCCTATTGTGTCTAGTCTGTTGGCTCTATTCAGGAACGAGAGAGTATTGACTTTCTGTAACTCCATAGACCAGACCATTGAACTGGGTAGGAACTGTATCAACAGTAAGAACAAGAATGCAGTGAAAGTGCTTGAGTCCTTTAATAAGGGAGAGATAAGGCACATCACAGCTTGTAATATGCTCAATGAGGGTATGAACTTGTCTAACTGTAGGATAGGTATATATGCCAATCTCAATAGTTCTGAGATAATCATCAAGCAAAGGCTTGGTAGAATACTTAGGCATAAGAACCCAGTGATAGTGATACCTTTCTATAAGGGTACTAGGGAAGAGGAGTTAGTTGCTAAGATGCTTGAGGACTACAATCCTCAACTGATTCGTACAGTAGAAAACATAACTGACATAAAGATATGAGAAACAGAGTTTTAATTACGGAGTCCACTTTCCATGTGGATGAGGCAAACAAGGTAGTGGTATGCACACTTAAGTGTGATATGCAGCTTCACAAGCATCCTGCTTGGAATGCCATTGATTATAGGGTGTTCAAGAACATTCCCTATGTAAGCTGGGATGGCAAGTTCATTGTCAAGGCTGAGGCAAGATGCAATGCTACAGACACATTCAATGTTAGAACTGGTAAGATGATTGCTGAAAGCAGGGCTAAAGCCAAGATGTTCAGCACCTCAAGCAAGGTGTACAAGCTTTGTTCAAGTGCCTTGGCTAAACTGGCAAAGGAATGTAGTAACTCATCTGTAGCTTGTGAGCAGGCTATGATGATTGAGAATGACCATGTTCTTGAATTAACTAGGTAAGGTATGACAATAAGCATAAATGAGTCTATCTGTAAGAAGAATAAGTTAAGCCTAGCAGAGTTGCTATCTATTCTTCTTATTAAGACTGGTGCTGACATACCTAAGTTATTCAAGAGCCTTGAAGAGAAAGAAGTTATAGTCAAGGATGTATTTGGAGGTTATATGATAACCCAGAGATGGGATGATGTAGCTTCCACTATACTCCTTGATTCTGACAAGGACAGTCAGCCATCAGAAAGACTTGAGAACTTGGCTGTACAACTGGCTGAAATATTCCCTAAAGAGAAGAAGGCAGGTACTTGCCACTATTTCAGAGGTAATAAGAAAGACACCATACTTCGATTGAAGAAGTTCTTCAAGAGATATGGTAATAAGTTCACAGATGAGCAGATACTGGAAGCTGCTAGAAGCTATGTAGCTTCTTTCAATGGTAACTACCACTATATGAGGGTATTAAAGTACTTTATATGGAAGGATGCCAAGAAGGAAGATGCAGATGGTAATCTGTATGTGGATGAGACATCTGACTTAGCAACCCTGATTGAGAATGCAGGTGCTATTGACTCCATTAAAGAAGATTGGACAACTAGCTTGAACTGATATGGATGTATTTGACAGGTCAATAGAGAAACTGAAAGTCAGGAGACAAAGGATATTGGATGGACAGATTAACTGTATTCCATTGCCTTTCCCTAGATTGAGAACCTGGTTGCCAGGTATTGAAAAGAGAAGATATACTATAGTTACTGCAAACCAGAAGATAAAGGCTAAGTAATTCGTTTATTCTCTTGTAAGTTTGGAAATATTGTTTTATATTTGCAGTAGTAAATTAAAGCAATATGGATAAAATTACAAAAGAATTAAAGGTATCAGGTATTTATTGTATTGAAAATATCACTAATCATAAAACCTACATAGGTAGTTCCAAGAATATCTATCAAAGATTACTTAAACATTTTGCTCTATTAAGGCACAATAAGCATCAGAATGCTCATTTGCAGAGTGCTTGGAATAAGTATGGAGAAAGTAGTTTTAGGTGGTTTATTCTAGAATTATGTGATAGTGTGGAACTTACAGAGAAGGAGCAATATTGTATAGATTTATTTGGGGCAGAGTATAATATTACTAGAATAATAGAGAGAAATATTTTGTCCAGAGAGTCTAGAATAAAGCAAGGAGAGACTAGGAGAAGGTTACATCAAGAGGGAAAACTTGAATGGAACTTCAATCCAGTTACTCTGTATGTTTATGATTTAGAAGGTAAGCTATTGTTTAGTAACCCTTTAGGACTTAAAGATACTGCTAGGAGATTAGGTATATCTCCTTCAAGTATTTGTAGAGTTACTAATGGTACTTATCAGCAGTGTAAAGGATATAGGTTTTCTTATAAACTGGAGACCTTACTACCTCTAAATATTAAATCAATACAACAAAATACTAAGTATCAGAATTATATGCAATGTCGTGTAACAGAGTAATCTGTTATATTATTACTCCTGAATATCCTCGAAGCTTTTATAGGAAACTATAATGGTAACTTGAGGAGGCATAGTGGGTAAAGCTACAGCCCCAGAGACTAGATGCAGGAGTGCCCTAATAGTAAGGCTAAGGGTAAAGAAATAGTCCAGACCACAAACAAGTAATTACTTGGTAGTGAAAACTATAGTGGTATGAGGTAAGTCAAAGCTGAGTGACTATCTGTATGTCTATGAGCCTTTCTTCTATATGATAGAGCATCCTGACCAGTTAAGGTTCAAGGTGCTTTACTTCACTCTTGAAATGGGTAAGGAAGAGAAGTTCTATGAGTTTCTCTGCCACCTGTTATATAGGTTGGATAACATAAGGATAAGTCCTACTAACCTTAAGAGTACCAATGCTGACAATCCTTGTCCTGAGCATATACTTGAACTCATTGAGAGTGAGAGGTATCAGGAGTATATAAGGAGATTCAAGGAGACTGTCATCTATATAGATGATATAAGGAATCCTACTGGTATCTATAAGAGAATCAGAGGGTTTATGCTTGAAAGAGGTCAGTTCCACTATAAGAAAGGTACTGTTAAGGATGAGAATGGTCTACCTATGGAGGTAGATGTCATTGATTACTTTGAACATGCTGATGAAGATGAGTATATAGAGGTAATCCTTGATAACTATTCCAATCTGATGCAAGAGCAAGGTATGGATAAGAGAGCTACCATTGAGAAGATGAGTAAGTATGCCATTGAACTCAGGGATAAGTTTGATATTCATTTCTGTGCTATCCAGCATCAGGCTCAAGCTCAAGAAGGTATTGAGAATCAGAAGCTCAATAAGTTATATCCATCATCAGATGGATTGGCTGACTGTAAGACTACCACCAGAGATGCTAATCTGGTATTAGGTCTGTTCAGTCCTTTCAAGTATGGTCTGACAGAGTATGAGAAGTATGACATAACCAGATTCAAGAATAACATCAGGTTCTTATTAGTCATTGAAGACAGAGACAATGGTGCAGGTGGTCAGGTATGTCCATTGCTCTTTGATGGTGAGGTAAGTAGCTTCTGTGAATTACCTCTTCCTGACAATAAGAGGGAGATTGAGTCAGCACTACAGTATGTAGAGCAAGTCATAAGAAGGAGGGCTACTCCAGTATTTATGATGTTCACAAGAGAGTTCTCAAGAGAGAAAAGAAAAGTAGTTAAAGGCTTGCACAGATGGTTCAATAGAAGTATCTTTGCAAACAGAAACAAGTAAAGTAATATGGCAAAAGCATTGATTTTAGCTAAAACTGGGTTTGGTAAATCCAGTTCATTGGTTGGTGTGTCTTCCGCTGGCATATTAGGCTTGAACCCTAAGGAGACTTATCTCCTTAGTTGTGTTAATAAGCCTCTGCCTATCAAAGGTGCATCTAAGATTTATGTGCCTGTACCTATGCAGGGTGTTACTCCTGCCAACTTAGGTTCAGTCATAGGTAAGGGCAACAGGATTATCACCAAGGATGCCAAGATTGTAGCTGCTGCTATAGAGTTGTTAATCAACTCACCTTTCAAGAACATAGTGGTTGATGATATGAACTATCTATCACAGGACTACTATATGAAGAATGCTATGAAATGTGGTTGGGACACTCCTAAGCAGATAGGTTACAACATGGGTCTTATCTTTGACCAGATTGATAATGTGCCAGAGGATAAGAACATTATCTGTATGGCTCACTTTGAGACCTACAAGGATAAGAATGGTGACTCTATCTCTTACAAGTACAAATCAACTGGTAACATGGTTGATGAGTACATTACCCCAGAAGGTAAGTTTGAGACTGTACTCTTTGGAAAGATGTCTTGGGATGATACAGCTAAAGTAGCTGTAAGGCAGTTTGTAACCAACAATGATGGTGAATATCCTGCCAAGAGTCCTGTTGGTATGTTTGAATCCCTGTATATTCCCAATGACTTGGGTATAGTAGCCCAGAAGATGCAGGAGTATTATGAGGGAGAATGACCAGAGAGGAAGTAATCAGGTTAAGCTACGCAGCTAGCAATGGCAACCTGACTAGTAGTGATGTAAGTTTGCTACTTATGCAATACTGCTTGGAGAATGGGAAACCTTATATGGAAAGTGCAATGTTTGTGATAGGCTTGGGCAGGATGCCTGAGCTTCTTGCTTATTGTATATCCTATGCTCTTGGGTGGTATGAGAGAAAATATGCCATAAATAAGCTGTATTCAGCACCTAATCCTATGGCATTAGGTGATGGGAGAAGAATAATCTTAATATATTAAGTAAAATGAAAGAGTTAAGCAAATTTGAGATTGCAGCCATCAAGAGGACTGCACAGAATGTGAATGCAATGGTCACTAAGAAGACCAAGTTGAAGGAGAAGATTGATGCACTTCAAGCTGAGTATGACCAGATTGAAGAGGCACAGGAGCAGTTTGAAGCACCTATCAGGAAGATGACTGGTGGTTATGGTACAGAAGACCTTGTTGAAAAGGTGATTGAGGACACTGGCAAGCTGGATAAGGATGGAAAGCCTGTTAAGCTGACCAAGTATGTCTTGAAGTACCCTGACACTATCCTTCCTCCTACTATGGATGATGGTACTGGTGCAGTGGATGACACTGAGAAAGCTCCTGAGGTTGAAGTGCCTGCTGAGGATGCAGTAGCTATTGACCCCTCAGTAGAATCTCCTCTTGCTCCTGCTATGGAGAACAAAGAGCATGGTACAGACCCCAGTGACCTTCCCTTTATGAACTAATCAAACAAAAGTAAAATAAGTATGAAAGAACATAATGCAGTATTTATGGCATTTGCACAGGGCAGTGAATCTAAGGAAGTTGTAAGAAAGCTGTACATTGGTATAGCTCCTGTCTTTGTGTTAGCTGTCAATCCTAATAAGGAAGAGACAGAGAAGCTCTATAACACAGAGCTTGATGAAGCTCCTAACTATCTGAGTGAGGCTGAGGTTGGTCCAGAAGGTAATAAGTCTAAAGTACCTCAGGCTAGGATTGACTTTGTAGTCAAGTCAGATAAGGAGAAGTGTAATGGAATTGAGATGCTCACCAGAGTAACTTTCTTCCTTAACAAGGCATATAGGTATAACAAGGACAACACCAAGGTTGAGGTAATCAACAAGTATGGTGAGACTACTTGGTTGCCTATCAATGCTGCTAAGGGTACTGAACCTATCCCTGACAACATGAAGTGGTATGATACTTCTGACATGAGACCTGCCTATATTGGTGAGGCAGAGCTTACTGACTTCATCAAGAAGTATCTGAACATTCCCAACAAGTCATTCACTAACCCTAAGACTAAGGAGGTTAAGTTTATTCCTAACTTGGCTGATGCTGAGGCTAGACTTGACAAGATTGAGAACTACTTCAAGGGTGACTTCACTGAGTTGAAGAACATCATCAAGTTGCAGCCCAACAACAGGGTTAAGGGTATGTTTGGTGTAAGGACTACTGATGATAATAAGCAGTATCAGGCTGTTTATACTCAGAAGTTCCTGAAACTCAATGTTACAGACTACAGTAAACTTGATGAGGAAATGCAGAACAGAAAGGCTGCTGGGGCATATCCTACAACTGAGTTCAGCATTGAACCTCTGCATGAGTACAATGTAGCTGCAACTGATTTCAACTCACCTGAGAATGACCCATTGGGTGCAGGTTCAGCACCTGCTAGTACCCCTTGGGATGCTTGGGGTGGTAACAAGTAAGAGTAATTAACTTTACAAACTATTAAACTGTATGGCATTTGGTACTGGAGAACATAGCATTACCCTAGAAGATGTCCTAGCAAGAACTACGGAATTTGACATACTATACCATTATTTCAATGTAAGTGAACTGCCTACTATAATACATTCACCTTTGAGGCAGGACAACAGACCTTCATTTGGTCTATATACATTAGATGGTAAGAGGGTACATTACACTGACTTAGCTACTAAGGATAGAGGTGGACTGTTTGATTTGCTTATGAAGTATTGGGGGGAGAGTTACAAAGATATGCTTAATCATCTTTGGGAGGACTTACCCAATTTCTCCAATGCCAATGTCCAGTTTAATAGTGTGAAGAGTGAGAGGTCTTACCAGTACCAGTCTCTCAAGTCAAGGAACATAGACCTTCAATGTAAGGTCAGAGAGTGGAGGGATTATGATTTAGAATACTGGGCTTCTTATGGTATATCACTAGAGTGGCTCAAGTATGCTGACATATATCCCATATCGCATAAGATTGTAATTAGGGATGGTCAGAGATATGTATTTGGAGCTGACAAGTATGCCTATGCCTATGTAGAGAGGAAAGAGGGTAAAGTAACCCTCAAGATATACCAACCTTATAATAAAGGTGGGTACAAGTGGAGCAATAGGCATGACAGGAGTGTCATATCACTTTGGACTAAAGTACCTGAGTATGGAGATAGAATCTGCATATGTTCATCCATGAAGGATGCCTTGTGCTTATGGGCTAACACAGGAATACCAGCACTAGCTATTCAAGGGGAAGGCTATGGTATGAGTGATACTGCTGTTGGTGAACTCAAAAGGAGGTATAGTAGGATATACATCCTTCTGGACAATGATGAAGCTGGACTGCAAGATGCGGTGAAACTGTCAGAGTCTACTGGGTTCACCAATGTAGTATTACCCAGAGTGAATGATGCTAAGGACATCAGTGACTTATACAAATCTCTTCAAGACCCTAATAGGTTTAGGGGTATTATCATGCCCTTATTTAAGGACTAAGATTGTTTTTAGGATAACATTAACAAAAGTTTTAACATTTAACATTTCAAATTATGGAAACTCGTAAAGTAACTATCATCAATTCCAAGACCCAGAGCCAGAAGGTAATTCAGGACTCTAAGGCTACAACTCTCGGTGAACTCAAACAGGAAATGAGGGAGAGAGGTATTGACTACACAGGCATGACTTTCTTTGAAGGTCACATGAGAGCTGAACTCAAGGATGATGCAGCTCCCCTGCCTACCAACATCCCCTATAAGGGTCAGGTAGTCAATGACTTGACATTCATGTTGACTGCACCTGAGAAGAAGGTTAAGTCTGGTGCTATGTCAAGAGCAGAAGCCTATGCAGAAATCAAGAAGAGAGGCTTGCAGGGTGCTTGTGTGGATAAGTTCGGTAAGAACTTCACACAGTGTTCTACTGCTGACCTCATCTCTCTGATTGAGAAGAACTCTACCAAGGCAGCTCCTGCACCTAAAGCTGAGAAGCCTGTAGAAGCAGCTCCTGCTGCTCCTGCAAAGGCAGAGGAAGCTCCTGTAGCACCTGAAACTCCTGCCACTGGCTGTAACTGTTCAAAGGCTCTTGCTATCCTCACAGAGGCTCTCTATGAGAATGACACCATTGAGGAGGAGACCTATGATGCAGTCATGGCTACTCTCAAGGGTGGTTCTTACAATGCACCTGAGAAGATGAGCAAGAGGGAGATTGATAAGATGTTTGGCTTTGTTGAAAGATAAGGTCAGATTGAACAACACAGGTGGAGGGTGAGTAGTATGCTTGCCCTTCACCTTTTTTTTTATACACAGTATGAGTGAAGAAGTAACTAATAAGGTAAGGGAGTTATATGACAACATCATGTACTTCCCTAATAAGGTTCTTAGCATATTCAATGACTTCTTTGGAGAACAGAGAGTGGATATGCAGGGATTCTGGGGCTTTGATGAGTTCCTACGTTCAATGTCTGAGAACAGGCTTAGTTCTTTCTTCTCCAGTAAGAGTGCTGTACTTAGTAGTCCAGAGTTCAGAAGTGCCAGTAAAGAGAATAGGGCTGTCATAGAAGATATGCTTGATAATGGTGCTTTGGATAGTGCTGTAACCAGTGATGAAGCACTTGCTACATACTTCTTACCTATAATGTTTACTGCTGTAATGCAGATTATGCCACAAGGTTTCATTCTTGTACATTTCCCTCATGTAAGGGTTACTAATGAGAATGACAGGTTTGTGGATATAAACCATCTATGGGTTAAAGTAGGTATAAAGGCAAGTGGTGCAAGCATAGGTTACTTTGCTGTAAATAGGAGTGAGTATGAACTCTCTCATATGAAGGCAGACTATATGCACAGTCATGTACTAGGAATACCATTTGATAGGTTTACAGAGTTCAGGTCTCCCTGTCTTGGCAGTGGACCAATCAGAAGTACAGTAGCTACTCTTGCAGTGGGGTATGATGAGGCTATATGGCAGTTGTTCTGTCTTGAGTTGGACAAGTATGTCAGGGTTGAAAGTATCTCTGGAGTACCTCACAGGTATCTGGAGAAGATAGGTACAGGTGGTGGTACAACCAATGGAGAGACTGACTTCTCTATGCAGTCTACCACATTCAATGACTACAATACTATATTCTCTAAAGAGGATATGAAGGACTTCGTAAGGCATCTGATAAGAGACAAGAAACTCAAGTTCAACTTCATCAGAGGAAGCTATGGCTTTGCAATGTCCTACCTTGACTATAGAATACTCATCAGTAATGAGTTCATCAAGTGGTACAATCTGAGATATAACTTAGGAACTTCTACTGCAAGTTATAATGACTTGATGGGTAGAGGAATACTGAAAGAATGTATCATCAACAATGGTAAGATACAGTATCTCAACAGCAATGCGAGAAGGAATGGTAGGGCCTATTATAGCTATGAAGGAGCTAATGTATGTACATTCAAGGGTAATCCTATCAATATACATATAGTAGACAGTGCTACTGATACCCTTAACAAGACAGTGTTAGTCAATGCAGGTATTGCTGAGGAAATAGCAAAGGCAGTACTTACAATAGTAAATTACAAGTATGGAAGAGAACAAAGAGAAGAAGCTGGAATTAGTACACCAGCAATCTATCTATAAGATGGTAATCCCTCAGGAAGTTGAGAAGAAGATAAGACTTCTGTGTAGGGAGATACACAATGTGGAATGGTCTGGAGTACTGTTCTACAAGGTAAGTGGTTCATTTGAGGATAAGTCTTTGACAATCACTTGTGTAGACTTGTTCCAGATGGATGAAGGTACTGGAGGATATACTGAATATGATATGTCTCCAGATGTCATGGGTTATATGGTAGACCATCCTGAGCTGCTTGATGCAGGTGTATATCAGGGACTTATCCATAGTCATAACAACATGGCTACATTCTTTAGTGGTACTGATACAGCCACCTTACAGTCAGAGGGCAGTGATATGAATCACTTTGTATCACTGATTGTAAACAATGCTGGTAAATATACAGCAGGGGTGACTAGGAAGGCTAAGCTCAAACAGACAGTCAATGAGGAGTTCACATATCCCACATGGGGTGATGAAAGAGTATCTGGCAATAGAGTCTTTACAGTAGAGAAGGAGTATATCCAATGGTTTAACCTTGACATTAAAATTGAAGGAGTCAGTAATGACTTTGAAACGGAAATGCTTGAAAGGATTAAGGCTATTAGGGCAGCTAAGTCTAGTGAGAGGAACATTGAGAATGTCAGAAGTCCTTACTATGGCGGAGGCTATAAGAAAGAGGACTATGGCAAGTACCCAATAGGTTCTTATGGTAGTCCTAAAGGACATACAGTACTTGCTGGTCCAGCCAATACTACTCCTATCAAGAGAGAGGTTAAGCAACCTACACTCTTTGATGGTACTGGTGAGGAATTTATGATTGACTATGAGAAGTTCAAGCTCAATGATGAGATAGTGGACTGGGTAGTTAAGCAGACTATCACTTGTAGTGTAATCATTCCTAACTCCAGTAACATTGATGTGGAGAAGTGGGCTAGGTCTATGGATTCCTTATATAAGAAGAGGTTTGCAGATAAGAAGGAGTTTGAAGCCTTTGCATCAAACTTTGTAGACTTTGTGGTTAACTATACAGAAGACCCAGAGGCTGCTGCTTTCTTGGATGCTACAGAGATGGCTGCTGTATTGGCTTATCAGGTAAGAGAGAAACTGAACACCCTGCCTAAGAATGAATGGCTGGATGCTTGGATGGAATTGTATGATGATTATATACTGTAAGTATGGAAGATATAGTAAGTGAAGTAACTGCTCAGGCTCTTAATCAGTTAGCTGATAGAAGCGTAGAGCAGGCTCGTCAAGAGTTTGAAAGAGCTATGGAGGAAGATACCAATGCACTTCCTATCAATGCCTTTGGTGGAACTCTGTCTCCTGTAGGTTCTGCTAGGGAGTTACACTATATATGTACTCTTCTTAGAGACCATAGGGCAGAGCTGTTAGTTGATAAATTGATGTATAGAGACAATCTTGTCTATTATGTGCATATAAATGAGGAAAATGGTCAGCACCATGACTATTGGGTCAATGACTATTGGCACAATCAGTTACTCATAGCTGCTGGAGTTATGGATGAGGCAATGCCTGAGGAGGCTCAGTTGAGTCCAGAAGAGGAAGCAATGTTAGCAGCAGCATTGGAGAGTGAGCATCAAGAGATACCTGTAAATTCACAGACAATCACTGTAGATGAGACTACAAGTAGATTCAGTGGTGCTATATGGTATGAGCAAATACAACAGCAGACTGTCACTTTGGCAGGTGTTGGAGGTATTGGCAGTTATGTAGGTTTCCTGTTAGGTAGATTGAAGCCTCAGAGACTTATCATATATGACCCTGACAGGGTTGAGACTGTCAATATGTCAGGTCAGTTGTATGGTCAGACAGATGTTGGTAATTATAAGAGTGTAGCCCTTGCCAATATGGTCAGGAACTATGCTAACTATAACAATATAGTGGCATTGAATGACAGGTTTGAGGCTAACTCTGAGGCTACTGACATTATGATATGTGGCTTTGACAATATGACAGCCAGAAGGACATTCTATGAGAAGTGGAAGCAGAAGGTGCTGTCCTATCCTGCTGGTAGTGATAATAGGAAGAAGTGTTTGTTCATAGATGGAAGATTGGCAGCAGAAGAGTTCCAAGTACTGTCCATTCAAGGAGATGATGAAAGAGCTATGGTGGAGTATGAGGATAAGTGGCTGTTCAGTGATGCAGAAGCTGAGGAGACTATATGCTCCTATAAGCAGACTACTTTCATGGCTAACATGATAGCATCAGTGATGGTCAATGTCTTTGTGAACTTCGTGGCTAACCAGTGTGGTCCTATCATAGACAGGGATGTTCCTTTCTTCATATCCTATGATGCAAGTACAATGTTTACTAAAGTTGAAATGTAATGCAAAGAGTGAGTAGTAGAATGAGTTATACTATTAAGCATATGTATAACTCAAGGGGAGATATAGCTTCCTATAGCAGTCCAGATGCTAGACTAGTCAATTACTCTATGCACACTGTGTTCCCATCATTCTTTAGAGATCGGAAGAGCAC
>ENA-OPSZ01000523-OPSZ01000523.1-human-gut-metagenome-genome-assembly--contig:-NODE-523-length-25513-cov-3.504753_pt1 | contig 25513 bp, 26 predicted proteins | sample MGYA00241814_ERZ501919 | MGnify/ENA primary metagenome ERZ501919 (study PRJEB25962, sample SAMEA2042440) | human gut metagenome | biome: human gut; feature: human-associated habitat; material: faeces... | reverse complement strand
ATCCAAAAAAATCATGAATGCCTTTTTTCTCCAAAAAATCCACAATATAATCTGAAAGCTTCATCGTTTCACCTGCCTCTTCTCTGCGTCTTCCACCAGCTTCTTCAGATCTGTTTTTCCTGTCTTTTCCAGAAATTCCGGCTTGGTTCTGGGTGCCAGAAAATCCCGGTCTATACGCATCTTTTTGGCAGGGGACAGAATCAGCTTCATGAACGGCTCTCCTCATGGGCCCTTTCCCCCCGAAGCATAGCCTGGTGCTCCAGCTGCAGCTCCTCCCTCAAACGGTACCCGCTCCACTGGCCGTTGGTCCCGGTGAGCACCGCTTTCAGGGGAACTGCTGGAATCTTTTTCCGCCGGAACCCCTGCAAAAAGCCATTCATCTGCTGGGAGGAAAGTCCCGCCATCACCAGCATCTCCTCCGAAAAAGGCTCCCCTTGCTCCGGTTGTTCCTGCTTGGGGGCCAATCCCAACACCGCATCCAGGGTCTGTCCAAACTCTTCCGGCGGCACGGATCGAACCCGGAGTTTCAGCCCCAAACATAGAACCTTGAGTTTTCTCCCTTTTTCGTTGTCCAAGTTGTAAAAAAGCACTGTAGGCGTCATGGGACAATCCCTCCCTTTTTCTTTGATAGTACCATGTTTTCCACCGGTTTGGCAAGGGAAAGAGAAAAATTGAAAATGATTCTTGACTTTTTCGGTTTTGTCCTGTACAGTTACCATACAAGCATCTGCGGAAAAGGAGATTTTTTATGGGCTTTTCAATTGAAACCAGTGTTCCCGTCTTCACCGTCTTTCTCCAAGGCCTCCTCAGCTTCTTCTCTCCCTGCGTATTGCCCCTGCTCCCCATGTACATCAGCTATCTATCCGGGGGAGCCCGCACGCAGGATGAATCCGGGGTTATCCATTACCGGAGAAGTAAGGTGCTTCTCAATACGTTTTTCTTTGTTTTGGGCATTAGTTCTGCCTTCTTCCTGCTGGGATTGGGCGTCACTGCCGCAGGACAATTTTTCCGGGATAACCGCCTGCTTTTGGGAAGGATCGGCGGTGTTCTTGTCATCCTGTTCGGTCTATATCAGCTGGGGGTCTTTGGTTCCTCCAAACTGCTCAGCCAAGAACATAGGCTTCCTTTCCGGCTGGATCGAGTTGCCATGAATCCCCTGGTGGCCTTGGTGCTGGGATTTACCTTCAGTTTTGCCTGGACCCCTTGTGTGGGGCCCACCTTGGCCAGCGTCCTCCTGATGGCTACCTCCGCGGAAGCCCTCCAGGGATTCCTTCTGATCGGTGTTTACACCCTGGGTTTTGTGCTGCCCTTTCTGGCGGTGGGCTTCTTTACCGGCACCCTGCTGGAGTTGTTCCGAAAGCATCGAAACGTGGTCAAGTATACGGTAAAAATCGGCGGCGTCCTCATGCTTCTGATGGGTATCATGATGGTCACCGGCTGGATGAACCATTTTACCAGCTACCTTTCCAGTTTCGGCTCAGGAGAGTCCTCTTCTGCTTCCACAGTGTCCCAGGTAAGCTCCCAGGAGGAAACCTCCATTTCTTCCCAGGTGGAGGAAGAGGAGCCCTCCTCTAGCGAACCGTCTTCCTCCAGTGAATCCTCCAATCAGGATAGCGACTTGGTTGCCGCCCCCGATTTCACCCTGGTGGATCAATACGGCAACAGCCACACCCTGTCGGATTACAAAGGAAAAACCGTATTTCTCAATTTCTGGGGAACCTGGTGCCCTCCCTGCCGGGCAGAACTGCCGGACATTCAGGCACTTTACGAGGAATATGGGGAGAATACCGGGGATGTGATCATCCTGGGAGTAGCCACTCCTGAGGTGGGCGACGAAGGCACCAGTCAAGAAGTGGCGGCCTTCCTGGAAGAAAACGGCTATACCTACCCCACCCTTATGGACGAAGGCGGCGTGTATGCCGGACAAAGCTACCATATCTCTGCTTTTCCCACCACCTTCATGATTGACAAAGATGGAAACCTTTTCGGCTACGCCACTGGGCAGCTCACCAAGGACATCATGAAAAGCATTATCCAGCAGACCACCGACGGAAAGATGCAACGGAATTGACAGTTTCTCTCTTGCAATTCCACGGGAAATTGGATATAATGGAAATAATGCAATAAGGGAGGAATGGAGTTGCCGAAAATACAGGAATCTGCTGAGAATTACCTGGAAACCATCCTGATATTGAAAAACCGCAATGGTACCGTACGCTCGGTGGACATCGCCGCTGAAATGGGATTTAGCAAGCCCAGCGTCAGTGTGGCCATGAAAAATTTGCGGGAACAAGGCTGCGTCACTATGGGCGAAGACGGCTTGATCTCCCTCACTGAAAAGGGGTCTCACATTGCGGAGAGCGTCTATGAACGCCACACCCTATTCACCCAATGGCTGGTCTCTCTGGGGGTGGATGAGGCCACTGCTACCCAGGACGCCTGCCGGATCGAACATGTGCTCAGCAAGGAAACCTTTGAAGCCATTAAACGCCATGTGGCCAATAATCTCATGCCCAATTCTTGATGGATTTCTAAATCTTACTTTCTAAAAAGAAAAGAGCCTTCCCGGTTTCGGGAAGGCTCCATTTTTTCATTATCCGATCAACATGCGTCCTTCGGGGTAAATGGAATCCCCCTTTGCTTTGTGGCGCATCAGAATTGACAAGCCAAAGGACAAAGGACCCACACGGCCAATAAACATGGTGAAAATCAAGATCAGTTTGGAAATCGGCTCCAAATGAGGGGTCACATTGGCGGAAAGCCCTACTGTGGCAAACGCGGACATGGCCTCATACAGACAATCCAAATAGGAGATATCCGGATTCAAGGCACTGATCACTCCAGCGTCCACAAATACCAACAAAAACGCTACAATGGCAACCGTAAACGCCTTGTATACCACAGAGGTGGTGAACCGGTGACGCAGAACCACCGCTTCGCTCTTCCCACGGATAGTGCACATTACAGTAGCCACCAGCACCACAAAAGTGGTAGTCTTAATGCCGCCGCCAGTAGAACCGGGGCAGGCGCCGATAAACATGAGCACAATGGACAAGATCTTGGTAAACTCGTACTGGGCTCCAATATTCACCGAAGCAAACCCAGCAGTTCGAGTATTGGTGGATTGGAAGAATGCACAGTTCAGCTTTTCCAAGAAATTCAGGTCTGCCATGGTGTTATTGAACTCCAACAGGAAAAACCCGATGGTGCCCCCCACCAGCAGGGCTAACGTTACCCGCAGGCAAATCTGAGAATGAAAATTCAACCGCATGGTGTCTTTGTGTTGAAATCTTGGCACAATCTTGCACAGGTAAATATCCTGTACCACGATGAATCCCAAGCCGCCGATAATGATCAAAAATGAGATGGTCAAGCATACCAGCGGATCCCCTACAAAGGCGGTCATACTCCCTTGACTGGGAACAAATCCCAACACGTCAAATCCCGCGTTGCAATAGGCGGAAACAGCGACAAACACTGCCGGCCAAATTCCCCTGATGCCATACGCGGGGACAAACCGCAGCGCCAACAAGCAGGCGCCTACCCCTTCGCAGGCAAAGGTAAAGCCAATTGCCAACCTGAGCAGGTCGGCAATATCCAGTGTGCTTCCTCCAGAGCTTTCCCGGGCCAACTTCATCTCCCGAATCCCCAATTTTCGCCGCACCAGCAGGGAAAAACCAATGGTCAGGGTGGAAAGTCCCAGCCCGCCCAACTGGATCAGCACCAGGATGACACCTTGGCCAAAAGGGGTCCACAAGGTGAAGGTGTCTCCCACTACCAAACCCGTCACACAGGTGGCGGAGGTAGCAGTAAACAAGGCGTCAATGGGACGAAACTCCCCCACCTTGGAAGAGATCGGCAGCATGAGCAGGATTGTCCCTGCCAAAATCAACAACAGAAAACTGACCACAATCACCCGTACCGGTGGAGAGGTCTTCACTGTTTCGTTGAGTTTATGTTTTATCTCGTCAAAGTCTGGCATAATCGACCATCCTTGCATCGTACTCTTTTCTATCTCTTGCTTAAAAGGATTTTAGGCAGTCAACCGGTCCATTGCCTTTGTCCGCCGCAAGGCCAGGATCAACGGAATGCCCAGCACATAGCAGACCACAAGTTCCCCGATGCCCACAGAAAGGGCGGAAGCACCAAACGCTGCCCAAGTGAAATTGCCAAACCCAAAGGCGCCCGCTTCAGAAAGACAAGCAAGCTCGTACCCTACAATCACCACATTGGTGATCACCGGGGGCAGAGGTGCCAGCACAGGCACGCCTTTGATGGTCACGTCCTTCACCAAATAGGTGCAAAGGGCTGCCAACAGCGTGGCAAGAGGGCCACAGATCCAGTCCACAATCCCCAAGGGGCTGCCCAGATTGGCGATCAAACAGCCAACGGTCAGGCCGGGGATGGCAGCCGGGGTGAACACCGGCAACACGGTAAGCGCTTCGGAAAACCGAAACTGCACCGCACCATAGGCCAGGTTCAGGGCTGCCGCCACATAGGTCAGGACAGCGTAAAGCGCCGCTATCACAGCGCTCAGCGCCAGAAAGCGGACCTTTTTGGAAGTACTCATATTCAATTGCCTCCTAGTATTTTTTAAGGTCAGGATGTCGCGACTGACCGCAGGGATCACCTGCATGAGATAGGATACTCTCTTTTGAAACAAAAAGCAAGTAAAAGTTCTGTCATTTCTTCTTGCAGTTTTCTCTTTGGTGGATTATAATAGAAATATTCTTCTATATTTGATTGAGCGGGTATGGCGGAATTGGCAGACGCGCAGGATTTAGGTTCCTGTGGGCAACCGTGTGGGTTCGACCCCCACTACCCGCACCAGCATGTATGCCCCAGTAAAAAGCCGCGAACTTCACTTTTGTGAGGTTCGCGGCTTTTTCTGATTTCCTATGGGTCCCCGCTCCTATAGCTTTACGCCACCAGCGAGTTCTGCCCTAGCCATAAATCATACATCGGAAGGGGCAGAAATTGTGAAGGGAATTCCGTTGTTCCGGAACCGGGTTCCCACGAAAGGCAAAAGGAAAGTAGGACGATTCTTGGCAGCCCTCTACCGTTCTTACTCCCCATCCATTTTTGTGGCATGGACCGTTCCTCTGGGATGTTGGGGAGGACCATAGATAGAGGAGAGTTTGAGCGGACAATTTCCGTGGTTTACAATGTTATGCCAGGTGCCACAGGGAATGAAGGCCACATCTCCCGCCCCCAGTGTCCGCTGTTCTTTTAGCTTTTCCTTACACGTCCCCCAATGAAACATCCCCGTCCCAGATTCCACACGAATCATCTGATCTGTATTGGGGTGCATTTCTACTCCAATGTCCCCATGGGCGGGAATACACATCAAAGTCATTTGCAGATGAGATCCCGTCCAAAAAGCCGTACGGAAATTTTGATTTTGCCGGGCAGATGCCGGAATATTTGCTACAAAAGGCTCGGGCCCATGATCCAACTCCATCGGTTTCCAAGGCCGTGCCCCTGCATGATTTCGATCCATCTCAACACTTCCTTTCACAGTGATTGCTCTATCTTATGCCGTTTCTTTTCTCCCAGTGCACATGGGGCAGTTTCCAGGTATGGATGCACCAGGTTTGGTCAAAATAGGAAGAAGGAGGGATACCGGTATGAATTTTTTGACTCTTTGCCTCACCGCATTGGGCTCATTTGTGTCACTCTTTCTTGTGGCCAAGTGGATCGGCCACAAGCAGATTGCCCAACTGGATTTTTTTGACTATATCAACGGAATCACCATCGGTTCCATTGCAGCAGAAATGGCCACGGAACTGGAAAAACCCTGGAAGCCCCTTACCGCCATGGTGATTTACGGAGGCATTACCGTGCTTCTGAGCTTTATTTCCAGCAGATTCCCCAGATCCCGAAAGTACCTTAACGGAACCCCCACCATCCTGCTGGACCACGGAAAACTATATCGCGAAAATCTTAAAAAGGCCAAACTGGATTTGAGCGAATTTCCGGTCATGTGCAGACAGCAGGGGTATTTCGATCTGACCACCATCGAAACGGCCATTTTCGAGTACAACGGGAAGCTGACCATTCTTCCCGTAAGCGACCAACGTCCCGCAACCCCCAAAGATCTGGCCTTGTCCCCCCAACAGGAACTTCTATTCACGGAACTGATAATGGATGGAAGAATCCTGGAGGGCAATCTTAAACGTATGGGACTTGATCTGACCTGGCTGGACAAACAGCTGAAAGAGCGCCATATCCACTCTCCCAAGGACGTTTTTCTGGCGGTCTGCGATCGGAATCTGACCTTTACTGTATTTGAAATCTGATTTTCCTCTCTCCCGTTTCCAGAAAGGCAGGAAAAACTGAGCCAAACGTTGGAGGTTCCCTTGTTCTCACGAGACTGACAAGTTTTTTCAAGGGCCAGCCGTTTTTTTCTCTACCAGGCCTGGGAGGTTTCTCTGCAAACAAGACCCATCCTATGGTATAATAAAGGACGGCGAACATCCTAAAACTAGGAGGAAACCATGAAACTGATTGTATCCGACAGGCATTTGGAGATCCCGGAACTGGAGGGTTCCTCGATCCAGTGGGTGGATCTGTCCCATACGAAAATCACAAATTGCGTAGGTTGTTACGGTTGTTGGACCAAAACTCCCGGCAAGTGCGTAATCCGGGATGATGCAGTGCGCATTTACCCCCGCATTGCCGAAAGCGACCACCTGATGTATGTGAGCAAAATCAAGTACGGCTGTTACGATGTCCCCATGAAAACTCTGCTGGAACGGGCCATTCCCATCCAACAGGCCTTCATCCGTCTTCTGCAAGGGGAGACCCACCATGTTCAACGAAACGTGGCCCCCAAACAAGCGCTCATTATCGCCTATGGGGACTCTTCCCCGGAGGAACAGGATGTATTTCGGCAGCTGATTCAGCGGAACGCTAAAAATATGAATTTTGAAAGCTACCGGGTGGTTTTTGTGCCAGAACAGGACCTGGAACAAACGGTCAGAAACGAGGTGTTGGCGTGGAAAAAATCTTGATCCTCAATGGAAGTCCTCGGGCTCCCCGGTCAAACTCCAAGGAGTACGCTCAGATTTTTGCCAGCTTGTGCCCCTTGGAAACAGAGTATTGCAATATCACCCGTTCCAACCATCTGGACCTCTGTCACAAACTGGAAGAATGCTCCCAGGTGCTCTTTGTGTTCCCCCTCTATGCGGACGGAGTTCCTGTAACGCTGCTCCGGTTTTTGAACACCCTGGAAGACAATTTGCCCCAGAACCGGCCTGTCGTCTCCGTCCTGATCAACTGCGGATTTCTGGAGCCGGAACAAAACGACGTGGCTGTGAAAATCATGAGGCTGTACTGTAAGAAAACCGGCCTTCCCTTTGGCTCTGTTTTGGAAATTGGCAGCGGAGAGGCCATCCTCTCCACCCCTTTCCGCTTCTTTGTGCGCAGGAAAATGAAGAAGCTTGTTGCCTCCATGGTCAAACAAAACAATCGCTCCTGGAAGGTCACCATGCCCATTTCCAAAGGAATGTTTTTGAAGGCCTCTACCGCTTACTGGGAAAACTATGGCAAGAAAAACGGACTTACCAAAGAGGAAATGTCCACCATGGAAATAGAATCGTAATCCAGAAAACCAACCGAAAATACCTACAAAAAATCCGGCAGGAGCTTGTCCTGCCGGATTTCTATGATATTCTCCCCAAAAGAATGTGTCTTTACCTGTTTAGATGTCTTCCACCTGGATCTCCACTTCGTGCCCACACTGGCAGGAACGGATGATGCCATCGATAATGGCCTGATTGTAGATGATCTGACTGGTGGGAATAGGCGCAGGCAAGCCCTGCTCCACAGCGTCCACAAAGGAACGGCACTTGAGATAGAAACGGTCCTCCTTGGCATCGTGCAGGGGAACAGGTGTGCAGGTGGGTTCCCCAAAGGCATCGTGGAACAGGGTCACATTGCCGCAGCTGCCATCCCAGGCGCCTCCCCAAAGGGACTCGGGATTGGCAGGTTCCACTTTCAAGCCGGCGTCAGTGCCCAGGAAAATGGTGCTGCCGGTAGTGTCCATATGCATGGCCCAGGACATGCGGAAGTCCAGGGTGATGCCCCCTTCCAGACGGATAAAGGCGCCGCAGAAATCGTCCACGGAAAAACGGGCTGCATCCTCCGGCGGGGTATACTTGGGATTCTTGCCGAAGTAATCGTAAGAGACGGCGGAAACCGTCAGGGGTTTGGGATAGCCAATGGCGTTGAGCACCATATCCAGAGAGTAACAGCCGATATCTGCCAGTGCTCCCACTCCTGCGTAGCGCTTCTCGATAAAGGTGCTGCCCGGAATTCCCCGGCGCCGGCCGCCGCCTGTCTGAATGTAATAGATTTTGCCCAGCTGGCCGCTCTGGACAATTTCCTTGATTTTCTTCATCCGGCCGTCATATCGGGGCTGGAAGCCGATGGTCAAGATCTTGCCGGTGGCTTTTTCCACCCGGCGCAGCTCCTGAGCATCCTCCAGGGTGACAGTCATGGGCTTTTCCAGCAACACATGGCAGCCTGCCTGCAACGCCTGGATGGCGCATTCCGCGTGGGCTGTATTGTAGGTGCATACACTCACCGCGTCCAACTCTACGGAATCCAGCATTTCCTGGGTGTTCTCAAAGGCCTTTGCCTCCGGCAGTTCCCAGCGGTCCAGAGCTTCTCTGGCTTTTCCGGGAACAATGTCGGCTCCCGCCACGATTTCCACATCCTCCATCTGCTTGTAGGCACGGACGTGGGAATTGGAAATTCCACCGGTCCCGATAATGCCAATCCGAAGTTTTTTCATGATCCTTACTCCTCCTTTGATCCATCCAATATGGCATCCTACACACGCGCTCCTGTTTGAGCGCTGCGAAACCGATTATAGCAGTATGAAATAGAAAAATCTAGAGGGTTTGGCAAAACTTTTGAGGAATTGTTGGAAAAGATATTTCACGTTGCCCCTGAGGGCCTTCCTTGTCCGCCTTTGGCTTAAACGAAAAAACGGTTGACCGATTACTCGGCCAACCGTTTTTTATGAGAACATTATAATTCTACGGGATTAGTACATGCCGCCCATGTCGGGGGATGCAGGAGCAGCTGCGGGAGCGGGCTCCTTGATATCGGCCACCAGAGACTCGGTGGTCAGAATGGTGGAAGCCACAGAGGAAGCGTTCTGCAGAGCGGAACGAGTCACCTTGGTAGGATCCACAATACCGGCCTGGATCATATCCTGGAACTCGCCGGTCAGGGCATTGTAGCCATAGCCCACCTTATTCTCCTTCTTCAGGGCCTCTACGATCACGGAACCCTCAATGCCAGCGTTGATGGCGATCTGACGGACGGGCTCTTCCAGGGCCTTCAGAACGATGGCAGCGCCGGTCTTCTCGTCGCCCTCAGCGGAATCCACATAAGCCTTCACAGCGGGGATAGCATCGATCAAAGCGGTGCCGCCGCCGGCCACGATGCCCTCTTCCACAGCAGCCTTAGTGGCAGCCAAAGCATCTTCAATCCGCAGTTTCTTTTCCTTCATCTCAATCTCAGTGGCAGCGCCAACCTTGATCACAGCAACACCGCCGGCCAGCTTAGCCAGACGCTCCTGGAGCTTCTCCTTGTCAAACTCGGAAGAAGTGGTCTCGATCTGGTTGCGGATCTGGCTCACACGGGCCTTAATCTCCTCAGAGTTGCCAGCGCCATCCACGATGATGGTGTTTTCCTTGTCTACCTTGACCTGACGGGCATGGCCCAACTGGCTGAGCTGGGTATCCTTCAGCTCCAGACCAAGCTCTTCGGAAATCACCTGGCCACCGGTCAGAGTAGCGATATCAACCAGCATCTCCTTGCGGCGATCGCCAAAGCCAGGAGCCTTGACAGCCACGCAGGTGAAGGTGCCACGCAGACGGTTCAGGATCAGGGTGGTCAGGGCTTCGCCTTCCACGTCCTCAGCAATGATCAGCAGCTTCTTGCCGGACTGGACAATCTGCTCCAGCAAGGGCAGGATTTCCTGAATGTTGGAAATCTTCTTATCGGTAATCAGGATATAGGGATCATCCAGCTCGGCCACCATCTTGTCGGTATCGGTAGCCATATAGGGGGTGATGTAACCACGATCGAACATCATGCCTTCCACCACTTCGCTGTAAGTCTCAGCGGTCTTGGACTCTTCCACAGTGATCACGCCGTCGGAAGTAACCTTCTCCATGGCGTCGGCAATCAGCTGGCCGATCTCGTCGCTGGCGGAGGACACAGCAGCCACACGGGCAATGTCCTTGGTGCCGTCCACTTTGTGGGCGTTCTTCTCAATGGCTTCCACAGCCACCTTGGTAGCTTCCTGCACACCCTTGCGCAGGATCATGGGATTGGCACCGGCAGCCACGTTCTTCATGCCTTCCCGAACCAAAGCCTGAGCCAGCAAAGTAGCGGTGGTGGTACCGTCGCCAGCGATGTCATTGGTCTTGGTGGCAACTTCCTTCACCAGCTGAGCACCCATGTTCTCAAAGGGATCATCCAACTCCACTTCCTTGGCAATGGTCACACCGTCGTTGGTGATCAAGGGAGCGCCGAACTTCTTATCCAGCACCACATTGCGGCCCTTGGGCCCCAGGGTAATTTTTACGGTATCCGCCAACTGATTGACGCCGCCCAGAAGAGCTTTGCGGGCGTCTTCCCCAAAAATGATTTTCTTAGCCATATTTGGTCAAATCCTTTCTTCTATTCGTAAAGTAAATTCCGGAACTTTCCAGCGTATCAGGTGAAACTCAATCTTCCACCACGGCCAGGATATCGGACTGACGGACGATGGTGTACTCTTCCCCGTCCAGTTTCACTTCCGTGCCGCTGTACTTGGCGGAGATGACCCGGTCGCCTTCCTTCAGGTACATCTTCACTTCCTTGCCGTCCACTTCACCGCCGGGGCCAACGGCCACCACACGGGCAATCTGGGGCTTCTCCTGAGACTTGGCCGCCAGCACAATGCCGCTCTTCGTGGTTTCCTCTGCTTCTTCCGCTTTGATGAGGACTCTGTCAAGAAGTGGTCTGATCGTCATAACGCAACACCTGGGCCTCGGTTATTCTATCAAATTGTTTGGGGCCCGATCCTTTCTCCCCGCATCCAAATTTATGTTTTCGCACTCTCCGGGGAAGAATGCTAAAACCGCGGTAAACTCCCGCGAAAAAGAAATTGCTCTCGGTATCCGCCGGAAGGATCTCCCAGGAGGAAATCTTTCCTGCGTCTCGGGAATTAGCACTCTTTATTCCCGAGTGCTAAACCTATTGTATCCATATGGTCAGTAAAAGTCAATAGCTTTTTCAAAATTTTTGACTTTTAACAAATCCTTCATAAATTAGCGGAAGTTCCCACGGGAAAATCCTCGGTCTTCCGACTATAGCTCTTTCAAAAAATGCCGTTGGAGCTTGTTCCCATGGTATCCCAGCTGCTGGTAAAAAGCATGGGCCCCTTTTCGGGTTTCCCCGGATACAAGCCGGACTGCCTGGGCCCCCTCTTCCCGAGCCCATGTTTCCCCCGCTGTGAGCAGAGCTTTTCCCAGCCCCTGGCGCCTGCAAGTTGACGCCACGGCAATTCCCATGACGTCCTTCATGTGGGGCGCGTAAAGCACATCGTAGTCCACCAGGTGCACATACCCCACCACCTGGTCCTCTTTTTCCGCCACCAGGATTTTATTCCTGCCGTCTTTCAGCAATGCTTCCAGTTTCTCCCGAGTTGCTTCTTCCGGGTAATCGTACCCCAAATCCTCCCGGCTTAACCGGGCTATGTCCCGGGCGTCCGTGGGAAGCGCGTCGCGAATGATCCATTCCATTCTCAATTCCTCCAGATATGGAAAAGGCCCGGCAATCGCTGCTGGGCCTTTTTTCTTGCGCCAGACTTACTTGCCCAGCACTTTCTTTACAGTTTTTTCGATATTTTCCGCGGACAGGCCGAACTCCTTGAGCAGATCCACCGCAGGGCCGGAATGGCCGAAGGTGTCGTAAATGCCGATCTTGGTCACGGGAGTGGGGCACACTTCGGACAGGCAAGAAGCCACTGCTTCACCCAGACCGCCGATCACGTTGTGTTCCTCCACCGTGACAATCCGGCCGGTTTCCCGAGCTGCTTTCAGGATCAGCTCCGTATCCAGCGGCTTAATGGTGTGAATATCCAACACCCGAGCGTCAACCCCAGATGCCTCCAAAGCCTTGGCAGCCTTTACCGCCTCTTGGACCATTAATCCTGTGGCGATAATGGTGATATCCTTGCCGTCCCGGAGGGTGATACCCTTGCCGATTTCAAAGTGGTAATCGTCGTTGTTGTTGACGCTCTCCACCGCCAAACGGCCCAAACGGATGTACACCGGGCCCACATACTCGGCGGCCGCCTTGACTGCTGCCACCATCTCATAGTGGTCCGCAGGGTTCAACACCACCATGCCGGGAATGGTGCGCATCAAAGCAATATCCTCACAGCACTGATGGGTGGCGCCGTCTTCCCCAACGGAAATACCAGCGTGGGAACCGGCAATCTTCACGTTCAAATGGGGATATCCAACGGAGTTGCGCACCTGTTCAAACGCCCGACCAGCAGAGAACATAGCAAAGGATGCTGCAAAGGGAATTTTCCCGCAAGTGGCCAAACCGGCAGCAATGCCCACCATGTTGCACTCGGCAATGCCGCAGTCAAAAAACCGCTCAGGATATTTTTTCTTGAAGATGCCGGTTTTAGTGGCCTCCGCCAAGTCGGCGTCCAGCACCACAATATTGGGGTTTTCAGCGGCCAGGGCAGTGACTGCTTCGCCAAAGCTCTCCCGCGTTGCCTTTTTCACCAGTTCAGCCATTCTTCAGCACCTCCAGGTTCTCGGTCAGCTCTTTCTTGGCAATCTCGTATTCCTCCGCATTGGGGGCCTTGCCGTGCCAGCCCACCTGATTCTCCATGAAGGATACGCCCTTGCCCTTCACCGTCTTGGCAATGATGGCAAAGGGTTTGCCCTTGCAGGCTTTGGCAGCTGCAAAGGCCTCTTCCAGCTGATCGAAGTCATTGCCGTCTACCGTGGTAACCTGGAACCCAAAAGCCCGGAATTTCTCATCCAAGGGATCCGGTCCGGCCACTTCCGCCACAGGGCCGTCAATCTGAAGGCCATTGTAGTCTACGATCACACACAGGTTGTCCAAATGATGGTGCCCCGCAAACATGGAGGCTTCCCACACCTGGCCCTCTTCCGATTCGCCATCGCCCAGCAAGGTGTAGACCCGATAGTCTTTCCCGTCCATCTTGCCGGCCAGAGCCATGCCCACGGCGGCGGAAATTCCCTGGCCCAAAGAGCCAGAGCTCATGTCCACTCCGGGGGTGCCCTTCATATCGGGATGGCCTTGAAGCATGGCCCCAATGTGCCGCAGCTTTTCCAGCTCGCTCCAATCAAAATAGCCCTTCAGGGCCAAAGCCGCGTACAGACCCGGTGCACAGTGCCCTTTGGAAAGCACAAACCGGTCCCGGTTGGGATCCTTGGGATTTTTGGGGTCCACACGCATCTCTTTAAAATACAGATAGGTGAAAATTTCGGCCGCGGAGAGAGAGCCTCCCGGGTGGCCGGACTTGGCGTGGAACACGCCTTCAATGATGCCGAGACGCACCTGCGCCGCGGTGACCAGAAGGTCCTTGCGTTCTTGAGCGTTCATGGTTGCTTACCAGTCCTTTCCGCCGTGATCCTTGCGATTGCTCATGCGAGTTCATTTTATCCCATTTTAGCAAAAAAAGCAATCAAAAGTTTCCGCTGTCCCTTTCTGCTCTGTATAATCCCCGCTCTCCAGATCAAAAATACCTTTGAACGATCCCAACATCCTTTCAGAAAGGAAGTTTGCCCAATGAAACAGAAAGACGGTAGAATTGGCAATTTGCCTGCCAACATCAACATTATGAACCCGGTCCCCAACAAGGATGCCAAAACCATCACCAGCTTGATCCGGAAAAACGGCAAGGTCTCCGGCTACCAGCTCTCCGACGGAAGAGTTCTCTCCAAACGAGAAGGGGTAGCGCTGGCCAAGCAGGGCGGCATTCGAGGGGTGGCAATCGCCAGCCGCAACGGAAGTGAATACCTCCGCTCTCTCCCCGATGGCAGCGAATCCAACAACCTGGGCGACCTGCCCACCTCCCCGGAAAGCTTTCAGTAATCCCAATACGCAAAAATCCCCTGACTGTTACCAGTCAGGGGATTTTATTATGCAACTGTCAGAGAATATCCGAAGGGGACGATTACTCGGCCATCTTCTTCAACTTCTCATACTTCTCAGCAGCGTACTTCTCGGCGTTGGCAAACAACTTCTCAGCGCGCTCCGGGAAGGAACGGGTCAAGCTGTTGTAACGGACTTCGCCCATGATGAAGTCGCGATAAGAAGCGGTGGGAGCCTTGCTGTCCAGCTGGAAGGGATTCAGACCCTCATCAGCACGGCGAGGATCGAACCGGAAGTTGTTCCAGTAGCCAGCAGCCACAGCCTTCTTCTCCTCCAACTGGGAAATGCCCATGCCGCCCTTGATACCGTGGTTGATGCAGGGAGCATATGCCAGGATGATGGAGGGACCATGATAGCTCTCAGCCTCGGTGAAGGCCTTGATGCACTGGTTCATATCAGCGCCCATGGCGACCTGAGCCACATAGACGTAGCCATAGGTCATAGCGATGCCAGCCAGGTCCTTCTTCTTGGTGGCCTTACCGGTGGCAGCAAACTGAGCCACGGAGCCGCAAGGAGTGGACTTGGAAGCCTGGCCGCCGGTGTTGGAGTACACTTCGGTATCGAACACCAGCACGTTGATGTCCTCGCCGGAAGCCAGAGCGTGATCCAGACCGCCGAAGCCGATATCGTAGGCCCAGCCGTCGCCGCCCAGGATCCACATGGACTTCTTGGCCAGATAATCCTTATCCTTCAGGATCTCGGTAGCCAGCTTGCAAGCCTCGCACTGGCAGCCTTCCACAACGCCATCTTCCAGAGCGGCAATGTAAGCCTCAGCAGCGGGACCATTCTCCACGCGGTCAGCCATGGTGTCAATCCACTTCCGGCCGGTTTCCTTGATCTCGGCGGTAGCATAGTCCACAGCGATCAGCTTCTCGGTGAGCTCAGCCAGACGGCCGCGCACCGCGTTCTGAGCCAGGGTCATGCCCAGACCAAACTCAGCGTTGTCTTCGAACAGGGAGTTCTCCCAAGCAGGACCGTGACCCTTCTTGTTCACGGTGTAGGGAGTGGCAGGAGCGGAACCGCCCCAGATAGAGGAGCAGCCGGTAGCGTTGGCAATGAACATCTTGTCGCCGAACAGCTGAGTAGCCAGCTTGGCGTAAGGAGTCTCACCGCAGCCGCCGCAAGCGCCAGAGAACTCCAGCAAGGGCTGCTTGAACTGGCTGCCCTTCACGCTGGTCTCCTTGAACTTAGCAGCAACCTCTTCCTTAGCAGGCAGGTCGATGCCATACTCGAACACAGCTTCCTGAGCTCTCTGAGAATCGATGGGAGCCATCTGCAGAGCTTTGTTCTTGGCGGGGCACACAGACACGCAGGAGCCGCAGCCGGTGCAATCCAGGGGAGAAATAACCATGGCAAAATTCATGCCGGGCACGCCGGTCATGGGCTTCGCCTTGGTGCCCTCGGGAGCATTCTTCAGTTCCTCGTCGGTCATAGCGATGGGACGGATGACCGCATGGGGACACACATAGGAGCACTGGTTGCACTGGATGCAGTTGTCCACGATCCACTCGGGAACATCCACAGCCACGCCACGCTTCTCATAAGCGGCAGTGCCCTGGGGAGAAGTGCCGTCTGCATACTTCTCGAAGGCGGAAACAGGCAGATCCTTGCCGTGGAAGGAGTTCACAGGGAACACCACGTTGTTGACGTAATCCACCAGCTCGGGACGGTTGCCGGTAGCAACCTTGGGCTGAGAATCGTCCACAGCGTCCTTCCAGGAGGCGGGCACGTCTACCTTCACATAGCCGGTAGCGCCACGATCGATAGCGTCGTGGTTCATCTTGACGATGGCGTCGCCCTTACGGCTATAGGACTTGGTAGCAGCGTCCTTCATGTATTTGATAGCATCCTCTTCGGGGATGATCTTGGCAATTGAGAAGAAAGCGGACTGCAGCACGGTGTTGGTACGGGTGCCCAGACCCAGCTCCTTACCAATCTTAAAGGCATCGATGGTGTAGAAGTTGATGTCGTTGTCGGCGATGAATTTCTTCACCTTGCCGGGCAGACGCTCATCCAGCTCCTCAGCGCTCCAGGAGCAGTTCAGCAGGAAGCTGCCGCCCTTCTTCAGATCCTGCACCATGTCATAGGTCTCCAGATAAGCAGGATTGGAGCAGGCCACAAAGTCAGCCTTGGAGATGTAGTAGGTGGACTTGATGGGGGTGTGACCAAAACGCAGGTGAGAAATGGTCAGGCCGCCGGACTTCTTGGAGTCATAGTCGAAGTAGCCCTGAGCGTACATGTCGGTGTGGTCACCGATGATCTTGATGGAGTTCTTGTTGGCACCCACAGTACCGTCGGAGCCCAGGCCCCAGAACTTGCAGGAAGTGGTGCCGGCAGGAGCGGTATCGGGATCTTCGGTAGCATCCAGAGACAGATGGGTCACATCGTCCACGATGCCGATGGTGAAGCGCTTCTTGGGCTCGTCCTTCTCCATGTTGCGATACACAGCGATGATGTCGCTGGGCTTGGTGTCCTTGGAACCCAGACCATAACGGCCAGAGTACACAGGGCAAGCGCCGAAGGAAGTGCCATTGATCGCAGCCAGAACATCCAGGTACAGGGGTTCGCCAATGGAGCCGGGCTCCTTGGTACGATCCAGCACGGAGATCTTCTTCACGGTCTCGGGCATCACGTCCAGCAGATACTTGGCCACGAAGGGACGATACAGATGAACCTTCACCAGGCCAACCTTCTCGCCAGCAGCGTTCAGGTAGTCGATGACTTCCTCGATGGTCTCGCAGGCAGAACCCATAGCGATGATGATCTTGTCAGCATCGGGAGCGCCATAATAGTTGAAGGGCTTATAATCGGTGCCGATCTTCTCGTTGACCTTGTTCATGTAGTCCACGACAACCTCGGGAACCGCGTCATAATACTTGTTGCAAGCCTCGCGGGCCTGGAAGAAAATATCGCCGTTCTGAGCCTGACCACGGAGCACAGGATGCTCGGGGTTCAGAGCATTGCGACGGAACGCGTTGACAGCGTCCCAATCCAGCAGGTCGCCCAGATCTTCGTAATCCCACACCTGGATCTTCTGGATCTCGTGAGAGGTGCGGAAGCCGTCAAAGAAGTGGAGGAAAGGTACCCGGCCCTTAATTGCGGAAAGATGGGCCACGGCGCCCAGGTCCATGACTTCCTGGGGGCTGTTGGAGCACAGCATTGCATAACCGGTCTGACGGCAGGCATAGATATCGGAGTGATCGCCGAAAATGTTCAGCGCATGGGTAGCCACCGTACGAGCCGAAACATGAATGACGCTGGGCAGCAGTTCGCCAGCCATCTTGTACATGTTGGGGATCATCAGCAGCAGGCCCTGAGAAGCGGTGTAGGTGGTGGTGAGAGCACCGGCCGCCAAGGAGCCGTGGACAGCGCCGGCAGCGCCAGCCTCGGACTGCATCTCGGTAACCCGAACCTCTCTACCGAACAGGTTCTTGCGGCCAGCGGCAGCATACTTGTCGGTCTCATCCGCCATCACGGAAGAGGGGGTGATGGGGTAGATGGCGGCAACGTCGGTAAACGCATAAGATACATGCGCAGCGGCGCTGTTGCCATCCATGGTTTTCATTTTTCTTGCCATGAAATATTTCCTCCTTTTAGGATGATCGAACAGGTGTGACGGGTTTCTGAGCGGTGTTCTTCCGGTATACCCGTGCTGTTTTATTCTAGCATTTTTTTTTGGCCCTGTAAAGGCAAAAAAGGTGAAATCCACAACTTTTTGGCAAAATCCCCCCGCGGATTTGACATCCCCTGTGCTTTCGAGTAGAATAGAAAGAAAATAGCCGGCTTTTGCACGGCTCAATTCTGTCACATTTTGGAAAGGGGCTTGTCGTCTCATGGATCCGGACGGACTTTTTATCCTCACCGTATTTTTGACTCTGGTTTGTATTTTTCTCGCTTCCTGGTATGCTGCCGGGGAATCGGCCATAGAGGCCCTCTCCCAAGCCCAGATAAAAAAAGAGGCGGAAGACGACCCCCAAGCTCGCAAACTGCTGAAACTTCTCCAAGGCCAGAAAGCCGCCGTATCCCCCATGCAATCGGGGCTGCTGCTCTTTGGGCTTTTGGGCTTGGGGTTTTGTCTGTGTGCCTTCTTCGAACGGCTCCACGGCGCTCTCGCTTCTATTCCCCAGCAAAGCCTCAGAACATTGGTGGCCTTCCTGGCAATCACCTTGATCTATGCCATCGTGTTTTTCCTCTTTGCAGACCTACTCCCCAAAAAGAGCGCACGGCACAACGCCCGGAACTTCGCATTCCGGTTTGTAGGGCTGCTGAGCATGCTCAAAGGGCTGGCGATTCCCATGCTCTGGCTCTGCGGCGTGGTGGCCAATGGCATTTTGCGGCTGTGCCGGATTGACCCCCACAAACTGGACGATCCTGTCACGGAAGAGGAAATTCTCCAGATGGTGGGTGAAGGGGAGGAAAAAGGGGTCATCGAAGAGACAGAACGGGATATGATCACCAACATTCTGGACTTCAAGGACACCACTGCTGGAGAAACCATGACCCATCGTACGGACATCATCGCCGTGGAAGATACCACTCCCATTGCCGAGGTGGTGGAAACTTCCGTGGAAAACGGTTGTTCCCGGATTCCCGTCTATCATGAGGATATCGACACCGTGGTGGGTATCTGCTATATCAAAGACCTGCTGCCCTATGTAGGCCGGGAAGTTCCGGATTTCATAAAGCTCACCGACCTGATGCGCTCCGCTTACTTTGTGCCGGAAACAAAAAAATGCAGCCAGCTCTTTACGGAGATGACCGAACGGAAGGTACAGATCGCGATTGTGCTGGACGAATATGGAGGTACAGCAGGGCTCATTACGCTGGAAGACTTGGTGGAGTCCATTGTGGGCAACATCCAGGATGAATACGACCACGAGGAAATGGAAATCCGTCGGATGAGCGAAACGGAGTACACGGTGGACGGTACCGCCTCTATCGACGAGGTTTCCGACATGGTGGACGTGGACTTGCCGGAAGGGGATTATGACACCATCGCCGGCCTGGTCACTCAGCAGTTGGGACGCCTGCCTAAGCCCGGAGAACATCCTCAGGTAAAAGTGGCCGGTGTGACCATTACCGTCCTGGAAGTGGAAGACCAGAGATTGGCCCGTGTGCTCTTGGTCAAGGATCCCCACGAGACATCTCAGAAGAAAGAGGAAGAAGATTGATACTATGAACCAATCCCCCCCAAAGGAAACTGCCGCCCAAGAGCACCAATCCCCGGAGAACGCTCTGGGGACTGCCAGTATCGGAAAGCTTCTGTTTTCCCTGGCTGTCCCCGCCATCACCGCCCAGGTGGTGAATATGCTCTACAACATTGTGGACCGGATTTTTATCGGCCATATTCCGGAGATTGGTACCGCCGCCCTGACCGGTGTGGGCATCACCTTCCCCATCATCACCTTGATCAGTGCCTTCAGTTCTTTGGTTGCCATGGGCGGTGCACCTCGGGCTTCTATCGCCATGGGCGAGGGCAACCACAAAAAAGCCGAACAGATTCTCGGCAACTGTTTTATCACCCTGCTGCTCCTTTCCGCGGTGCTCACCGCCATTTTCCTGATCTTCCAGGAACCCATTCTCTGGGCCTTTGGCGCCAGCGAAAACACCATCGGCTATGCCACTGACTACATGGGCATTTATGTGTGCGGCACGGTATTTGTTCAAATCGCCTTGGGCATGAATATGTTCATCACCTCTCAGGGCTTTGCCAAAACCAGCATGCTCACTGTGGTGATCGGCGCTATTCTCAATATTGCTCTGGATCCCCTCTTTATTTTTGTTTTCGGCATGGGTGTCCAAGGGGCGGCTATTGCCACTGTGCTTTCCCAAGCCGTCTCTGCTCTGTGGGTACTTTTCTTCCTGCTAGGCAAACGCACCACCTTGAAAATCAAGGCCTCCTGCATGGTCCCCCGGCTGAAAATTCTGCTGCCTGTTCTTGCCCTGGGTGTATCTCCCTTCATCATGCAGAGCACGGAAAGCCTCTTAAGCGTGGTTCTCAACACCTCCCTGCTGCGCTATGGCGGAGATGTTGCCGTGGGAGCCTACACGGTGATCGCCAGCATCATGCAGGTGATCAATCTGCCCCTCCAGGGGTTGACACAGGGTGCCCAGCCCATCACCAGTTTCAACTACGGTGCCCGCAACATGGACCGGGTCCGGAAATCTGTCCGGCTTCTTCTCACCTGCACTTTGAGCTACAGCATTCTTTTCTGGCTGTGTATCATGCTGATCCCCCAGGTTTTTGTGGGTATTTTCACCAGCGATCCCCAATTGATCGACACCGCAGTCTGGGCCGCCAGAATCTTCTTGTTTGGCTGCTTCGCCTTCGGGGCCCAAACCGGCTTCCAACAGTCTTTTCTGGCCCTGGGTCAGGCAAAAGTGTCTCTTTTGCTGGCTTTGCTCCGGAAAATTGTCCTGCTGATTCCCTTGATCTACATTCTTCCCTTCTTCTTTGAAGACAAGCTCTTCGGTGTTTTTCTGGCGGAACCCATTGCCGACATTTTGGCCGCTTCCACCACCACTGTCTCTTTCCTGATTTGGGCCAGAAAAAATCTCCGGGACCGAAAGAAAACTTCCTAAACCTGCAATGGATGAGGCCGCGGGATTCCCGCGGCCTCTGTTGTCAATGCGCTGTAAAAGAGCTCTCCGGATCTGGGATTGCTCTCCCCAACAGGTTGGTGCAGTACCGGCGCAGCTCTTCCTTAGTGGTCAAGTCTGCGGCGCTCTGCATGAGCTGCTCCTGAAGGGCCGGAGGCAATGCGTTAAAATATGCTTGGGCTTCCTTGTCCATTTTGCTGGGATGGGGCATGGGTATTCCTCCTTCCTGATGGAATGTCTCTGTTCCAGTATGCCCCGCAACTGGGATTTCCATACATTCCCCTGCTATTCTCTTTCAGAAAGGTGTCACTTTCATGAGTCAACTCACCGAATTTCCCCTCTTTTCCGGCATGGAGGAAGGGGAATGCCTTCACATGCTGGATTGTTTTCACGCCCCTCCTCGCTCTTTTCAGGAAGGGGACATCGCTTACACCTACGGAAAAGGGACTGGACAAACGCTGGGCATTATTCAAGAAGGCCAAGCCGCCCTGGTCAAGATCGAGGCTTCGGGCACCAGGACCGTTTTGGAACGGCTTGGAAAAGGCGGCGTTTTTGGAGAGCTGATTGCTTTCTCCAGCCTGCCTTGTGACAGTGTTACCCTGGTATGCGAAACTCCCTGCGTCATCGTCTTCCTGCCTCAGTCTCAATTGACCTCCCCCTGCAGCCATTCCTGTTCCTGCCACCGGAAGCTGTTGGAAAACTTACTGGGACTCATCTCCCGAAAAGCCTTTGATCTCAGCGAACGGGTAGAGGTTCTCTCCTGCCGCACCATCCGGGAAAAGCTGTTGTGTTATTTTCGCATTTGCGCCGCCCGGGAAAAAAACATGAGTTTTACCTTGCCTTTTTCCCTCAGCGCATTGGCCGATTACCTCTGCACCGACCGAAGCGCCATGATGCGGGAATTGAAAAAGCTGAAAGAGGAAGGCTTCCTAGAGGTCTCCGGCAGAAAAGTCTCTTTCCGGGCTGACCTGTGCTCTGCCAGCTGGAAGTGAAAGACCTCTGTCCTTGCCTTCTTCCTCCCTTAAAAACGTCCTCTCTTTTGCTGAAAGTTGCAATTTGGGAGGGCGTTTTTTGTTTTCCCCTCCGCTTTTCAAAAGTGGATTAAGATTTTCTGTCGAAAATCTTAAGGTTCCTGCAAGTTGGTTGCAGGAAGTTCACGAATCGGTTACAATGAGGCCGTCCGAATTTGTGAGATTTATGGAGGGAGCTACATTATGTTATCCATCAGCGGTGTGACCAAGAAATATGGCAAGACCTTGGCCAACGACAACATCAGCTTTGCCGTGGGCGACGGACAGATCGGCATCCTGCTGGGACCCAACGGTGCAGGAAAATCCACCATCATCAAATGCATCACCGGCCTGCTGCGGTTTACGGGACGGATCGAGATCAACGGATTCGTCAACACCTCACTGGACGCCAAACGGCAGCTGGGATACATTCCCGAAATGCCTGCGGTGTATGACCTGCTCACCGTGGAAGAGCATCTGGAGTTTATCCGCCGGGCCTACCGGGTAGAGGATGAATCCTATGCCCAATCCCTGTTGGAACGGCTGGAGCTGGAAGACAAGAAAAATAAGCTGGGCAAAGAGCTTTCCAAGGGCATGCAGCAAAAGCTTTCCATCTGCTGCGCCTTGATCCACAAGCCCCAGGTGGTCATTTTCGACGAGCCCCTGGTAGGCCTGGATCCCCATGCCATCAAGGAGCTCAAGCAGATCTTCCGGGAATTGAAAGCCAGCGGCGCTACAGTGTTGATTTCCACCCACATGATCGACAGTGTGGAAGATTATTGGGATGTGGCCAACATCATGATGAACGGACGGTTTGCCGCCACCATGGTCAACGACGGCAGTGAAAGCCAAAGCCTGGAAGACCTGTTCTTCCAGATTACCGAAGGGACCCACAATCCCGGTACGGAGGAAACCAAATGAAAAGCCCTCTCATTTACCTCACCGCCGTCAAGCTGAAAAACCAGCTGATCGGGGTGGTCAAGAGCCCCGCCAAATTGATTTACGCCCTCTTCCTGGTGGCAATTTTTGCCCTGTCCGCCTTTTCCGGCAATTCCATGGAAACCGGGGAGTTCCGGGATTTTTCCGAACTGGTCTCCATCATGACCTTGTTTTACTCCTTTATGTTCCTGATGGTGTTCTATTCCGGCAGCACGACCAATAACCCCATGTTTACTCTGTCCGACGTGACCCTGCTGTTTCCGGCCCCCCTCAGCTCCAACCGGATTTTGTTTTACGGGCTGGCAAGGCAATTGGGATTGTCCCTGATTCTGGGATTCTTCCTGCTGTTTCAGTATTCCTGGCTCCATGGAGTGTATGGGGTCACAGTGGGAGGATTGGTCCTGATCGTAGTGGGCTATGCCATCACGTTGTTCTTTGCCCAAATTTCCGCCATGGCAGCCTACACCCGCACCAGCGGCAACGAAAAAGCTGCCAAGGGTGTTCGCTATTGCGTGCTGGCCATTACCCTGGCGTTTGTAGCATGGGCCCTGCTCTCCTGCCAAAAAGAGCTGATGGACCTGGCAGGGGGAGGCAGCTATGAACCCGCCCTGGCGGCGGGGGCAAAATTCTTCTCCACCCTTCCAGGCATTCTCTTCCCCGTTTCCGGCTGGTCCGCCGGGCTGATCGGAGGAATTCTTTCCGGAGATTGGGCCATGGTCGGCCTCTTTGCCCTGCTTCTGATTATCCTGCTGGGGGTGCTGCTGGCCTTGATCCTCACCTGCAAGAACAACTACTACGAGGATGTTCTGGCAACTGCCGAGGTGGCGCAATCTGCCATAACCGCCCAAAAAGAAGGACAGCTCAACGAGGTGGTTCCCAAGCATGTGCGGGTGGGAAAAACCGGCCTGGGAAAAGGCTGGGGCGCCAGCGCCTTCTACTACAAACACCGGGTGGAAAACCGCCGGTCTGGAGTATTTTTCCTGTCCAATATGTCCTTGATCTTTGCGGCCATCATCGTCGGGGTTTCCTTCTTTATGAAAGACGGGGGCATCATCGCCGTGTTTTCCATGGCCACCTACATGCAGCTGTTTACCGTGGCACTGGGCCGGTTTAACCGGGAACTGATCAAGCCTTACATCTATTTGGTACCGGAACCGCCCCTGAAAAAACTTCTGTACGCTCTGAAGGAAACTTTGATTTCGGAAGTCTGGGAGGCCCTGTTGATCTTTCTCCTTGTGGGCGCCATTCTGGGAGCGTCCCCCTTGGAAATTACCATGTGCATAGTGGCTCGGGTTACCTTCGCCCTGCTGTTTACCGCCGGCAACGTGCTGGTGGAACGGGTCTTTGGCATGGTGTCCTCCAAAACCCTGATTTTCCTGTTCTATTTCCTGGCTCTTGCCCTGATGACGGTTCCCGGCATCGTAGTAGGTGTGGTTCTCTCCATATTGGTTCCTGTCTGGGCTATGGAGATGGCTTTGGCAGGGATGTCCGGTGTCAATGTGGCGATTGCCGTGGTGGTTTTGTGGCTCTGCCGGAATCTTCTCCAATACGCGGAACTCAACAACCGGTAATTTTTTCCTCGATTTTTTGCTTGACAAGAAAATGAGGGTGTGCTACAATCTCTCCAGAATTTGATAAGGAATGCTTGCCGCCGGGTAAGCTGAAAAGCATTGGATTCGCGTCCATAGGCCATTGGAGACGCGAAAACCAATACTTTTTTTGTTGACTGGATGGCAGGTGCAAGGAGGAATCTACTATGTTTCGGGATATGAGAAGAAAAAGACAGCAGCTCCCTCAAGAGGAAGCGGAAACCATACTGCGGGAAGGTACTTCCGGCGTTCTGTCTCTCCTGGGAGATGACGGTTATCCCTACGGCGTTCCCCTCAGCTATGTTTACGCCCAAGGACATCTCTACTTTCACTGCGCCACGGAGGGCCATAAGCTGGACGCCATTCGTCGGGAACCCAAGGCATCTTTCTGCGTAATTGGCCAGGACGAGGTCCTTCCGGAAGCTTTTACCACCGCTTATCGCAGCGTTATTGTATTTGGCCGGGTAAAACTGCTGGAAGAGGAGTCTGCCATTTGCCAGGCCATCGAAACACTTTCCCTTCGCTACGCTCCCCAGACCACCCATCTGGAAAAGGAGATCCGGGAAAATTGGAACCGGTTTCTCATGCTGGAAATGACCGTGGAGCACATGACCGGGAAAGAAGGTCTTGAACTTGCCAAACAAAGGTGGGCAAAACCATGAGTTCCCCCCTCCACTCCCCCAGAAAAGAGTTTTTTCGGTATACCTCCCTCAACGTGCTGGGCATGATTGGCCTCTCCTGTTATATTCTGGCAGACACCTTCTTCGTCTCTCTGAGCCTGGGTTCCGACGGATTGGCGGCTCTGAATCTGGCCATTCCCATCTACAGCTTCATCAACGGAAGCGGGTTGATGGTGGGAATGGGCGGCGGCACTCGCTATTAGATTTTGCACAGCCAAGGAAACAAAAAAGCCACCTATCAAATTTTCACTCAGGTTCTCTTTCTGACTGGAGCCTTTGCTCTGATTTTTCTCACCGCCGCCTGGTTTTTGCCAGGGCCCATTCTCCGTCTGTTTGGCGCCACCGGACCGGTATACCACATGGCCTACACCTATCTCCGGGTGATCCTCTGTTTTTCCCCGGCTTTTCTTTTGAATAACGTGCTTCTGTGCTTCGTCCGCAACGATGGAGCTCCTCATCTGGCCATGGCTGCCATGACCACTGGCAG
>ENA-OPSZ01000515-OPSZ01000515.1-human-gut-metagenome-genome-assembly--contig:-NODE-515-length-25927-cov-2.176639_pt1 | contig 25927 bp, 16 predicted proteins | sample MGYA00241814_ERZ501919 | MGnify/ENA primary metagenome ERZ501919 (study PRJEB25962, sample SAMEA2042440) | human gut metagenome | biome: human gut; feature: human-associated habitat; material: faeces... | reverse complement strand
GGCGAGTGCCAGGCATCCTGCCAGTCTGCTTGCAAGACCTCCTGCACAGTTGCTAACCAGAAGTGCGAGAGAGAAGCTTAATATTCCGATCTTTCTGAGGCGTGCGAGCGTACACACGCCTTGCTAAAGGGACATTTTTATGTCCCTTTATTTTTGTATAAATTTGTATATGAATATAAATGCGAAAGGTGATTTTTAAATGATACACAAGTTTAAGCTTGGCGGCTTTAATGCACTGCTTGACGTGAACAGTGGCGGAGTACATATTATAGACGATCTGACATATGATTTGTTAGACAATGTTGAGCCGCCTTTTGAGGAGAAATGTCCTGAGGACGTTGTAAGAAAGCTGTCAAAGATGTATGACAGCAAGGATATCGAGGATTGCTATGAGGAGATAGTTTCTCTTTATAATGACAAGATATTGTTCAGCGAGGACGATTACGAGAAGTATGCCCTGTCTGCTGTGGCTTCACCTATCAAGGCAATGTGTCTGCATATCGCTCACGACTGTAACCTGAGATGTAAATATTGCTTTGCTTCAACAGGCGATTTCGGTCAGGGCAGAATGCTCATGGACTATGAAACAGGCAAGCGTGCTATAGATTTTCTTATAGAGCGTTCAGGAGACAGAAAATTTCTTGAGGTGGACTTTTTCGGTGGCGAGCCTTCACTGAATTTTGGCGTGGTGGAGCAGCTTGTTGAGTATGCACGTTCACAGGAGGAGCCTCACAATAAAAAGTTCAGATTTACTGTTACAACAAATGGTGTACACCTCACTGACGAGATGATAGACTTCATCAACAAGGAAATGTACAACGTTGTTCTGTCTATCGACGGAAGAAAAGAAGTCAACGACAGAATGAGAGTGCGTGTTGACGGTTCGGGAAGCTATGACAGGATTATCCCTAACTTTAAGAAGCTTGTGGACAAGCGTCCTAAGAACAAGGATTGGTATGTAAGAGGCACTTACACAAAGTATAATCTTGACTTCTCAAATGATGTAATGCACCTTTATGACCTTGGATTCGACCAGATATCCGTTGAGCCTGTTATGGCTGACCCTAGCGAGCCTTATGCTATCACTGAGGCTGACCTGCCGAGGATCTTCAAGGAGTATGAGATACTTTCTGAGAAGATACAGAAGATAAGGGACGAGGGCAAGTTCATAAACTTCTTCCATTTTATGATAGACCTCGATCAGGGTCCTTGTGCGATAAAGAGACTTAGGGGCTGTGGAAGCGGAAACGAGTATGTTTCTGTCACTCCTGACGGCGATATTTACCCATGTCATCAGTTCGTTGGTATCACCGAGTTCAAAATGGGCAATCTCTATGACGGCACATTTAACGAGGAAATGAAAGATATGTTTGCTCACGCACACGTTTACAACAAGCCTGAGTGCAAAAAGTGCTGGGCAAAGTTCTATTGCAGTGGCGGTTGCAATGCAAACAACTACATTTACGCAGGTGATATCCACAATGCGCATAAGCTGTCATGTCAGATACAGAAGAAGCGTCTTGAATGTGCTATCATGATGAAGGCTGTTAAAATGCTCGACAGCGCAGAATGAATATAAATATTTTGTAAATTTCACGCATGGTAGCTTTTATGTACATTTATAAACTTAATATGTACAAAAACGTTTGAAGTTTAACAAAAAAATTATTGAATAATCGGTTTAAAAAGCACGGAATAACAAATGACGTTATTCCGTGCTTTCTGCTGTTATTACATAGTATGATAATGTCGAAAAATAGCAAAATGCGTCTGATATGTTAATAAGTATTAAGATAAATATAATGTATACTAAGCTGGTAGCTTATTGACAAAGTGGGTCGAATTTAGTATAAGATTGACATAAACAAAAGGTGCTTGGCGGTCATGTTACCGCAAATCGGCTATAACGAGCGCCCTCTGTATCGGACAGGATAAACCGACAAATTATTATGAAAAGGACGAAGAGATATGAAAACTAATGAAAAGAAGAATACTTCTGCTAAGAAGAAACTTATACCTGCAGTTGCAATGCTCACAACTTCCGCTGTAATGCTTTCTACTGCTACTTACGCTTGGTTTACTATGAGCAGAGAAGTTGAAGTAACAGGCATTAAGCTTACTGCTACAACTCCACAGACAATAGAAGTTTCACTTGGTAAGGCTACGGCAGGTGCTACAATTACGAGCAAAACTGAGGCAACTGAACCTGGCGATGATGAAAAATTGTGGTCAAACAAGGCAGCTACAAGCTCTGTATATGCAAGCTTTGGTAAGCTTATCCCTGCTTCATCAACGGACGGAACAAATCTCTATTATACAACAAAAGCTAAGGAGAATGGTAAGTCTGTTGATATAACAGGTGCGAATGCTTTTACACAAGCTACTGAAAATAACAATGCTGGTTGGACATTCCAAACTGCTGGAGCTTCTTCTGAAACAGAAAGCAATCTTACTGCAGATACAAAAGGTGAGGGTTACTATCTAGATATCCCTGTTTGGTTTAGAACTACAAATGTTGAAGATGTAAAGCTTGGTGTTGATGTAACTGTTACTGATCCAAATGCTGATGATGATAACACAAAGGGTGACTTGTATAAAGCAACTCGTGTGGCTATATTGAATGAGGATAGAAGTGCTGCTAATGGTGGAGTTTTCCTTGGCGCAGAAACTGATGTAGACACAGGATATTATAAGAAAAAAGCAGTTAGGGCTAATACAGGAACAAGCGAAAATGATTATTATGGCACTGTAACAGTTGCAAAGGAAGTAACTGCAAATACAGCAGGACAGGTTACAAATAGTGATTCAACTGAGGTTGCAAATGTAACTGGAGTTGGCACTGGAAAGACAGGTTACAGCACTCCTGCTAAGTATTATATCCGTGTATGGCTTGAGGGTGAAGATGTAAACTGCTGGAATGTAAATGCTGGACAGAGCTTTAACGTAGATTTGAAATTCTATGACCTTTCAAACACAGGCACAGGTGTTTAATCCATAACAATAAAACAAAAAAGACGCCGAAGAAATTCGGCGTTTTTTGGTAAATGGGCATAAAAGATAATTTACCATATTTGGGGAAACCTCCCGATTTTTCTTTGTTTTTTGTCGAAAATATGCTATAATAATACATTGGAGCAGAAAGGAAGTGGCTTTGCTTTGGGCGAAAATTCTACAGTTGACGGCGTTCGTGCCGTGGAGCTTTTCTATAGACCTATAAAAAATACCGACAGCGGCAGGGGCACTTTTTTGCAGTCGCAAACAAGGCTCAATTCTCCTGCTATGGGTACGCTAATGCCTGCGGATTATCTCCCTGTGGCTCAGCTTTCCGACCGATGTGTTAGCATTTTCAAGCTTGCCTTCGTTCAGCTTTTGCAGGCTTTGGGCAAGTTTCACGAAAGGGAAGTGGACGTTGATTGGGCAAGCGTGTTCATGCCTGCAAGATTTTTAAGGCAGACGGAAGCTCCGAGAGTTGTGGCAGATTATTGCGATAAGTTTGGCGTGAAGTTTGAGCGTGTCTGCTTTGAGTTGTCGACTGATGTGCTTGATGAAGCTGACAGCACAGCGGCAGATAACGTGGCTCTTATGAGAAGACAGGGCTTTCATTTTCTGCTTACAGGCTTCGGCACTGAGGGCTTTAAAATGCTTAAGACCGCTGAGTTCAAGGTAGATAATATCATGCTTGACGGCTCAGTGGCTCAGGTTCTTGGTAAGAGCGACAGGTATGATACCTGCGTGAACTCTCTGCTGAATTTCGTTTTTGACCTTAATGCTGAGGTCATAGCTGACGGCATTACTGATGATAAGCAGGTGAAACAGCTCAGCGGTATGCAGTGCCTTTACTATTCGGGAGAAAATGCAGGAAAATATATTGCGGAAAGATACGTTCGCAATAGAAATGAGTAATAAACGGGTGATACGGTTTTGGACGGTAAAAATATAGATAAAAATACAAGAGTAGTCGATACCCTTGCACTTCGCAGGACCGCCAAGGAAGCTAAACGCTATGTGGTATTGATGAGATTGCTTAAAATTCTTGCCATTATACTTATCGCTATCGTGGCGGCGGCTTATGCGGTGTCTTATTTTTACGACAAGTATGGTAGCTTTACAGTTAAGATAAGTAAGTATGATATGATAAATCAGGGGCTTACTCTTTCGGAAACTCCTGACTATACCACGAGCAATTCAAGGCTCAATGCGGATATCCTCTATGATATGACAAATATCAGTGGCGAAGATCTCCCTGATAATATTGATAAGATAAACGGCAGCCATAATGGCGAGGGGTATATAGCTTATACTTTCTATCTCATAAATTCCGGTAAAGATACACTTAGCTATGACAGCGAAATGACTATCGAGAACGTCACGAACGGTGTTGATGAAGCTATCAGAGTGGAGCTTTTCGTGAATGGCGAGAAAACCGTTTATGGTAAAACAAAGTCTGACGGCAGCGGTAAGGAAAGCGATTGCGACAAGGAGTTCGCCTCCTCTACTGAGGTCATGAAGGACCGACGTGAAAAGCTTGGTCCCGGTGAGAAAGACAAGTATACAGTGGTTATATGGCTTGAGGGAAATGACCCTGATTGTGTTGACAAAATAATCGGTGGCACAATGAAGCTTGGTATGAATTTCAAGATCGTTGAAACAACTTAAAAAATTAGAAGGGAGGAAGCCTCGGGTTTCCGAGGTTTTGAATTATGAAAAAAGCTTTGAAGATCGTTTTTAATGTTATCGCATGGGTGGTGCTTATCTTTGCACTGCTTATAACAATTCTCGTGTTCTCGTCTGATAAGAATAATGGTACGGCAAGTCTGCTGGGATATATCCCGCTCACAGTTGAATCTGACTCAATGAAGCCAACTTTCAAAAAAGGCGACCTTATTATCTCAAAGGAAATAGACGATATCAATTCTCTGAAAAAGGGCGACGTTATCACTTTCTGGACTCTTATAAAGGGCCAAAAGGTGAAGAATACCCACCGTATCGCAGAGGTACTCAATGATAACGGCTCTGTAGGCTTTATCACACGAGGCGATGCTAATAACGTAGATGATACATACACTGTTTATGCAGGTGATATAATCGGTCAGTGGAATGGTGCAAAAATAGGCGGTTTCGGCAAGGTAATGGATTTTCTCAGAACAAAAACGGGATTTTTCATTTGCATACTTTTGCCGATAGCACTGTTTTTCCTCTTTGAGCTTTATAAGCTTATCGCAACCATAATCGAGATAAAGCGTCCTGCTATCACAGAGAGCGATGAGGAAGAAATAAAAAGACGTGCAGTTGAGGAATACCTTGCACAGCAGAAGAAAAAGGAAGAGGAAAATGCACAGCAGGAGAAAAATGACAAATAACTGCTGCTTGGGTGATACATTATGAATGGATTTCTGAAATGGTTTTTTGTTTTCATGTCGTCAATGCTTGCAGGCTTTGGGCAGATCTTCAAGGGTCTGTGGAACGGCATAAAACAGATCTTTAATATAAAAAACTACATAAGGATATTCAAGACCTACTCGGCAGACTTTGGTGCGCTGGGCTGGGTACTTTCTGTGCTTGCAATTATCGTTGTTGTGGCTATCTTTGTGCTTATTATTTTTATGATAGTTCTTGCTGTGAGAAAGTACATAAGATTCAGACACTCTATCGTCAGCAACGAGGATCTTATCGAAGAAATATCTGACCTGCAGCGTCAGGTGGTCAAAATGACCAAGGAAAAAGATGAGATCATGGCAATGAAGGTGGCTCAGCTTGGCGTATATGATAACACCGCTCTTGCAGAGGGCGAGCAGATGCCTGCACAGGGCGAAGTTCAAACCATTGTGGACGGCGTTGTTCAGACTGCCGACTGCCGTTTTTCAAAGCTTATCGAGGTGGACAATTTCTACAAGACATACGAGCCGCCTGCTTACAATAATGACATCACCCTTAGCGGTATCTGCGAAGCATACAGAAACTTTGCCTGCTCAAGAATGCACCTTTATTATGACATAAAAACTATCCGACTTTTCATTGCAGGCATGGCTTCAACAAAGCTCATTATCCTGCAAGGTATCTCTGGTACAGGTAAAACATCACTGCCGTATTCATTCGGTAAGTTCTTGCAGAAAGATACCACTATTGCTTCTGTTCAGCCGTCATGGCGTGACAGAACTGAGCTTTTCGGCTACTTCAACGAGTTCACGAAGAACTTTAATGAAACAGAAGTCCTCAAAAGAATTTATTCTTCTGAATACAATGACGATGTAAACTTCATACTCCTCGATGAGATGAACATTGCGAGAGTAGAATATTACTTTGCAGAAATGCTCTCGATTCTTGAAATGCCTGATCCTGCCGAGTGGGAGCTTGATCTTGTTCCTAACGTGTGGAGTACCGACCCTGTTCGCCTTGATAAGGGCAAGCTGCGTATTCCGCAGAACATTTGGTATATCGGTACTGCCAACAACGACGATTCCACGTTCACTATATCAGATAAGGTATACGACCGTGCACAGCCTATCAATCTTGACGCAAAGGGTGTTGCCTTTGACGCACCTGACACGCCGCCTATGAATTTAAGCTTTGAACATCTTGATACACTCTTCAAGGAAGCTTTTCAAATGTATCCTGTTTCACAGGACAGTCTGAAAAAGATCCAGCAGCTTGACCTGTGGGTAATTGAAAAGCTGAGAGTGGCTTTCGGTAACCGTATACTTAAACAGATGAACTTGTTTGTTCCTGTATATGTTGCCTGCGGCGGAGAGGAGCTTGACGGCATTGACTATGTGCTTGCCACAAAGATATTCAGAAAATTTGAGTCGCTTAACTTGGCAATGCTAAGAGAAGAGCTGAAAGAGCTTTGCACCTATATGCAGAAGCTTTTTGGCAGAAACACTATGAAAGAATCTATAGCATATCTTGAAAGATTGCAAAAACTGTACTAAAATTTGTACTCATAAACTTTGAGAGGAGGGACGGGCATGAGCGAATACAACGAACAGCGTGCAGCTTTTGACAAAGCTGTAAAGACGTTTGACGGCAATAACAGCTTTGCGGCAGCCCGTGCCTTGCTTCTTTCGGGCGAAAAAACTGTATCTTTTAATCGTAAGATAATCGAGAAGAATATAGATTCGTCCTGGCTCACAGAGATAGAAAAAGCTCTGCCACATATTGATACGGTAATAAGAAATCCCAGAAACACCATTAAAGAAGTGGAAGAGATCGTGCCTATCGCTATGTCAAGGAAGATAACGGTAGAGTCCATAAAACATCTAGGACAGCACACCGATCTTATTCAGGATATCGACAAAAAGACCGGAAAGATAACTCCGTCAAAGATACTCAACATTCATAAAGAGGAAACTCTCGATACATATGAAAATAGATTTGTAAATACCCTTATCGACAGGCTATACATTTTCATAAATATCAGATACAATAAGCTTGTCCAGACCGCAGAGGCGCAGGAGGCTTATTCTTTTAATTACGATACCGTGGCTGACAGCGGCGACGGCAGAAAGGTCAACATTAGTTTTAAGATAGAAACTGTTGACAGTCTTGTCGGCGGCAGCAAGGATACTGACGTTTGGGCAAGTCTTGAAAGGGTCAAAAAGGCTATCGAGGGCTATAAAGGTTCAGTGCTTTGTACCACTCTTGGCAACGCTTTTATCAGACCGCCTGTTATGAGAACAAACGCTATCACTAAAAATGTGGACCTTATGGCGTGTCTTACCATTTGGCAGTTTATCGAAAGCTACGATAAGGCAGGCTACGAGGTCAACGTTTCTGATACTGCACAAAGACCTGATGATTCTTATATCGAGGATATATATGGTCTGACCGCAATGAACTATATGCTTTTCCGCTCCTATACCCATGGGGCAGATAAGTCGGAGGAGCTTAAAACCATAAAGAGCAAGACACTCGCACCAAAGGTTGTCAGGCGTTTTGATAAGCAGACGTCTGATAAATATGATGTCATAGTTGGCGAGGGTGAACAAAGTAGTGCAGGTAAGACAGATATGGGTATGACTGCCGAAGAGGCAGGAAACCTTACGGCAGAGCTTGACCGTATAGTTGAGATAGAAAAGCAGTTTCTCAAAGACGAGGAAGACCGTAAGAGGGCTGAGGAGCTTGCGGCTGCAGAAGCTGAAAGAAAGCGTGCCGAGCAGGAGGAACTGGAGCGTCAGCGGCGTGAGGAAGAAGAGCGCATAAGGCTGGAGCATGAGGAAGCTGAACGCAGGCGATTGGAGCTTATCCAAAAACAGCAGGCGGAGCAGGCTGCAAGAGAAAAGGCGGAGCGTGAGGAACGTGAACGCCGTGAAAAAGAGGAAGAGATCAAGCATATCGCAAGACGCAAAAGGCAAATGGAAGAGCGCCAACGCCGTGAAGAGGAGCAGCGTGTCCGTGAGGAAAGAGCTAGGATCCGAGAGGAGAAAAAGCTCGTCCGCAGCAGCCTTGGATCTGCTATGGATCAGCAGATCAGCACGAATGAAGAAGCCGTGTCTTCAAGCTTTGTGTCAGAGTATGAGTCCTCTGAGATCGCTGCAAAAAAGGCGAAAGAAGCACAACAGCAGCGTGAGCAGGAACGTCGTGAGCGTGAACGTGCTGAGCGTCTTAAAGCTGAACGTGAAAGCTTTGAAAATAAAAATATCAATGAGATATTTAAAGAATATTCCAAAAATCCATATTACATGGCAAAACGTGGCATAACATATGTTTTGGCTCACGCATTTGGGATCATACCTGTTGTGACGGATAATCCAGACTATATCAGGATGTTCAAAGTCAAGAAGGAAAAAGAACTGGCTGAGGCAGAGAGAAAACGTGCAGAGCGTGAAATCGAGATTATCTATGAAAAATATGCTCCGTATCTTAAATATGATGTAAAGAGGCGTATCAAAAACAGGCAGTTTAAAAAGAGAAAACGTCTTGAGCGAAAGAACAGACCGCCAAGACCATATATTCCGCCACAGCGCACCGCTGAGGAGCAGAAAGCTATCGACGCTGAAATGAAACGACTCTATAAGGAGTATCATGTTTCAGCAGTTGGCAGAATGGCAAGGCATTTGAAAGAGAAATATAGCAAACAATAACACGGAGGGAGCGTCGGTATCATCGGCAAGGCGTTGAGGATAGTAAAAATAGCTTTGACAATACTTGGCTCTGCTGTGTTTGCGGCACTGCTGAGTGTGACGGTGTACATAATGGTCTGCGGCTGTATCGGCAAAACAGCAAGCATTTTTGGTTACAGCGTACTGAAAGTCGTGAGCGGAAGTATGGAGCCGTCTATACATGAGGGTGACTATATTTACATCAAAAGGACGGATACTGACAGCTTAAAGGCAGGGGATATCATTTCGTTCTACTCTCAAGATGATAGCATTAAAGGCGAGATAAATACTCACAGGATATCTGAGGTTTTGAGCGATGGCACTTTTGTTACTAAAGGCGATGCTAACAAAATAGAGGACAGCGTGACGGTGCAAAAAGTCAGCATTATTGGAAAATACTATGGGAAACTCAGATTTTTCAAGTGGCTTGGTTCATTTGCATCAACAAAGAAGCTCCTCATACTGTTTGTGATAATCCCAACAGTTTGCATGGCGGTGTATGAGGTAAAAACTATCGCTGAGATAAAAATATATTCAAACCGTGAGGAAGCCTTGAAAGCGGCTGAGGAAGAAAAAGAAAAGCTTATGCGTGAGGCTGTTGAAAAGGAAGTTCAGCGGCTGAAAATGCAGGAAAACGAGAAAAAGGAGGCGAACAGCTTTGAATCAGGAAAAGATAATGAAGGCTAAAATGATAACGGCTATCGTTATTTGTATTGCGGCACTGGCAGGGCTGTTCGTTTTTATCGGCCTTTATATGGACAAGTCCGAGGAAGTCAGAAAGACTTACATTGCTAAGTATATGGAAAATCTGTCTGCCGCCTCTGAGGAGATAGACACTTATCTTGAAAGCGGCAAGGATCTTCCAACGAGATATAACATGATACTTTCGGACATGGGTGCGGCAAGGTCGCTGGTATTTCTTATCGACGATTATACTGATGAGCAGAAGGCTATAAATGAGCTTCATTACTGCTTTGTGAAGTATCCCGAACAAATGCAGGGCAAGCTTGAGGACGTAAAAAAAGCACTTGACCATATCACCGAAAATCTTGACAAAGGCTATAGGGAAGTCAACGAGATAGTTGATTCGGTTGATAAAATGGGAAATTAATGCAAGGAGGACAATAACGTGAGCAGTAAAGGGCAGCTTAAAAGAGAAATAAAGAAATGCAGACTTACTATCGAGGAAATAGAGCGTAAGAGATCACGTTCACAATCAGCACTGGTTCAGGCTATTCTTTTGCAGGAAGAGCCTAACGAAATGGACGTTGAGTGGTTCAACAAATACACAGGCGAGATAACCGCTTGCAGAAACCACATGATAGAATTGCAGAAAGAGCTTGACTCAATGAAATAATGGAGGTCGCCAAAGTGGCTGAGCATAAAGTGACAGAGAAAGCAGACAGCGAGGAAGAAAAGAAGAAACGCAAACTGCTTATTATAAAAATAATACCAGTTGCAGTGCTGGCATTTATACTTATTGCGGTCAGCTTGGCTTGGTTTACCATTGATAAAGCCCTTGATCTTGATTCATTTGGAATGAAAAGCGTAGATTCGCCATTTGAACTGAAAACAGTAGGCAGTGCTAATGTGCTTAAAGCCGAGATACTTGACAGCAATGACTACTCTAAGGTGTCTGATGGGAGCAACATCACTTCTGACGAGAACAACAAGATCTACTGGCTTCTTGATGAAGAAAGCGGTATGACGAATGGTATTAATCCTGGTAGTCATGGAAAGCTTACTTTTTATGTTGTCCCGAACCAGTCGGGGGAAATGGAGATACAGTTCAAGTTGAGTATCACGGGGTATGCAGAGAATAAAAATGAAGACGCTGTTTCTTATGAAAAGGTTACTGAAGAAGAAGTAACTAGATTTATGAATGGACATATCATGTTTTTTGAGAAATATGATGAGAACAATCACACATATTCTGATTTTCTTCGTGATGAAACATTCACAAGGACATTTAAAGATTGTAAAGTAGACGTTCCGCAGGAAGTGAACGTATATTGGGTATGGCCGAACACGCTTGGTCAGATACTAATGAAAAGCACAGATGAAAATCTGACAGAGAAAAATGTGCTGTTTGATGATAACAGTAAAGAACGTTTGAATTTTGCGGAATATATGAAGGGTAATTTAAGCTTGTTCTTGTCAGGTGATGCCGATAAAGAACAAAATAAAAAGGTTATTGAGAATATACTTAATGGTGATAAATACAGCACAGTTATCATCACTAAGCTCCATGTATAATGACGCTGACGAAAAGATAGGTACAAAGGTGCAATATATCCTTGTTGAACTAAACGTATAGATAAGAATATTAACTTTGCACGGAGGCAGTTGAAAGTGAAAGCTAATAGAAATCAGAAAATTAATAGAATATTCCACAAGCTTTACAGCAAGTATCGCAAGAATGTTATTTCTTTAGTTACCGCTGCCGTATTGCTTGTCACGAGTATGCCGCTTGCAGACATTTCAGGTGTTGTGTCTAAAATGGTATCAACTGTCACCAACGCTATTACGGCTATGGCGGCAGATACATATACTGACATTTCTAATGATATCAAAAATGGCGTTTATACCATACAGAATGCAGACGATTTTAAAAAGCTTCTTAATGCAGACCCTTCTGTTTATCAGAATATCACTGTATTGTTTTCAAACAACCAATCTCAGTTTAAGGCTTCTGATTTTACAGGAATAGAAAAAGGACTTGGCAATGAAAAGTATCCTTTCAAGGGAACAGTCAAAGCAAATGAGGGTTCAGCTATTAATCTTCCTATTAATTTTGCTCTGTTTGAATATCTTAGTGACAGTGCAAATTTAGATACTATTATTTTTGCTAGACCGGAAGAAAAAAATTCAGCTTTGCTTGCTGAGAATGTTATACACGGCGATGTGGCTTCAGCTAATAAGTGGAAAATAAAAGCTGATCCTGTAGATGATTCAGGTGCTACAATTTATAAATCCTTCACGTCTGTTATAGGAAATATGAAAAATGGAGCAAATGTCGATCTGGATATCACTCTAAGTAATGATGTCCAGGTGGAAGTATCAGGTGGGGATAATGCAGGCCTTGCTTGCGGCACTATGGACGAAAACGCAAGTCTTGCCGTAAGCTTGTCAAGTAGTTCACTTGACGTTTCCGGTAAATCGAACGCAGGTGTATTTGTCGGGAAAATGAGTACTGATGCGACACTGAATATTGACAAGTGCAACACCTTGACAGGCGTAAATATATCCGCAAACAACGCAGGCGGACTTGTGGGCAGTGCAGAGAATGCAGAAATAAATGTCGGTGAAGGTGTCACCCTTACCATGACCGGAAGCGTTACAGGCTCTGTAACTGCGGGCGGTCTTTTCGGCTCTTATACATACAGTAAAGCCAACGAAAAGACATTTGACATTTCAAAATTCAGTGGCATGAAAATGGCACTTGCTTGTTCATCAGGAGATACCGCTGACAGTGCGGCTGTTGGCTCTGTTTTCGGACTGCTGACAAACAGCGCAGATAGTGTAAAAATTAGTATCACGGGCACCGCTAATGATACTATTATTTCAAACTTCGATGGCACTGTCAGGGCAGGCTTTTATGGTGGTGTTGTCGGAAGATATTCTGCCAATGCTCTTAGCTCTGAACTAGCACTTAGTGATATCATTGTAAATGTGACTGGCTCATGCAATGCCCTTGATTTTGGCGGCATTATTGGTAAGATAGGTGATAACAGCAAGGCTTATGTAAGCGTCAAGAATACCACTATAAGTATTAATAATCCCACATCCTCACAAAATAATTATGGCGGACTTGTGGGTTATGCTGATCAGGCTTTTATTGATGTTGGCGGCAAAGTCACAATTACTGCAAATAATGTTTCTGCAAACCAGAGCGTAGGTGGCATTGTTGGCAAATTTAATAAAAATGGCGTTGTAAGGCTTGGCGGTGAAACAAACCTTTCAGGCTTTTATCCTAAAGACCCTAACAAAAACGGATGTCAGATAGTAGGAAATAGAGGCAATGCTTTGATCTATAGCTTAAGCGGCTGGTCATTTACAAGGACATCTTCAAAAGTCATAGACGATATGGATTGGGGCGGAGTGCTTCGACTTAACGATTCCGATCTGCTTGAGAGTGCTAATGGTGTTCTGTCTTTTGATGGATCAGGGCATACTGTTACAATAAATGGATTTCCTAATAATAATATAACCATAAGCAATAGGGCAGATTTTGCCCGTGCGGCTTTGATAATGCAGCATGATAGCAACGATTTTGTTAAGTATAGCGGTGCTAGCAGGGCAGATATGCTTGCTGCAAATATCAGCCTTAGTGCAGATGTTGATATAAGCGACACAGGTCTAACCGGCTTTATGCGTGATAATGATGAGGGTACATTCACAGGCACTCTGAATGGCAATAGTCATACAATTACTATGAGCATAGGCAAAGACGCTAAGATAGTTTTCCATACTCACAACGGACTTTTTGCAAAGACAAGCGGTGCAAAAATAAGTAATTTAACGCTTGTTTCAAACTTTAATATTGTCGGTGATAATGTTTCTGGCGGTGATGCTTGTTATATTGGTTCTGTATCTGCATACAACAGCGGAGCTTTGACTATTGACAAAGTGACCGCTGATGTGACCGCATCTCCAAGTGGAGATTTTACAAACTTTGTTGGCGGTCTTGTGGGGTGTGTTACCGATGTTGCTAGTGCAACAACCGACATTTCATTCAATAACTGTACTCTTAATGTCACCCTTAAATATAACAGTACAAAAGCAAATGACTGCACTGTTTTGGGCGGAGTTATTGGAATTGTTGATGGAGCAAAAACTGAAATTACAAAAAAAATCGTTTTTGATGAAGTAACGGTCAAAGGCTCAATTGAGGATAAACATACAGGCTCTAATGCAAGAGTAGGCGGACTTATTGCTGAAGTTAAAGCAGTTGATGACAAAGGATTGAAAACGAATACAACGATTTGTAATAAAATAGATATAAAAAAAGTAGACATCAATGGTTTGACAATTACAACCAAAGTAAATAAAACAGGAAGCACAAGTGGTGGCTTTTTGGGACATAACTGGTATAGGGTCAAGGTTACGCTTTCTGATTTGAAAATATCGAATTCTAAATTAAATGTTAGTAGTTATGAGCTTGGAGGTCTCGTTCTTTCAACAACAGGATATTGGAATGTTAAAACTATCCATTTCGCAAATGATGTTAAAATTTCTAATAGTCGTTGCTTTAGATTTGGTATGCTTTCAGGAACACTATTTGGAAGAAGCTATGATTCATATGGTTTTGATTATATGAATGCAATTAATTATAATAAAGCTATTTGTGGTTCAGATGCAACATATTTTGAACTGACTGGAATAGGTGATAAAGGCTATGTTATAGATGACAGTACAGAACTCAGTTTAAGCAAATGTGAATATTTTGATGAAATAACTAGATCAAGTATTTATGGTGATGCTGCAAACCCTGTATCAGGTCAGAACGCCATAATTTCTATTCCTGCTGTTACAGATAGCGGAGAGCGATTACTCTATACGGACGGAAAGAACTGCAATACTTATCAGAATCAGACTAAAAAAGACAAAAGCAACGCCACTGATTGGAAATCAAATCCAAGTGCAAGGTATTATTATAATCTTGATGTATACAGGACAAATTATGTTAATGAAACAGGCGGAGCTAAAGCTACTGTATGGAGTGCAAGAGTTTTTGCGGCGTCAAACATAAAAAAATATATTTGTGATAAAGACCCTGGTTTCCCTAAAGATGAAACAATAGATTTGCGTAGATATTCTTATTATCCTGTTGATACGAATAACCTAACTATTAGTTCAAGTTCAACTATTATTTTTGACAATAAAGGCTTTAATATGTCTGAAAAAGTGTTAAATAATAACCATCCTCGTCATACGAATGGTAATGATAGTGTTAATCCTAGTAAAAACGATGATTCTCGTACACAACATTACATGATGCAATGCGGACTTTTCAGAAATGAAAATGGAACTGTTACCATAAGTGGTAAAATGACCTTTAAGGGAAATATCGGTAAGGTGAATGGTGGTTCAGGTGCATTGGTTTGCGGCTCGGTTGCTGACGACACCAATACTTCAAAAAAATCTGTCAAAATTACCGGCAGTATCGTTCTTGATGATCTGTATGTGAATGATACTTCTTTAAGTTTAAATGGTGAAAATTCTTATGCCCCTTTGCTTATAAATAAGATAGGCAACATGACAGAGATCACTATACAGAATGTGTCACAGAAAAAACACAGTATGACTACTGCTAAATATGATAAAGGCGGTCAGGATTATACTGCAACAAGCCTTATAGGCGATGTAGGAAGCAAAAAGGGTCAAAATATATCTCTGACTTTCTCAAATATCAAGCTTGACGCAAGTGATGTAAATTCAATTTTCAAAAATGCTACTTTGCTTGAAAGCTTTCAGCATTCTGACGGTGCAGGCTCTTCTGCAATATACAACTATAAATGGGACGACGATTGGGGTACAGACTCAGCTGGCAATATTAAGCATAATGTAACCTACGGAAAAGAAGTGTCTGACACCATAAAGAATCGTGTAGATAATGTGAGCAGGCAGAATAAGTATCATGGCGATTGGAGTAAAGATGACAGGTATACTTCCCCTGTCAAAAATAACGCAACAGAGGAATATAGCTTTACAAGTTACAAGCCATATGTTGCTATATCGTATAATACCACCCAAAACTATGATGAGATAGACGTAAACCTTGAGCGACCATATCTTGACGAGGGTTGCGGAACATACTCTGATCCATATATCCTTGACGCTTCTACACTTGCAGAGGTCGCACGAGTTATCAGTACAGCCGCACCTACAAATGGCTGGGAAGTAAACTATAATGCAAATGTTTCTGCCGATAAATCGACTGTTAATGCTAATAGTGCTTTTTGCAAAGGCACTAATCATAAAACTTATACTTATGGTGGAACAGGCAATTTCGTAAGCGGAAATGAAACAGTTTCAAAAGATAACATGATCAAGTATCTTTGCGAGGCTTATTACAAGATAAATGATGATATAGTTCTCGGCAGTTCTTTTGCAGGTCTTGGCGGAACATCAAACAGTTACGTTTTCAGGGGCGTTATTGTTGGACAGAAGAAATCCGACGGAACATATCCAACTATCACCAATAATTCTGCAAGCCCGCTCATCAGGTTCAGCAGCGGAAGTGTTGTAAAAGATATCAATATAGAATATACCAAAGAAGTAACGCTTTCAAAAAACAATAATAATAAATTAAACTATAGTACCGGAAAGACGGAGTATTATGGCGGTGTTATGGGCGTTGTGTTCGGTGGAGATAATATCATTGATAATGTCAAGGTAACAAATCCTAATATAATATTTGCAAATAACGATAACAGCAAACAACATCTCATTACTGCAGGCGGATATGTTGGCGCCATAGTTTACGGTGGCGTTATTTTCAGAAATATGGACAACGTTGCCAAAGATAGTGCGCTTACAACCAACAATACTGAGGCAGTGGGTGAAGACGTATATACCAATCTTTTTATCAATCCATATATAGGCAGAGTTGTAAACGGCTTTGCTATCGAAGAGGGAACAACGTTTGGTAAGTCAACTAACCTTAACAATACTAGGAAAAATTATCTCATCACGCAGTTTAAGAGTGTGCTAAGTGATGATGAGAAATTAAATGTTATTGCCGGCACGACCAATACTATTGAAGTGCCTAATGCACAAGCGTTGTTTATGCTGTCTATCATATCACAGTCCGGTATGGGATATACAGACCGTAATAAAAATACTTGCGGCTATGGTCATTATACTTTTACTCGAAATGCAGACTATTCAAAAGTTGGCACAGCTACATTGACTTCTGATGATGAAGATTACAAAACTGCGCTCTCAGATTATCAAAGACTTGAAAAGGCTACAAGCAGGGAATATGAAAAGAAAAATTCTGTAATGCTAAAAAAATATACAAAGCCAAGTGGAAATGATCTTTATGAAGCAAAGTGGGCACACGATTCAAAAAAGAACTTTACTGTTAATCTCACAGGAAGTGGAACCTATGACCTCACCAACACAGGTTTTCGTGGTATAAATCAGTTGTTTGATGCAACAAATAGTAACTTGGGCGACATTAAATGTGATTATACTTTATCTTTGACAACTATCCAGGGAAATAATCAGACTATAAAGCTCGATACAGATATAAAAGCCTATGCTGTGAAAATAACGGATAACAAGAGCGGTAGCACTATTGAATTTCAAGATGTGGATAACTATAAATATCGTACCGCATTTGCCTCCGTAAAAGGAGTTGGGTTGATAAACTGTTCAACGTATGCTTTAACTGTAAATAACCTTAAGCTTTCCGGCAAGATCAGCGTTAAGACGTATAACAACGATGGACAATCGTATGTTAATGAAGACCTTTCTACAGGTGGTATTGTTGGCGGAGTACAGAGTTCTTGCACGTTTAGCGGAATAACATTGACTGATCTTGAAATATATGGTGCATATACTGTGGGAGGACTTATAGGAAAGTCAACAAATACTATCAATATAAGTAACGTTAAGTCTGAAAACAGTGGCGTTTATGTGTATGGCGGATTTGAAACAGGCGGTCTTGTGGGAAATTCTCAGAAAGGCAACGAATTCGCTGTTAAGGATTCTAAGATAAAAATTAATAAAGTTGAATTTGCTAATCTTGATAAAGGCACAAAAACTTGGTTTGGCGTAGGTGGAATCGCAGGTTCTGCAAATATCGAAACGACAATAAGCAATGTTCAGCTTACAGCCTATAATGGAGATAGCTTTATCGGTTCAAAAAAAGACAATAAACCCCTTGCAACCCAGACAATGAACGAGGGCGGTCTTATAGGACTGTCTAACGGAGCATGCACAATAACAAACACAAGCGTCAGCGTCGATGTTTATGGTAGTAATGCCGGTGGATTCGTTGGAATAAACAAAAACCAGTTGTCTATCAATGACTGTTACTATGGAGGAACATCTGAAACATCAGATTGCGGTGTTTATGGCTATACAAGTTCAGGCGGAATGGTCGGCACACAGAATGCGGCTGTGACTATATCAAAGTCTGCTGTAAAAAATGCAACGATAGGTATACCAATTGCTAAAACTGGTGATGCAGGTATCGGAGGTTATGTTGGTATAAAAGCTAATGGTGATCTGAAGATAACCGATTGTGAAGTCAACAATGTTACTCTTTCAGCAGAAGATAAGTCCAATGGTGCAGGTGCAGGCGGTGTGATCGGTCATAATGACCGTGGAAACACATATGCTTATGATATTCTCATAAATAAATTAGGCTATGTAAGAGGCAACAACAGCGTGTCTGTTTCTAACTTGATAGGTTGGAACAAGGATAAAAATCTATCATCTAAATTTATTGGAGTATCGGTAAATAACACGGATTGTTTACCTGATATACAGTATAATAATTCAGAAGCACCTACCAACTTTACCGCAGTTCATACTGACTATAACGGCGTTCAGAATAATACTCAAAATATCGGTGAGGGAAGCAGTTCACACGTTGATATCTATTCACCTTATGTCAATATAAACCCAAGCGTTCCTGTCGGCGGTAAGACTTTCGCAGGTGATTTTGTTGGCGGAAATATGCAGACTATCATTAGTGACGCTGCTTCTTATACGAATGGCACAACGACAAAATCCTATGGCATAAACAGTACCATAAAGACATATGCAGAGGATCTGGCTAATTCAAAGCTTACAACATTTCGTCAGGCCTCTGAGCTTGATGTTCAGGAGCTGAACGATCTTCCAGTTTTGCTTATAGATGATAACTCATCGTTGAATATCACACAAATGCTCGCAAAGTATATCTCAGTTCTGACAAATTGTGATGTTTGCGACAGCAGTTCAAATAAGCTGAAAACAACAGATCTTATGAATGTAAGCACAGCAACTTATGTGTATGATAACGACGTTTTGAAAAAATCAGACAAAAGCACTCTTACGTTTAACAGCAAGACAGGATATTTCAAGGTCACAGACGGTCAGTATGACAATGACGGTACAAACAGATTTGCTGTCATTACTCTTGATTATATCGACCCAACGGGAAGTGGCAAAACTGCTCTTAGACTTCATATTCCTGTTTTTGTAAGAAAGGTGCTTGATTTCAGCTTCAATTCTTATGTTATCTCAGGCACGGATTATAACCATTCTCATTACACGGATAAAACAAAGCTTGCTTTTGAGAGCTTTGATGCACCTGTTACTACTTATTTTAAGTATTCCTATTACAAATCCGCTAACGAATGGGAAAAAATGCTCAATAACGGTGACAGCCTGCTTTGGAGCTTTGATAAAAAGCTTTATCTTATTGGTGATAATGCCACTGACAGTGGTGTGCTTACCGATGATACAAAGCTAACTCTTGTTGATGCAAATAACAATGACAAGACTTATCATTCTACCGCAAGTGATGCTAAGTTTAATAAAACAACTGGTGAGCTTGACTTGACAAATATAAGTGGCTTTAAACCGGTTACAATGAATGATGTACTGTTAAGATATGCGTCGGTAACAGCTAAACAATCATCTGACGGAACACTTGTTGAGGCAACTGGTGAAGCTACAGCTACTGTAAAAACAAGCGACGGCAAGTATTATAGACCTGCTGGGGAGGCTGAAACAGGCACTTATAAGATAACTGTTTCAGCGAACATTGATACACCTAAAAATGATAATGACGAAATGATAATAAGCGAGAACTATTATCTCACTATCAATATTCCAGAAAAGGGAAGCTCAAAAAAAGTCATCAAGAACTTTGTGAATTATTATAGCGGTAATAAGCCAAGAAAGCTCAATGGCAATATTCCTACAAACCTTGTCCAAGTGACAAATAATGACACTGGCGCATATGTTATTGCAAACTTTTTTACACAGCTAGTAAGTGTGACGGCTCATGACCCAGAGGAGATAACAGCGTCAAATAACTTTATCCATGCCACAATGACTTCAAAGATAAGCATTGATCGGAGCCTTAGAGATACATTTAATGGCTATAAGAGTGACGATTTCAATATGTATCAGGCGTTTAAATTCTCTATGAAGAACTTTGATGAAAACGATGCGGGAGCTAATGCAAAGATCATTGCAGGAACTTCGGTGAATGTTGATTACAGCATTTTAAACAGTTCAGACACAGAGTTATCAAACGCAAAAATAAGCAAGACTGAAACACTTTCAGAAGCTAAAGACAGCTATATGCTGATGTATCCCGGTTCGGTCTACGATTATATCAATAATGACACAAATGGTTCTATAACTGTCAAGGCTGATATCAGCTTAACTTATGGTACTGCAGGGATCATAGATCAGTTTCCTGAGCGTAAGGACGGGGATACCAAAACCGGTATAGGCGTAAATGCGTCGTCATATGTTGCATATAGCCAGAACAATATTGAGAACAGCTCTATCTCTGCAAGTGGAGTTATGCCTGCCAGACGCTACTATAGAAAGGCAATGACGGTGGCACAGCTAAACTATAACGTTGCAGAGTCAACGGTTCTTGAGTCGAAAGATTCACCATTTTCACAGCTTGGTATCAATGCCAAAGATATGAATACAGAAGAAATGGCAATAACAGCAAATGCTATCTATGATCTGTCTGCTTTGAGCCGATCAACAAAGGATAGTGGCAAAAAAATACAGTATACAATGAGGTTGTATGTTAAGGACAATAGTGGCGATTATAAGCAGACTAACGATATTAGCAAATACCTCAGTAGCTTTATTTTGGAAAACGCCACATCAAGCAGCGGTCTGAATGACAAGGAGTGCGTTTTTACCACTGACTATAATGGCGAAGAACAAAACACAGCCGTTACGAAATTTACAGTAAAAACAGGCAAGGCTTTTGAGGAGCAGGGACTTACCTATGCGAACTATAGAGTTAAGCTTACCGCAGTATTGCTTAATGACAACAACTCAGTTGTTAATGGAACTACCTCAAGCGACTATGTTGTTTACACAAACGCAAAAATAGAAACAGGCTTTATAAATTCATAATAAGCAGGCATTTTCAGGAGAAAATTATGACAAAAAGCATTTTGGGAAAATTCAGAAAATTAGAAAAAAAGAAGAAGCTCCAGCTAGTCATAGCAGTATCCATCTCGGTGGTACTGCTTGTGGCACTGCCTGTTTATGCGTGGTTTACTCACAAACGTTCTATTGCTCTTACAACAAAAATAAATGCCCCTACTCAGCTTTATATCACCGCAGGAAACAAAGAATCTGTGGCAAATCTTGAAATGGCAGATATAGACGTTGAGAACGGCAGTTATAAAGACTTTGTTTTCGGCATAGGCGGGGCAGACGTGCAACAATATCAAATACAGCTTGCACATACAACGAATATCCCTTTTGAGTATGAGATATACCGTGCGAAAAGCGTCAGTGAAACTGAAAAATCAGAAGCTGTCGTTTATGTTTCTGATGAAGAGAATAAAACGTTTTATTACAAAATAGACGGCAATAAGATCTCGGGACATTATCTCAATCAGCAAGGCTCGGAGATACTTGCTAACAGCACACTTCACGAAAAGTCCTATGACACTTATAGCAATGTTCAGAAAAATGCCGAAGCACTTTATTGGCAATCGGATACACTGACGGTAATTGACAATAAAGATCCGTTTTGCGATTATTTTATAATAAGAGTAAAATGGAATGATAAAGTCCAAAACAATAAAGAAACTGATATGGTCTACCTGACAGTTCAGAGAAAGTAATAATTCACAAAATAGAGAGGAGGGTGGCTGTTATGAAAGACCAATTTATAAAAAAGCTTAAAAGATCGTGGCTTGCAATATGGATAGCTTTTGCGGCAGCCGCACTCAGTACTATTGGCGTCCTGGCGGCTTATACCAGCGTTTCAAGTGTAAAGCGAGTTGTGTCCACACAAAAGGGAGCCGGCATGCTGTTTTCATCTAATTATCTTACAACAGATGAAAATGATCTTCCAAGGACGATAACTTTTAGCAGTATGGAAAACTCGCCTTGTGTGACAGTCAATGTGTGCAACTATCCGCAAACATTGATAAAGCATAATGACAAGGATATCACATACACTTTGACAGTCGAGCTTGTGGACAGCAACGGAAATGCCGTTACCGGAGAAGAAACTGCAAAATACTCAGTTGAATATAACGGTGAAAAAAAGACTTTTGGAAGCAATTCAAAAATAGAGTTTTCACTTCTGAAACTTATGGCTGACGATTTCAACAAGCATGAATTTGTGCTGACTTTTGATAAGTCACAGCTCACAAATTCTGACATATACATGAGAGTGACAGCCACTCCTACAAATCAGGCAGAGTTGAAACCGCTCTCCGCAAAGCTTGGCGTTATCTATATAAATAATAACACATCAGCAACATGGACAGGCACATTCATCGATAATGCTACCTCGCCTAAAGATCTTGACGGCTTCAACTACCGACTGTCAGGCAGTGGCGAGGGTACTGTCACCCTGACTTGGAATACGAACTATGTTGATATCAGCCCATGGTTTAAGAATACTTATGTTCTGACTATTTCAAAGGACAGTTCTGGCATAGCCACTGCAACTTTGAAAGTCAATTCTGCCGAGAAAAATCAATATGACATTCAATTCTATCGAACGAACGGCATTAACAGTGCAGAGCAGTGGTCTGACGGTAATCACACCGATATTATGGTGCCCGATACGGGATTTGTTTCAATGAGTTTCACCCAAAGCACAGCGACTGAAAATTAGAATATGTACAAAAAAACGGACTGCACGCAAAATGCAGTCCGTGTATTTTTTCTGTAGGGGCGAACAGTTCGCCCGCTGACTGCAAATGAAATTCTGCACCCAAAACTTTCTGATACAGGAAAACTTGTAAAGAGAAAACTCACAGAGATATCTGAGCACTATCCCGACGTTTTTGTAGAGATGTCTTGTATCATGCCTGACCATGTGCATATTATAATCAAAATTGAAAAACAGCCGAAAAACGGGCGAACACTGTTCGCCCCTACAAGTGAAACACCGACACTTTCAAGGGTCATAAAACATTTCAAAGAGGCTGTCACAAAAGAACTAGGTTATTCCATATGGCAAAAATCTTTTTATGATACGATAATCAAAAACAGAAAGCAACACGCAGAAATAAGGCAGTATATTGCAAATAATCCTGCGAAATATGTAAAAATTGCATTTGATGAGCAGGATATGAAATAAGACTCTAATTTTGAAAGGAAGATATAAATGAACAAGGTAAGAACAAGATTTGCACCTTCACCAACAGGTTATATGCACATAGGTAACCTGAGAACAGCACTCTTTACCTATCTTATTGCAAAGCAGAACGGAGGAGACTTTATTCTCCGTATCGAGGATACAGACCAGGAGCGTTATGTTGACGGTGCTGTTGAGGTCATCTATAAGACACTTAAAGACGTTGGTCTTAATTGGGACGAAGGCCCTGATATCGGCGGACCTGTAGGCCCTTATATCCAGTCACAGAGAATGGGTATGTTCAAGAAATATGCCGAGGAGCTTGTTGAAAAGGGTGAAGCTTATTATTGCTTCTGCGACAAGGAAAGACTTGAGGAAGTAAGAGCCATTCAGGAAGCAAGCGGTATCGCTCCAATGTATGACAGACATTGCCGTAACCTCTCACCTGAAGAGATAAAGGAAAAGCTTGACGCAGGTGTTCCTTATGTTATCAGACAGAAAATACCTACAGAGGGCGAAGTTACTTTCCATGACGAGCTTTACGGCGATATCACTGTTGACTGCTCTACCCTCGACGACCAGATACTTATAAAGACAGACGGTATGCCTACCTATAACTTTGCAAACGTCGTTGACGACCACCTTATGGGTATCACCCACGTTGTAAGAGGTAACGAGTACCTTGCTTCTGCACCTAAGTATAACCTGCTCTATAAGGCTTTCGGCTGGGAGATACCAACCTATATCCATGTTGAGCATATCATGAAAGATAAACAGCATAAGCTCTCAAAGAGAGACGGTGACGCTTCCTATGAGGATCTTATGAAAAAGGGCTATCTTAAAGAAGCTGTTATAAACTATATCGCTCTGCTTGGCTGGGCGCCAAAGGGCGAGAACGAGATATTCTCACTTGAAGAGCTTGTTAAGGAATTCGATATCCACGGACTTTCTAAGTCCCCTGCTATCTTCGACCCTGCTAAGCTTAAAGCTATCAACGGCAAGTATATAAAGGCTATGACCCCTGAGAAGTTTGCTGAGTATGCTATCCCTTATATCAAGCAGTCCGTTCATAGAGAGGACGTTGACCTTAACGAGATCGCAAAGCTCTTGCAGGCAAGAACAGAGCTTTTCACAGAGATACCTGAAATGGTAGACTTTATCGACGCTCTCCCTGAGTATGATATAGCTCTCTATACACATAAGAAGATGAAAACGAACCCTGAAAATTCTCTTGAATCTCTCAAAGAAGTTCTCCCTGTTCTCGAGGGCGTTGAGGATTGGACAGAGGAAAATATCCATGACGCACTCTTTGACCTTATCGGCAAGCTTGGCGTAAAGAACGGTATCGTTCTGTGGCCTCTGAGAGTTGCAGTTTCAGGTAAGGCGTTCACTCCGGGCGGCGGTGTTGAGATATCATATCTCATCGGCAAGGAGGATACTCTTGCAAGAATAAGAAAGGGCATTGAGAAGCTGTCATAATAAAAACTACGAAAATGTTGAATATGTGTAGGGGCGAAATAATTTCCAAACAAGTGGGATGTCGGATCTCTGCAAAGCAGAAATTGCACCGCTCCCCTACAAATTACATAGATACATCGCTTTTAAACAGATAAATAATTCAACAGCGGAGCATTTTGAGTATTTGCTACTTTTAAATTTACTTAAAATGCTCTGTATTTCGTACAGCTATCACTCCCCTGTCACATAAGTATTATAAAATTGTAAAGACTTATGAATGCTTTTCCTAAGAGGAGGAAATAAAATGATAGAGGTTATAAACCTTACCAAGAGATACGGCGACAAAAAAGCTGTCGATAATATCTCTTTCAAAGCGGAGGACGGCGAAGTTCTCGGCTTCCTCGGTCCTAACGGAGCGGGAAAATCCACCACCATGAATATCCTTACAGGCTACATATCCTGTACAGACGGCAAAGCCCTTATAGACGGCGTAGATATCCTTGAAGACCCTATCAAGGCTAAAAAGCAGATAGGCTATCTCCCTGAGCTTCCGCCACTTTATATGGATATGACCGTAAAAGAATATCTCTATTTTGTCTATGACCTTAAAAAGTGTAAGCTTCCAAAGGTGTCACATCTTAAAGATATATGCGGACTTGTAAAGATAGACCATGTTTATAACAGAATAATCAAGAACCTGTCAAAAGGTTATAGACAGAGAGTAGGTCTTGCTCAGGCTCTTATCGGCAACCCAAAGGTTCTTATCTTGGACGAGCCTACAGTAGGTCTTGACCCTAAGCAGATAATCGAGATAAGAACTCTTATAAGAAAGCTCGGCAAAAATCATACCGTTATCCTTTCTTCCCATATCCTCTCTGAGGTGCAGGCTGTCTGCGATAAGATAATAGTTATCAACGAGGGCAAGGTCGTCGCAAACGATACAGAGGAACACCTCTCACAGAAGCTCTCAGGCGAGCATAAGCTCACTGCAAAGATACAGGGCGATAAGGATAAGATCGTCAGAGCAATGCAGGGCATAAAGGGCGTTGAAAAAGTCATC
>ENA-OPSZ01000491-OPSZ01000491.1-human-gut-metagenome-genome-assembly--contig:-NODE-491-length-26724-cov-6.881285_pt1 | contig 26724 bp, 18 predicted proteins | sample MGYA00241814_ERZ501919 | MGnify/ENA primary metagenome ERZ501919 (study PRJEB25962, sample SAMEA2042440) | human gut metagenome | biome: human gut; feature: human-associated habitat; material: faeces... | reverse complement strand
GGGGGTTTGCGGCGGGCGCTCGGGGTGGTGTATGCGGCAAACGCGTTCGTTGGCGTACAACGATTAGGGCATGCCTGGCGGCGTTTCCGATTGCGCTCGAAAGCGGCAGTATCGGTACGGCTCTGGCATGGGCACCGGGTCGCTTCCGATAGCGTTCGGCTCTGTACGCCTACTTGCCGCGCTCTTCAGGCGTGCCTACGAAAAGCGTTTTGAGGCCGATGCCGATAAGGGCGAGGCCTGCACGGAAGCGTCCGGGCTTGCGCTTGGCAAGCGTGGTGGTGGCAGCAAAACGAGCTGAGCTGGAGGCTTTTGCCTGCTCACCATGCTCGTCTTCGGGGTCTATAACCGTTGCTTTCACGCTGGTCGCTTGCGCCTCTTGGGTGGTTGCGGGCGGTGCTACGGGGACTGCCTTCTGCGCGGCGCCGGAAGACGGCTCGGTTGCCGCCGTGGGCGGTTCGGGCGCAACGTCCGCCGATTGCGACGTCGCATCACGATCGGAAACCGCTTCGGCTTTCTGCGCAGCTTGCTCTGCAGCAGAGGAGCGTTCGGCTACATGGTCTATCGCGGGATCGATGCGCGCGCCGTCCGCCTCCGCGGTAGATGCGGGCGCCGCGGCAGGCGCCGCTGCTGCTTTAGCGCCGTCGATGTCGGCGGCTTCTGTGCCAGCGCCGTCGGACGACGCGACGCGAGCGTCGCCAGCTGCCATGGCTGCTGCCTCTCGTTTCTGCTGCGCCACCGCGCGCGCGGCCGCGGCAAGCACCGCTTTCGCTGCCTCGTAGTCTTCCTGGCTCTCGGCTACCTGGGGCTCCGCCTGCTTTTCCTCCTTGTGCTTCTGCTCCGCCGCCGCGGCTGCTCGCGCATAGGCATGCTTAAGCAGGTATTCCTGCGAGTTGAAGGGCATGGCATCATCGCTGCGCTCAATCTTCTCCCAGGTACCCGTATTCGAGAGCTCGCGCGCCTTCACGTTGTCTTCCAGCTGAGCGTGCATATAGCTCTGTACCATCTCGCGGCAGGTGGCGTCGAGCACGGGGTAGGCAATCTCCACGCGATGCTCGGTGTTGCGCGTCATCATATCGGCGGAAGAGAGGTACACGATATCGTTGTCAACGCCGAAGGAGTACACGCGGGCATGCTCTAGGAAGCGCCCGACGATGGAGCGGATGTGCACGTTCTCGGTCTTGCCCGCGATGCCCGGCAGCAAACACGAGATGCCACGAATGATCATCTCGACCTCGACGCCCGCCTGGGATGCCTCGGCGATCTTGTCGATGACCTCACGGTCAGTGAGCGAGTTCATCTTGAAGAAGACGCGTGCAGGCTCGCCTGCGCGGGCGCGGTCGATTTCGCGGTTCAGCCCGTTCATGATGAGCGGCTTTAGGCCTGCCGGCGCTACGCCCAGGTAGCGATAGTCGCCGGAGAGGTTGCCAAGCGCCAGGTTGCGGAAGAACGCGTTCGCGTCCTCGCCGATGCCGGGGTGGGCGGTCATGAGCATGAAGTCGGAGTACAACCGCGCGGTCTTCTCGTTGAAGTTGCCCGTACCCAGGAGCGTGATGCGCGTGAGCGCCATGCCCTCGCGATAGGTGATCTGGCAGATCTTGGAGTGGCACTTGAAGCCCTCGGAACCGTAGATGACGGTGCACCCGGCCTCTTCCAGGCGCTCTGCCCATTCGATGTTGTTCTGCTCGTCGAAACGGGCGCGGAGTTCCATGAGCACCGTGACCTCTTTGCCGTTCTCAGCGGCATCGATGAGCGATTCGCACAGGCGGCTCTGCTTGGCCACGCGGTAGAGGGTGATCTTGATGGAGATGCACGAGTCGTCGAAGGCGGCCTGATGCATGAGGTCGAGCAGCGGGCTCATCGATTCATACGGGTAGAACAGGAGCTTGTCGCCTTCGATGACCTGCTCGCGCATGGGGCGAGACATGTCGAACATCGAGCTCGTCTGCGGCTTGAAGGGCGGGAAGAGCAGGTCCGCTCGATGGCTGGGCAGATGGTTCTCGACGCTGTAGATATAGCCGAGGTCGAGCGGCGTGGCGTAAGAGAGCACGGAGCGCGCCGGGAGCCCGAGCGATTTGCGGATGCTCTTGAGCGTGGTCGCTTCGAGCGAGCCTTGGACCTGGAGGGCAACCGGCTGGAGGCGCAGGCGCTTCTTCAGGATCTTCTTCATGTGCTGGCGATAGTCCTCGTCTTCCTCGACGCCCTCGCCGTCGGGGTCGATATCGGCGTTGCGCGTCACGCGCACGACGGCACGGCCGGCCGGTGCATACGCGCCGAAGCAGCTCGGAAGGCAGGCGAGGATGACATCCTCGAGCAGGATGAAGCGGAACGTGCCCGTCTCGGAGGGCATCGCTACCACGCGGTTCATAGAGGCGGGGACCTCGATGAGGCCGATGAGGTTCTCCTCATCCTCGCTTTCGAGGGCGCAGACGATATACAGCGCGCCGTTTCGCAGGTTGGGGAAGGGGTGCCGCGGATCGATCACGAGCGGCGAGATGACCGGCGACACGTACGACTGGAAGTACCCCTCCACGAACGTGCGCTCGTCTCCGGTGAGCTCGTCAGCCCCGATGCGGTAGACGCCGTAGCTCTGCAGCTCGCTCTCGATCTTTTCGACGATGTCGTTCTGCCGTTTGATGAGCGGCGGCAAGCTCGAGAAGATGAGCTCGATTTGCTCGGAGGGGGTGAGGTTGCTCTTGTTGTCGACTGGCTGGCGCTTAAGCGTAGCGAGGTCGGAGAGGCCGCCCACGCGGATCATGAAGAACTCGTCGAGGTTCGATTGGAAGATCGCGGCGAAGTTGAGGCGCTCGAAAAGAGGAACCGTCTCGTCGTAGGCCTCCTCGAGCACGCGGTCGTCAAAGCGCAGCCAGCTGATCTCGCGGTTTTGCGTGTACGAGAAGTCATAGCGCGACGATTTGTCGATGACCTCGGCGCTCTTGCGGCGCTTCCTCGCGCCTTTATCCCTCTTGGGGTCTTTCGGCTTAGCGTCCTTGGTGGCCTTTGCGTCCTTAGAAGATGCCATGGTTGCTCCGTTATCTAGGTATGAGCGCGCCCCCGCGCGCAGTATATATGCATGCAGCTACTTTATACGTGTTAGCAGATGATTGCAGTGACGTTTCGAAAGCTTTATGAACTGCTTACGTCTTGGGGCAGCGTGCCGGGGGCAACGGTGCCCTGCCGTCCTCGGCACGCAAAAACCGGTGAACGGCACCTGTTCCGTGGGCGAGCGGTGCTAATCGGGCCGTAAACGGTCCAAAACTCGCAATATGTGAATAAAAGCAACTTACGAATGAATATGAAACGAAAGGCAAAACCCTGTTGATGCCATGGCCCGTGCGTTATAGCTGAGGTAACAATATGCAAATTAATAGCAAATTTATCCATTTGATATGTACGAAAGAAAATAAAGCGTCAATATTTGCCCACGTAATCACTTTATTTAAGCAAAGTGAGCTACGTGGCAATTATTACGAGATATACCGTTCCCCTCTAATTTGATACCGTTGGCGGATGCTTTCGGCATACGTCGAAATATTGGATATAACTATAACTGTGTGCATACAGCACCCGGGCACCCGGGTGCTTGGCTGGCTGCGTGGGCGAATAACCCGGCAGCCGAGAAAGAAAGGTAGGAGGACATGACGAAAGGCTTGCATGTAACAAGCGAGATCGGGCAGCTGAAGAAAGTCTGCCTGCATCGCCCGGGCGACGAGCTGCTCAATCTGCCGCCCGATGAGCTCGAGCGCCTGCTCTTCGACGATGTTCCGTTCCTCGAGGTCGCGCAGCAGGAGCATGATCGCTTCGCCGAGATCCTACGCGAGCAGGGTGTCGAGGTGCTGTACCTTGAGAAGCTCGTGGCTGAGGCCTTTGACGCGGTGCCCGAGGCGCGCGCTGAGTTCCAGAAGCAGTGGCTCGATGAGGCCGGAATCAAGGGCAAGATGGCCCCGCAGGCCGTGAGCGAGCTCCTCGATTCCATAACCGACAACTTCGAGTACGTCAAGAAGACCATGGCCGGTATCACCAAGGCCGAGGTCGAGATGCCGCACACGAGCTCGGTGACCCTCGACTCCCTGGTGAACACCGAGAGCGAGTCCGACCTCATCGTCGACCCGATGCCCAACCTCTACTTCACCCGCGACCCGTTCGCCGTGGTGGGCACTGGCGTGAACCTGAACCGTATGTACTCGGTCACCCGTAACCGCGAGACCCTGTACGGCAAGTACATCTTCAAGTATCACCCCGATTACAAGGATGTCTCGCTATACTTCCGTCGCGATGCCTCCTTCCACACCGAGGGCGGCGACGTGCTCAACATCAACGAGCACACCATCGCGGTCGGCATCTCCCAGCGCACCCAGGCTGCGGCCATCGACGTCATGGCGCAGAACATGTTCTGGAACTCCGACTCCAAGATCGACACGATCCTCGCGTTCGACATCCCCGTGTCCCGTGCCTTCATGCACCTCGACACCGTGTTCACGCAGATCGATGTCGACAAGTTCACCATCCATCCCGCCATCATGGGCACCCTCAAGGTGTACAAGCTCACCCCGGGCAAGAATCCCGGCGAGGTCGAAATCACCGAGACCACCGATACGCTCGAGCACGTGCTCGCTTCGGCGCTCGGCATCGACGCTGTGAAGCTCATCCCCTGCGGTGGCGGCGACCCGATCGCGGCTGCCCGCGAGCAGTGGAACGACGGCTCCAACACCCTCGCCGTCGCCCCTGGCAAGATCTGCGTGTACCAGCGCAACAACGTCACCAACGACGTCCTCTACAAGGAGGGCATGGAGCTGCTCGTCGTGCCTTCGGCTGAGCTCTCCCGTGGCCGTGGCGGCCCGCGCTGCATGAGCATGCCGTTCTGGCGCGAGGACCTGTAACAGTTGGATATTGACGGCGCCCCGCGCCCGGGGCGCCGTCATACTTACTATCCAGGGCACGTGGTGCCCACAATGCACGGATTTCTATTCGAAAGGACTAACCATGGGTGTCAACCTCTCCGGCCGCAGCTTCCTGCGTCTGCTCGATTTCTCCACCGAGGAGATCGAGTACCTGCTCAAGCTCTCCCGTAACTTCAAGGACCTCAAGCGCACGGGCACCCCGCATCGCTACCTCGAGGGCAAGAACATCGTCCTACTGTTCCAGAAGACCTCCACGCGCACCCGCTGCGCCTTCGAGGTCGGCGCCATGGACCTCGGCATGGGCGTGACCTACCTCGACCCGGGCAGCTCGCAGATGGGCAAGAAGGAGTCCATCGAGGACACCGCCCGCGTGCTCGGCCGCATGTATGACGGCATCGAGTTCCGTGGCTTCGCCCAGGAGGACGTCGAGGAGCTCGCCGCCAAGTCCGGCGTGCCGGTGTGGAACGGCCTCACCGACCTCTGGCATCCCACCCAGATGCTCGCCGACATCCTGACCGTTCAGGAGAACTTCAACTACGACATCAAGGGCAAGACCCTCGTCTTCATGGGCGACGCCAAGAACAACGTGGCCCGCTCCCTCATGGTCGTGTGCGCTAAGCTCGGCATGAACTTCGTGGCCTGCGGCCCGAAGGAGTGCATGCCCGCCTCCGACGTCGTCGAGGCATGCGAGCCGATCGCCAAGGCCAACGGCTGCACCATCACCCTCACCGAGGATCCCAAGGCTGCCTGCACCGGTGCCCACGTCATCTACACCGACGTGTGGGTCTCCATGGGTGAGCCCGACGAGGTCTGGACCGAGCGCATCAATCAGCTCGAGGCTTATCGTGTTACCCAGGAGCTCATGGACCTCGCTGATCCTTCGGCGATCTTCCTGCACTGCCTCCCGAGCTTCCACGACACCAACACCACCATCGGCGCCGATATCGCCAAGAAGTTCGGCGTCACCGAGATGGAGGTCACCGACGAGGTCTTCGAGGGCCCGCAGTCCAAGGTCTTCGACGAGGCCGAGAACCGCATGCACACCATCAAGGCCGTGATGTACGCGACGCTCAAGTAGTCTTGGCTGTTCGGACGTCGCCCGGGCGCACCTGTGCCCCGCGCCCGGGCACGTCCTCTCCGCGTCATGACTGGATAGCACGGCACGGCAGCCATGGCGCTTTTTCGACCATCTTCTCCAAATCACAGAAAGGAGGGGAATGATTATGGCTGAAGCTACCAAGAAAAAGCGCGGTATGCTATCGTCCTTCACCATTCTTCTTCTCCTGCTCGCCATCGTGGCGGTCATCACCGTTATCGTGGCGGGATTTGCCCCCGACCAGGTAACGGCGGCCAAGCTGAGCGACTTCTTCACCGCTCCCGTCAAGGGCTTCACCGATGCTCTTCCGGTCTGCCTCTTCGTGATGATCCTGGGCGGCTTCCTCGGTATGATGACCAAGACCGGCGCCCTCGATAACGGCATCGCTGTGCTCGTTAAGAAGCTCAAGGGCAACGAGCTCGCCATCATCCCCGTTCTCATGATCATCTTCTCGCTCGGTGGTACCACCTATGGTATGTGCGAGGAGACCGTTCCGTTCTACGCGCTGCTTGCCGCCACCATGATGGCCGCCGGCTTCGATCCGCTCGTGGGCGCCGCGACGGTCCTTCTGGGCGCTGGCTGCGGCTGCCTTGGCTCCACGGTGAACCCGTTCGCCGTCGGCGCCGCGGTGGACTCTCTGCGCGGCGTGGGCATTGAGGTCAACCAGGCCATCATCATCGGCCTCGGCGCGGTCCTCTGGATCGCCACGACCGCGATTTCCATCTTCTTCGTGATGAGCTATGCCAAGAAGGTCAAGGCCGACAAGGGTTCGACCATCCTCTCCATGCAGGAGCTCCAGAACGCCGAAGAGGCGCACGGTGCTGCTGCGGCCGAGGTGAACAAGGACGTCAAGCTCACCGGTCGCCAGAAGGGCGTTCTCGTGATCTTCGCCTTCACCTTCGTCGTCATGATCTTGGGCTTCATCCCCATCGGCGACCTCAACGCCGACGTTGCCGGCTTCTTCGATGCCGGGTCTGCTTATGAGACCGTCGAGACTGAGATTACGAGTGACGACCTTGTCGCTGCCTATGACGACTCAAACGGGTCGGTGACCACCATGGACGGCACCGTTGAGGGCGTCTCTGAGTCCGAGGTCCAGACTTCGCAGGGTTGGTCTGCTATCGTTACCGGCCTCCCGATCGGCCAGTGGTACTTCGATGAGGCCTCCACGTGGTTCTTCATCATGGCTATCGTCATCGGCATCGTGGGTGGCCTCTCCGAGAAGGAGATCGTGAACACCTTCATCGCCGGTGCCGCCGATATGATGAGCGGCGTGCTTATCATCGCGCTTGCGCGCGGCATCTCCGTCCTCATGGCAGCGACGGGCCTGGATACCTACGTGCTCACGCAGGCGGCAAACGCGCTTTCCGGCGTGTCCGGCATCCTTTTCGCGCCGCTCGCATGGATTCTCTACTTCGGCCTCAGCTTCCTCATCCCCTCGACCTCCGGTATGGCGACGGTGTCCATGCCCATCATGGGCCCGCTGGCCGCTCAGCTCGGCTTCTCGCCTGAGGTCATGGTGATGATCTTCAGCTCTGCCATCGGCGTGGTGAACCTCTTTACCCCGACCTCCGGCGCCATCATGGGTGGCCTTGCGCTCGCCCGTATCGAGTGGACCACCTGGCTCAAGTTTGCGCTGAAGATCGTTGTGGTGCTCTCTGTGGTGTCCGCGGTCATCTGCACCGTTGCGATTATGGTCCTCTAGCGGCTCTACACTCCTCTCTCACCGCTAGTCGACGTGAACCCTGCGCACCGCTTGTCTCCTGTGGTTCGCAGCGGGTAAGCGTATCGTCGAGCCGGACATGCGCATGGGCGAATGCCCGGTAAGACCCTACCTTTCTGCCCCCTTCCGTACCGTGCGCGGAAGGGGGCGACTTTGTATGTTCCCGGTCCGGCGCGTTGCCAGGCCTGTGGCGCTCGCCGCTTCGCGGAATCGGTCTTCGCGTTCGCATGAGCAAAGGCATTTTCAACTTTTGGGCACTTTAAGCCCGGGACCTCAAGTACGGTCGTTTCTTGCTCGCGGTCTACCTGCGGTTTTGGTGCCCGCTTTGCATTGTCTACTTGGCGCATCGCTGTTTGAGTGCCCAAAAGTTGAAAAGCCGTCTGCGACCTGTGCCCTATGTGGTGGGTTTCGCTTCTGCGCGCCCTATTGTGTGCGGGGAATGGGGTGCGGGAAGCCGGGGGTGGGCGCACAGACGGGCTCTGGTATGCTGTCGAAGTTACAAACGAGCGATGGGAGCGATGCATGCGCCAAGGATTCGATAACAAGAAGTACATTGAGTTGCAGGCAGGGCAGATCAAGAAGCGGATCGAACAATTCGGCGGCAAGCTCTACCTCGAATTCGGCGGCAAGCTCTTTGACGACTACCACGCCTCGCGCGTTCTTCCCGGCTTCGAGCCCTCCGCGAAGTTTCGCATGCTCAAGAGCATCTCGCAGGACGTTGAGGTCATCATCGCCATCAATGCGAACGATATCGAGAAGAACAAGGCGCGCGGAGACCTTGGCATCACCTACGATGAGGACGTCTTGCGCCTAGCCGACATCTTCCGCAGCAATGGTCTTCCCGTCGCGGCGGTCGTGCTCACGCAGTATGCGGCACAGCCCGCTGCCGACGTGTTCCGCCGCCGTCTAGAGATGTTAGGCATCACCTGCAAGCTGCACTATCCCATCGAGGGATATCCCCACGACATCGACCTCATCGTTTCGGAGGAGGGGTACGGCAAGAACGAGTTCGTCGAGACCACGCGCCCGCTTGTCGTGGTGACGGCGCCGGGCCCCGGTTCGGGCAAGCTCGCAACCTGCCTTTCCCAGGTGTACCACGAGCATAGCCGTGGCGTCTCGGTGGGCTATGCGAAGTTCGAGACCTTCCCCGTGTGGAACCTTCCGCTTAACCATCCTGTGAACATTGCCTACGAGGCGGCCACCGTGGACCTCGACGATTCGAACATCATCGACTCCTTCCATTTGGACGCTTATGGCGAGACGACGGTGAACTACAACCGCGACGTCGAAGCGTTCCCGGTGGTCAAGTCGCTTATGGAGAAGATTTTGGGCGAGAGCCCCTATCAGAGCCCCACGGATATGGGCGTCAATATGGTTGGGTTCGCCATCGAGGACGATGAGGCCTGTCGCGAGGCGGCGCGCATGGAGATCGTGCGGCGCTACTTCTCGGCTGCCGTGAACGTTAAGCGCACCGGCATGGGCCAGGAGCAGGTGGATAAGCTCAAGGTCATCATGAAGAAGGCGGGGGTCACCAAGGATTACTCGCCTGCGCGATCGGCTGCGCTGCTCAAGGAGGAGACCACGGGTGCTCCGGTGGGTGCGATGGTGCTACCCGACGGGACGGTCGTGACCGGTAAGACCTCGGAGCGGCTCGGTGCTGCAAGCTCGCTTCTCATGAACGCGCTCAAGAGCGTGACCGGCGTCGACATGGAGCTCGAGGTCATCGCAGACGAGGCCATCGAGCCCATCAGCCGGCTCAAGACCGCGCAGCTCGGAAGCAGGAACCCTCGTCTGCACCCTGATGAGACGCTCATCGCGCTGTCGATCACCTCGGCAACGAGCGAGGTGGCGGCTCGTGTGCTCGCGGGCCTGCCGAAGCTCAGGGGTTGCGATGCGTTCTTCTCGGTCATCATCTCCTCGACGGATGAGGCGCTGCTCAAGAAGCTCGGCATTAATGTGTGCTGCGAGCCCAAGTACGAGCGCCACACGTTCTACCATCGATAGAGGCCTGCGATCTGCCCCCATCGTTCCCGCAGGTATCGCACTTATTTCACGAGATGCCCACAACTTTTACGTTTCCTGATATTGGGGCTTGCGCGGGCACAGGGGTTCCCGTAATATGTCTACCTGCGCGAGGGCAGCACGCCCCGCGAGACATATGGCCCGTTCGTCTAGCGGTTTAGGACGCCGCCCTCTCAAGGCGGAGATCACCAGTTCGAATCTGGTACGGGCTACCATCGATTGTAAAGCCCCAACTTCGGTTGGGGCTTTTTGTTGCTAGTGCCGCAAGTTGGCGGCGGGCCGGGACCAATCGGGCGCGCTTTATGCCCCATGGGCCAGGAGCTCCCGATTCTAACGGACACAACCCAATTCGTTGCCGAGTTCGTGCGCCGTTTCGTCGCGGGGGAGCAGGCGGTTTCCCCAGAGCTGCGCGAGCATCTGGATGCCCTCGAGGTCGAAGGCACTTGCAGGGCCGGTCTCGCGCACCACGGGTACGGTGACGCTGGCGGGTTCATCTTTGCCGATGCCCGTGCATCCGCACCCGAGCGCGACGTTCTCGCATGCGACGGCAACCATGGCATCAACGAGCGCTTCTACGGGCATGCCGTACACCTGGGCATCCCATCCCTGCTCCTCGAGGTGCAGGCGCGCTACCACGGCGTCGTTCTCGTCCATGCCGGCAAACCCGTGAGGAAGATAGTCGCGCAGGTGCTCGGCAAGTTTCTGTTCAAGGCACTTGTCGTAGAAGAGGGCACCCGTAAAGCTGGTGCAGGCGGCGGCGAGGCGCGGTGGCAGCGAATCCATCTCGCGCAGCTCCACGAACCCTTTGAGGCGCACGTTGGGGAAGACCATTGAAAGCAGGTGCATGAGCTCTGCTGGCTCGAGCGGGCGATTCGACATGATGTCTCGCGTGTAGCAGTCGCCGGTCGAGGTGGTCACGTGTTCGGCATCGGTGAAGAGGATCGGCTTCACGCCCGAGACCCAGAGAATGTAATCTTCGAATGAAAGCCCTTCGAGCGCGCCGGGCACGATGCCGCAGCGGTCCACGTCCACATGGTGCCAGATGCGTGAGCGAGCCATGCCGGGGGAGGGCTCGCCGCGGAAGATGGGAGCATTGTCGAACAGGAAAGCGAAGAGCGGCCCCAGAAGCGTTGCCATGCGATAGATGCGTGCCGCATCCCGCTCATCCTCATAATCGAGCGAAACCTGGGTGGATGCCGTGCAGCGCATCATGTCGCGCGCGTAGCGTCCGCGGCGCGAGAGGTACGCGTCCATATCGCGGTAGCGCTCCTTGGGGATGAGCTCCAAGTCGAGCGGGCTCGAGACCACGGGGTTGTAGCCTACGGGAACGAGGGAGGCATCGAGCCCGATGGCGGCGCAGGCGCGCTCCACCTCGGCATCGAAGGCGCGGATGGCATCATAGAGGGCCTTTACCGAATGCGCGGGGCCGGCCGACACCTCGAGCTGGGCCGCGGGCTCGAGCGATACGGTCACGCCCACGGTCTCGAGCTCGCCGTGGAATGTGTAGTCGAGCCCCAGAAGGTGCCCGTCGATATAGACGAGCTCGCTTTCGCTTCGGCTACGGGCGAGCTCTGCGATGAGCGCGCCAACACCACGTTCGCCGGCAAAGGGGACCGCTCGCCCCTGATCGTCGATGAGAATGCGCTCCAGCTCGAAGCCGATGCGTTTTCCGGCGGGGTCTTTGTCGCCGTGTTCGAGCACGGCGATCAGAGCCTCGAGGTTCTCGCGAAAGGACCCGGTGAAAGACGGGATATGGCTGCAGGGTTCATGGGACATGCGGTACTCCTCAGTCGCGTTGCTCGCGTGTATCGTACCCCCATTGCCTTGCGGGGAATCACCGCGTTTGCGCGCTCACTCGAAGATTGCTCCGCCAGAGGCTCATATACGACGCGAATGCTAAAGGTCGGGTTAAGGGAGTGCAGCATAAGACGTCTAGCCCAAAGGAGGGAGGACGCCGTTGCCGTACAATAGAAGGAATAGGGAGGTGCGCCGCTTTGTGCACCGCCGACGAATGGAAGTCCGCTGCTCCGACGTAAGGAGGACCATGTCCGAGTCCCCACATACCGCCCCTAAGCCGCGCGTTGACGCTGCTTCCGCGGGCGGGGACGACCGCAAGGGCGCCCGCCGTGGTGCGATCTTCATCGGGTTCGTTCTCATTGCCTACCTCGTCTACCTCGTGGTGACGGGGCAATTCGCCGAGTTCGTCGAAGCCATGTCGACCGTCCAGGGTTCATGGATCGTGGTCGCGAGCATCTGCATGGTGTTCTACATCATCTTCGGTGTCGTTGCCTACGCGATCGCCGTGTGGCTCGATCCTGAGTCGCCGGTGGGTATTCGCGACCTCATCTCGGTCGAGGCCGCCGGCACGTTTTTCGGCAACCTGACTCCCATGATGGTTGGTGGAACCCCCGCCCAGATCTACCGCCTCACCAAGGCGGGGCAACCGGTGGGCGAGGCCGGCGCGACGCAGTTCACGCGCTATATCGTATTCCAAGTGAGTCTGGTGCTCTGGGCTGCGATTTTGCTCGCGGTGCGCTTGCCGTTCTTCACCTCACTCTACGGCGATATGACGCTTCTGTGCCTCTTCAGCTTCGGCGGCCATGTGGTGCTGCTCGCAGGACTCTTCGTGATCTCGCTTTGCCCGCGCTTCGTGATCCGGGTCGCGCATTGGGCCATCGGTCTTGCCGAGCGCGTGGGCGGCGCGAACGACCGCACGCGCGGTTGGCGTACCTATGTGGATACCGAGATCTACTCGTTCTCCGAGCACTTCAAACATGCCGCGGTGCATCTTTCGTCCATGGGCGTCACCCTGGTCGTCACCATGGCGCAGCTCGCTTGCCTGTACATGGTGCCGTATTTCGTGCTGCGCGCATTCGGCAATCATGATGTCGACTTCATCTCCTGCCTTGCGGCGGGAGCCTTCATCCAGCTGCTCTCCTCGGCCGTTCCGCTGCCGGGCGGTACGGGCGGTGCCGAGGGTGGCTTCGCGCTCTTCCTGGGGCACTTCTTCGGCGCTTCCGCCACGGCGGGCTATCTGGTCTGGCGCCTCGTCACGTTCTTCGGTCCTACGATCGCATGCGCGCCGCTCCTTGGCCTGCGCTCGTCTCATCACGCGAGTATTCACGCTCGCTGGGATCGCCTTGTTCACGGCGGGAAGAGTTCTCGCCGTGCGTCGAGGCCCGCGAGGGCTGCGGGCGCCCCTGATGCCCCGCAAGCCAGCGCTGCCGCCCCGTCCGAGGCGCCGTCGCGGCAGGCCGGCCCTTCCCCTCGCCATCGCGGCCAGCGCATCCGCCAGACCTCCGGTGGCATCACGGTTTCGCCGAGCGCGCTCAAGCGCAGGAAGCCGAAGCGCTGATCGCTGCGCTGCCAAAGGTTTCCATTTGATATCCGACTGACCTCCGTGCAATGATCCCGGTGGACGGGGTACCACGTAGCATGACGATTTCTCATGTCATGCTCTGTAGGCACACGATTGGAAGGCGTTGGGGCATACGTGCTGATTCCGGTTTTCGGGGTGCTTGCCGCAGCTGGTGTGGGCGCTGCGGGCGTTACCGGTAGCGCCCTTTTCGATTTCGCCCTGAATCCGCGCTCCGAGCGTTCCGTGATGGCGCGGCTGCGGGCAGGGGAGGCAGAGGGCTTCGATTCCGAGGCGGCTGCATCGGATCCGCGGCGCTTTGAGGCACGGCGGTGGTTCGAGGAATCTAAGCAGGGTGTGCAGATTGAAGCCTCCGACGGCGGTTCTCTTCGGGGGTGGCTGCTGCCCGTCGAGGGCATCCGGGCATCGGATGATGGTCGCGCCCTTGAGTCGCTCGACGGGGCTACAGGAAAGCCCCGAGGCAGGGTGTTCGGCATCCTGTGCCATGGATACAGTGGCCGCCCATCCGACCTGTGCATCGAGGCGCAGATTGCGCACTCGTTCGGCATCACGGTGCTCGCGCCTGCGGCACGCGGCCATGAGCGCAACGACGACCGCTATGTCACGATGGGGTGGCGCGATGCGAACGACCTGCTTGGATGGATAGACCTTATCCGGGCGTTTGATCCTGCGGCGCGCATCGCGCTCTACGGGGTTTCGATGGGCGGCGCCGAGGTGATGATGGCCTCCGGTCTTGCCTTGCCCCCTAATGTTCGCTGCATTGTCGAAGATTGCGGCTACACGAGCGTGTGGGACGAGTTCTCGGTTCAGATCGGCATGCAGCTCAAGCTGCCCGCGGTGCCCCTGCTCAACGCTGCGAGCGCTGTGTGCCGCGCGCGTGCGGGATACGGGTTCAAGGAGGCCTCGGCGGAGCGCCGCTTGCGCCGGGCTGCGGTGCCCATGCTCTTTATCCATGGGTCGGAAGATCGGTTTGTGCCATTCTGGATGCTCGACCGCCTCTATGATGCGTGCGCAAGCCCGGTGAAGGAGAAACTGATCATCGAGGGTGCAGGGCATGGCCTTTCTTCGACCGTAGATCCTGACCGCTATTGGGGCGCCGTCGGCTCCTTTCTTCAGCGCTATCTCTTCTAAAAGGGCTGCCTGAAAGTCTTTTCGACATGCTATTGCTAGAGCGCCTCTTCCGGGGCGCCGGCGGTGGTGCGCGTGAGCCGTGCGATGTGGGCGAGAAGCGGTACGTGCCGGTTAAAGAGGTTGCAGAGGCGTCCCACGGCAAGCGCAGAGATGATGGTACCAACTCCTAAGCCGTTGAGATAGCCGAAGAATGCGAACGAGAGGGCGCACGCCGCTATGACGAGCGTGCAATCGAAGCACACCTTCACCGTTCCAAACGGCTTTTCGGTAACGGAGGCGATGGCGCGCACGATGCCCTCGCCGGGAACCACGATGACGTTCGGCGCGACCTCGACCGAGACGCCGAAGCCGAGAATGGCGCATCCGAGGGCGAGCGAGGCAAGTTGCAAGGGGAGCTCGGTGGGGTTGAGCCACCAGAGCGCGCCCATGCTCACGTCGATGAGTGCGCTGAACAAAAGGTTGACCGCTACCTGCAGGAGCTGGATGGGTTTGAAATCGCGGCGAAGAAGGCCGACCTGCGCGATGATGAACAGGAGGTTCATAGCAAAGGTCGATTCGCCAAAACTGAGCGGGAGCTCGAGGTCGAGCACATAGGGAACGCTCGAGATGGGAGAGGTGCCGAGCGCCGCCTTGGTGATGAAGGCGACGCCAAAGCTGTTGATGCACACGCCGAGCACGAACCAGAGGTATCGCTGCACCAGGCGTTCGGAATGTAGCCGCTCTTTGAGACGCAGCTGTTGGGCGGTATCGGCTTCCGTCATGAGCGCTCCTCTCGCTCGCTTTGCTCGAGATTTGCGATGACTCGATCGAGAAGGCTGCAGAGCTGGGCGCGTTCTTGCTCGTCAAGGCCCGCCCATGCGATGGTGTCCACTTCGGTTCGGCAGTCGAGCACCTTCGACGCGGCCGATCTGCCCGCCTTGCTGAGGAAGACGGCGGCGACCCTGCGGTCTTCCGCCTTGGCGCGCCGTTCGATGAGCCCTGCTTCCTCCATGCGGCCGAGCACGCTCGTAACCGTCGATTTGTCCATGACACATGCCCGTGCGATGTCTTGCTGGGTGCAGCCTTCGTGGAATGCAAGGTGCTCGAGCACCTTGGGCTGTCCGGGCTTGAGCCCGCATGCGCGCGTTCGCATCTGCATGGCTCGGTTGGAATGTGAGAATGCCACAAGCAGCTGGTGATGGATGGGCTCTAGCTCTATGGTGTTGCGCGGGTCGGTGGTGCGAAGGGGTTTGCGCTCGATGGTGTTCGAACCCTTGCTCGTGCGTTGGTCAAGCGTTGGAGAGCCGTCAGACGTCGGCTCTCCCGAGCGATGCGTGGCAGGAGTCATGGTCGTCCATTCAGTTTGAATACAAACAGTTTATATTCAAACTAATACTACCGTTCCGCGGAGTTGTCAAATCATGCTTTATGCGGGTGGTGCCCGGCTCCGGCATTCTATCCGGGGCCGGGCACGGATTATCGTTGAGTGTGCGCCCGCTTCGGAGGCGATCTTGGCGCTGAGCGACTTGCCATGCGCCCGCACGCTAGATGGCTGCTAGACGGTGTCTTCGTGCAGGGCTTCGACAACGCTTGCGGTGCGGGTGCGGCGGAGCGCATACATCACGCTCGCGACGATGACCGCAATGACCACGACAACGGCGATGCCGATCTGTATCCAGGGCAGGTGGAATTCATAGGTCGAGTACGAGAGCATCATGGATTGGTAGAGCCCCCAGGAAACAAGCAGGGCGAGGGCGGAGCCGATCAGGAAGCCACGCACCGCGTAGCTTGCGCATTCGTAGGCGATCATGCGACGGAAGGCTTGGTTGCCCATGCCAACAGATTTGAGCATCGCGAACTCGCGCTGGCGAAGGATGAGGGCGTTTGCGAGCGTATTGAAGACGTTTGCCACCGCGATGAGCCCCGTGATGACGGCGAAGCAGTAGATGAAGGTGTTGACCGTGGTGGCCATGAGGCGCGCCTGAAGCTTGCCCTGAGCGACGTTCGTATACGTGATGTCGAGTTCGGGGTAATCCTCGGCGATCGATTCGAGCGTCTCTTGGGTTTGCGTGGCGGCTGCGACGTCTCCGCCCGTGTCGATGGACATGCTCGCTCGTAGATATCCCGTGTTTGCAGAAAGGCCGATGGCGGAGGCGGGCAAGATGAGCTGGAGCGTACCGGAGGAGCTTACGCATACAGGACGGGTGTTGGCAATCGCGCCAACCTCGATCTCCTGCGTGTTCGCGACCGCTTCGTCATAGGGCAGATAGACCGGATTGCCTTCGTTGTCGTAATACAGGGCGCGCAGTCCACCTGCAGGATCGTCTTCTATGCTGGAAACGAAATGCCCGTTAAGGTCGGCAAACTCAAGGGATTCGATTGTTCCCGTGGCTTTGAACGGCTGATAGTTGCCGTATGTCTCTCCGTTGTTGACATCGTAGGAATTCACCGCGATAGCGAGCGGGCGGGCGGGGTCGCAGAACGTGGCGCGGTCAAGTCCGAGCGAGTCTATGTAGGCTTCCCACGTTGCCTCATCGACGAAGTTTACATAGGCGGACCCATACCATGAGCCGTTCGCGAGGAGCGGTGCGCTTCCGTCGAGGCCCATGATGCCATCGTTCAGCATACCCGCAGGGATGAACGCGTCGGCGACATAGCTTGTCATGTATCCATTGGGCGTTGCCCCATCAACGGACTGCACGTCCGCATAGAAGCGCGAGAGGGCGTCCTGCATGCCGGGACCATCGACCTTGCCGTCCGCAAGCGCGAGCGACTGGTCGGCGCCGGTCACATCTATATAGAGCAGCAGGTCTTGACCTTCCATGGTGTCGACGGTCGTACCGCTTGCATAGCTCATGACATCGGCGATGGAACCGGACGTGATGAGGAGGGCAACCGAGACGGCGAGGGCGGCTACGGTGACGCGTCCCTTCGAGGAAGCGCGGGTAAGGTTTTTATGGGCGATGAATCCCGGGATGCCGAAGATGCGGCCTGCGAGGCCGAGCGAGCGCTCGGTGGTTTCGGACGTGCTGCGCCGGACAGCTTTTCGCTGCGCGCGCCGGGCTCGCCGAGTAAGGTGCACGTCCTGTGTTTGTCGGATGGCATCTACAGCCGAGACGCGGCTGGCGCGGATGGCCGGAATCCATGCACTTACCAGGAGCGTGACGAGGCCGAGCACTGCGGCTATGCCAAGTGCCACGGGGCTCACGATCACGCTCGCCTGGGTCCCACCGGAAAGCGCTGCGATGCCCTCGCCAAGAAGGCCGAACACTACGAAGCATCCGGCGACACCGAGGGCGATTCCCACCGGGATGCCAACTCCACCGATGGCAAGCGCTTCGATGAGTACCGTGCGGCGGAGCTGCCGGCGGCTGGCGCCTAGGCTCGAAAGAAGGCCGAACTGCCGCGTACGCTCGGCAACCGATATGGCGAAGCTGTTGTAGACGAGAGAGACGCCTGCTACCACCACGACGGCGGCCAGGATGCCGGCGATTTGGTAGAGCGTGTTCCAGATGGCCGTGTCGGGCGTCACGCCCATCCAGCGGATGAGGGAGGAATGGACTGTTGACGCGCCGTCGGTGGTCCGTTCGTGCACATTGACGATTTCGTCGGCGAGGGGCTCTGCGTCCGCGGGGTTCGCGGTGCGGAAGATCGCTCCCGCCCAGGTGGCGGCGGAATCGTCGGTGATGGCGCGGTCGACGGCGCTGCCATCGTCGTAGACGTAGGCGATGTTTCCTTGGAGCGAATAGATGGTCGAGTAACCGTAGGCGCGATAGAAGCCCACGACGGTTCCTTCGATGTGTCCGAGGTCCGCCTCGTATGTCTCGGTCTGAGAGGTCTCGTCGATATAATCGCCGCGTATCGCGGTCGCCGTGGCGCTCGCTCCGTCTTCCCGGTTGGTGACCGTGCGCGTGCCTAAATCGAGCGTGATACGGCTGCCGACCTCAATTGGGCCGCCATCTGCTGTGGTCAGGCCGCACGGGGCGAGCTCGGCGTTCTGAAGCGGGTGGGGGAGCAGGATCTCGCCCGGGGCCTCGGGTGCGCGGCCGGCAACGATCTCTGGCGTTGAGATGAGGGGCTCGCTCGCATCTAGGTCATGCGGCCACGTCTTTGCGTACAGGTATTTTCCGAAGATGTCCGAGTTATCCTCGCCGAGCGAGATGGTGCCCATGTCGGCGATAACGGTGAGGTCGGTGACTTCTTGATCGTTCTGCAAGTGCTCAAGGTCTTCCGCTGTGATGCCGGCGGCTTCCGCGTACCACCAACCCTCATCGGACGCGGTGCGCTCGATGAGCATGTTCGTGAGCGATACGACGCTGGTGAGCACGGCGGTGATGAGCGCAACGGAAAGCGCCACGCCGATGATTGATACGATGGTGCGCGTGCGGTTGCGCTTGAGCGAACGCAGTGCGAAGCGAGAAAAGATGCTCATCTTAGCGCACCCCCGAGACACTTGTGCCAGGTACAACTGTCTCATGGGCAGCGGGTGAGACACTTGTGCCAGGTACAACTGTCTCATGCGCGGCGTTGTGGGCCGCCCCGCCACGTCCTGCTTCGCTCCGCACCGAAACCGTGCGAACCTCGCGGCGGCGCTCGTCGCGCACGAGGCGTCCGTCTTCGATAGCGAGCACGCGGTCGGCCATGAGGGCGATGTCCTCGTCGTGGGTGATTACGATGAGCGTTTGCTTGAGCTGGCGATTGGAATCGCGCAGGAGCTGCATGATCTCTGCCGAGTTCTTGGAGTCGAGGTTGCCTGTGGGCTCGTCGGCGAGCACGACGGCCGGGGCGTTCATGAGCGCGCGGCCGATTGCCACACGCTGCTGCTGACCGCCTGAGAGCTGGTTGGGCAGGTAGTGTTCTCGGCCGGTGAGGCCGAGCGAACGAAGGAGCATCTTGAGGCGCTTCTCGTTGACATCGCGTCCGTCCATGCGCACGGGCAACGTCATGTTCTCAACGACATCCAAGATGGGGATGAGATTGTAGAACTGGTAAACGAGGCCAACTTCGCGGCGGCGGAAGACGGCGAGCTCCTCGTCGCTGCGGGCGAAGATATCCTGCCCCTGCAGGCGCACGGTACCCGAAGTGGGGCGGTCCACCCCGCCCATGAGGTGCAGGAGGGTCGATTTGCCCGAGCCCGAGCTGCCGATGATGGCGATGAACTCACCTGCCTCGACGGTGAATGAGACGTCGTCGAGGGCTCGCACGGCGGTGGCACCGGTGCCGTAGACTTTGGTGAGGTGTTCGACAGAAAGGATGTTCATAGGTGGCCCCTTTGGGTCGAAGGGATACGTCACCTACGATACTGGACCTGCTCCCTTGCCGCCAAGTGACCCGCGCGTGACAGTTCTGTCACCTTAAAGGGAGACAGTTGTGCCGGGTCAATCTGTCTCTGAGGCAGCTGGATACAGACTGAGACAGTTTAACCCGGCACAACTGTCTCATGGCGCGGGTGTTTCGATCTCAAGACTAGCCGTGGCTCGACGGGGAATAACGTGCTCACAGGGAAATCATGGGGAGGGGGATAGATATGACGCGGGGACCTCGGGCTGTTGCGGCGTCGGGATACTACCATGTAGTCGTTCGGGGGAACGGTAAGCAGGTGATATTCGAGGACGATGAGGACCGATATCGGTTCCTCAATCTTATGAGGCATGCGATGCGCGCCGGCGATATCCATATCATCGCTTGGTGCTTTATGGATAATCATGTGCATCTCATCGTGCATGATGAGGCGTGTAGGCTCAGCGATGCGATGCATGCGCTGCTCTCGCCCTATGCTCGATACTTTAATAAGCGCTCGAACCACGTGGGGCACGTGTTTCAGGACCGGTTTTCGGCGGCACCCATCGAGGACGATGCCTACCTCCTAAGGGCGGTGGCATATGTTCACGCCAATCCCGCGAAAGCGGGCGCGGGAGCGATGGATCAATACCGATGGAGCAGCTACAACGAATACGCTCATCCGGGGGCATCAGAGTTCGAGGTCGTAGATTCCGATCTTGTCCTGAACATGTTGGGCGGTCCTGCCGGCTTCGTGCGGTTCTCGAGGGGCCTGCAGGGGGACGGAGGGTTCTCTACCTATGAGGCGCGCGTTCCCGGACTTGCTCCCCTCGATAGGGCGAAAGAGCGCACAAAGCCCATCATGCAAACCTATCGTCTCGCTTCGCTCGGGGAGGTACAGAGCCTTGATCGAGCGAAGCGAGACGAGGTACTGCGTGCCTTGCGGAATGCGGGCATCTCCATCAGACAGATCGAGCAGCTGACGGGAATCGGGAGAAGCACCGTCGCTCGCGTGACGGCATGAGACAGTTTGGCCCGGTGAGACAGTTTGACCCGGCACAACTGTCTCATGCGGCGTGAGGCGGTTTAGCCTGAGGCAGTTTTAGTGAGACAGTTTAACCCGGCACAACTGTCTCAGGAGAAGGTGGCGGCGCGCTCGGCTTCGACGTCGCGTCCTAGGCGCTGGAACTTCTCGCGTTCGATATCATCCATGCCTTGGTAGGGGTCGTGGCGCTTTGCAAACATCTCGTCGCTTTCGTCGCCCCACAGCCGCTCGGCCACGGGCTCCCACTCGCGGGCGCGCTGCTCGGTCTTGGCGCGCAGCTCCGAAGGGCTTTCAGGTTCCACGAGGTCGGTGCCGTGGGCACCGGATTCCTGCACCATCTTGCCCAGACGCTCGGGGTTCTCGAGCATGGGGCACGGGCGCAGATGGTTCTGGTTGAACGGCTGGCCCTCGTAGTACTTCATAAAGAGCGGGCTCTTAAGCGCCTCGAGAAGGCTCACGTCGTGAATGTTTGCGTTGGCGTAGTGAATGAAGACGCACGGCTCCACGTCACCCGCTGCATTGATGTGCAGGTAGCGACGGCCACCGGCGATGCAACCGCCCACATACTCGCCATCGTTTTGGAAGTCGAGCGTAAAGAGCGGTTTCTCGTTTCGCATCTCGCGCACAAAGCGGTACATGCGCTCGCGCTGCTCCACCGTGGGCATGAGCTCGGCGGGCGACCCCTTGCCCACGGGCATGTAGTGGAAGAACCAGCAGAAGAGCGCTCCTTGATCGATCATCCAGTCGAAATAGCGCTCGCTCGCGATGGCGTCGGCGTTGGCGCTCGTCCAGCATGCCGAGATGCCGAACGGCAGCCCGTGACCGCGCAGGAGCTCCATGGCGCGCATGATCTTGGCGTAGGTGCCCTTCCCGCGCCGTGCATCGGTGGTCGCTTCGGTGCCCTCGGCGCTGATGGCGGGTATGAAGTTCGCCACGCGGATCATGTCCTCGCAGAATTCCTCATCGATGAGCGTGGCGTTGGTAAAGCAGAGGAACGCGCAGTCCGGGTACTTCTCACAAATGCGAATCAGGTCGCGTTTGCGCACCATCGGCTCGCCGCCGGTGTAGATGTAGATATGGGTGCCAAGCTCACGTCCCTGGTCGATGATCGAGCAGATGTCGTCATAGCTCAGGTTGAGCGCATGCCCGTACTCAGCAGCCCAACAGCCCGTGCAGTGCAGGTTGCAGGCACTCGTGGGGTCGAGCAGGATCGCCCATGGAATGTTGCACTGCTCGCGCTCGCGCGATTTCTGCTGAACGGGCCAAGCGAGCAGGTTGGCATCGACGATTAGCGTTTTGAGAAGGCGAGAGCGCATGCTCGGATTGAGATGAAAGATGCGCATGATGAGTTCGTACCAGTTGCTGCGATCGCGAATGGCGCTCGAGATGGCCGTGCGCTGAGCGGGAAACACAGACGCGGGCACGAGCTTGTCGATGAGCTCCATTATTTGAGGTATGTGCTCCTCCGGATTCTCGTCAAGATAATCGATAAGCTTGTTGAGCGCGGCGCGCTCTGCCTTCTGGGTGAGTGCCATGGTCGTCCTTTCTGCGAGAGGCCGCGAGATGGATACAGGAGAGGGGCTGCATGCGATGGTTGGGAGTGCGTGGGGGCGCGTGCTCGCATGCAACGGGTTCGCTCGGGGTAACGGTTCGGTAGTGGCCGGGCGCGCCCTGCCCCTCTGGCCCCAGTTGTACCCAAGTATAGAAAAATCAACAACTGTAGAATTGATATGTGTCTATTCAACAAAGGCGTTGACGGCGTGGGATAATCCACAGTACGAGCCGCGCGCGAAGATGGGGGATGAGGTTATGGGCGACGCCGTGCAGGGTGCGAAGAAGCTAGATCGAAGGGTCGTTCGAAGCCGGCGCCTCATCATTGACGCTTTCGAACGCCTTTTGCTGAAAGAATCCCTCGAAGACATTACCGTGAGCGCCATCGCGCGCGAGGCGGATATTGACCGGAAGACGTTCTACCAGCACTTCGGCTCGATTGACGGTCTTATAGACTATGTCGTCTCCGAAGAGGTCGAACGGGTGCTGGACGATGTCGAGCGTGCGCGCGACGAGCGCGGTTCGGCCGATACCGAGCAGGACCTTCATGCATTTCTTAAGAGCGTGAACGAGGTCATGTGCCGCGACATCGTGCTCAACCGGCGCTTCTTTGAGGGCATCCCCACCGACAGGCTCATCGAGCGCCTAAGGCAGCCTTTTGAGCGAGGGATCATCGAGCGCGGAATCCTATCGAAGCATCTTCCCGGTCAGTACGTATCGTGGTGCGTGTCGTTTCTATTCGGCGGCATGCTCTCCGTGTACCGTTCCTGGCTGCTTTCGAGCCAGGAGGCATCGCTTGAGGAGATTACCGACGTCATCAACCAGCTCGTCATCCACGGCATCGAGAGCTTGGACATCGCTTCCTAGGGAAGGCTTGCGGCGCGAGACAGTTTAACCCGGCACAACTGTCTCTGAGACAGTTTAACCCGGCACAACTGTCTCTCTTACACGATGGCTTTGAAGAAGGCGATGTCGAAGCGTGCGCCGATGATGGCGCCCGATGCGTCGCGTGCGTTCGAGGCGGCGATGGTGCCGTCTTGGGCCGTGATGAGCCCTTGGGCGAGCGACAGCCCGATGCCGACGCCCGATGGGTTCACCTTCGAGCCCTGTGCCTCGTCTGCGCCGCGTCCTCCCCGGTAGAAGCGCTCGAACACGTGGGGAAGGTCCGCGTCGGCGATGCCTGGTCCGGTGTCCGTCACGCGAATGCGGCAGGCGAGCGCGTCCTCATGTGCCTCGACCGTCACCGTGCCCCCGGCAGGCGTGTGCTCCATGCAGTTCTTGAGTATGTTCTCGAGCGCTTCGGCCGTCCATGCGCGGTCGCCGATGAAGCTGCATCCCTCGTCAACATCGACGACGAGGGAGATGTCGGCAATGTCGAGGGCGATGGCGAGGGGCTGGGCCGCATCGTGAACCATGCCGGAAACGTCGACGGGGTCGTGGGCAAGGGAGAGCGCGCCGGCGTCGAGCCGGGCGAGTCGCAGGAGCGCTGAGACGAGGTTCTCCACACGTAGCTGTAGCTCCTCGATGCGGCGAAGTCTCTCCACCTCGTCGGTGCAGTTCCCGCGAGCGGCGAGGCTTTTGCGGACGAGTTCGGTGGTGATGGAAAGCGACGTCAAGGGCGTCTTGATCTGGTGGGAGATGTCGGCCAGGGCATCGGCGAGCATCTGCTTCTCTCGCGCGAGCTCCTCAGCGGTCAGGTTGAGGCGCGAGACCATCTTGCCGAGTTCGCTTTGGAGGATAGCGAGCTCCCCTTCGTTCATGGAGCCGAGGTCGAGCGCGCGATCCCCATGCAGCACAGCGTCGATATTCTGGCTCAGGCGCGCGAGCGCGCGATAGCGCTGGCGGGTAAGCGCAAGCCACGGCACCGTTGCGGCCGCGCCGGCGAGAAGGACCCAGGGAAGGGTCTCGGGCCCGCAGCATGTGGCTGCTGCGAGGGCGCAAGCGACAACAAGTGCGAGCGAAACGATGAGGGCGCGGGCAACTTCGCGGTTGCGGAGCATCGGTTCCTCCTACCCCAGGGCCTTGTAGCCGAGCCCACGCACGGTGGCGATGAGGCGAGGGTGAGCGGGGTCGTCTTCGATCTTGTCGCGCAGGCGCTTGATGTAGACCGAGAGCGTGTTCTCCTCGATGTAGGTTCCCGCATCGTCCCAAAGGGCATCGCGGATCTGATCGCGCGTAATCACCGAGCCCTGGTGCGTGGCGAAAAGGAGGAGCAGGCGATATTCCAATGCAGAGAGGACCACCTCGCACCCGTTCCGTTCGACGTGCGCGCGGTCGGTGTCGATGGCGAGGGGCCCGAAGGCAATGACGCGCTTCGCAGGCTGTGAGCGGCGGATGGTCGCTGCGACGCGCGCGAGGAGCTCGCGCGGGCGGAAGGGCTTGGAGATGTAGTCGTCTGCACCCATCTGGATGCCGGCAACGGTGGTGAACTCGTCGCTCGAAGCGGTGAGGAAGATGACCGGGAGCTGCGGCAGTGCCTGCTTGAGCGCCGTGCAGACGGCGAATCCGTTGCCTTGGGCCAAGGTCACGTCGAGAAGCACGAGCGAATAGAGGGAAGCAGCCGCACCGATCGCGGCGACGGCACGGCTTGCTGGGGAGGCATGCCCCTCAGGAGCGTTCGCGCCACCCAGGGCAAGCTCGATAGCCTCGTCTTGCCGCGCGGCGTGGTCGACCGCGTACCCTTCGCCCACGAGAAGCTCGGTGAGCGCCTCGACGATGATGGGGTCGTCTTCGACCAGCAGTATGCGCGTTGCCATTCGGCTGCTCCCACCAATCGTTCCGGGTTAGTTGTGCACGATGACGCAGAGGCCGGGTGAAATCATGTCGTAGAGCGCCGCTGCCTTGTCGTACGGAAGGTTCACGCAGCCATGGCTGCCTACGCTCTTATAGGCGTTCGGGTTGCTGAACGACGAGGACGCCTGCCAGGTGGCATCGTGGAGGCCGATGGAGTTTCCCACGAAGGCCATCCAGTAGTCGACGTCGCTTTCCCACTTGTACTCGCCCGTCTCCGGGTCCTTGGGGCCGCGGAGCGTGATGCCGCGGGCCTTGCGGTTGAGCATATAGATGCCCGTGGGGGTGTCGGTGCCCTTGTTGGGGTTGCCGGTGATCACGCCAGACTCCCACAGCAGGTTGCCGCTGGCGTCGTAGTAGCGCGCGTGCTGCTCGGAGATGTCGATATCGATGTATGCGCCCCAGTCGCGCTGGCCCTGCCCGTTGTAGACGTCACCGGTCTGCGACGTGGGCACCTCGATCTCGGTGGACTGCTTGGCGTTCACGGCGTCAACGACCGATTGCACGAGGGTGTCGTTGTCGATCGACCAGCCATAGGTCCCGCCCGAGACGGTGATCTGCTTGCCATCTTCCCGTGTGTAGGTGCGCTTCGTTCCCACGGTATTGAGGCCGTCGGCAAGGGAGCTTGCCCAGCTCGAGACGGCCTCCTGGTTGATGGTGGGCGTGAGGTTCTCGTCGAACATGATCCACTGCGCCACCTCGGCGGAGCCGATCGTTGCGACCTCGTTGCCGTTCATCTTGATCGAGATATTCACTCCCAAGAGCTCGTTGGCGGCATCGCATGCAGCCTGGATGCCGCTGTCGCCCATGCCCTCCACCAAGGGGAGGAACGCATCGTCGCCGAGCTTATCGAGCGAGGCGTTCTCATCAAGGTCCGCGAGGGCGAGTTTGGCATAGGCGATGATGTTGTCGCGGTTGAGCTTCTCGTTCGATCGCGCCTTGTCGACGGTGAAAGCCCCGGCTTCGGCATCGTATGCGCTCGCAGCGTCGAAGGTGCCCGAGCGCCCCTCGTTAAAGGAGTCGACGGCAGCCCCCAGGCTCTCCTCGAAGGAGGCGATGTCGAAAGAATCGGAGAAGAGCGAGAAATCGGCTTCGGCCGTGAGGTCGATCGTCTCGTTTTCCGCCTGCGCCTCGGAGGCGCCCGTCAGTGCGGCGAAGAGGTGTACGGGCCAGCGGAGGGCATCGTTTTGGTCGAGGACTTCCTGCGCGGCGGCGTCGGCGTCGAAGAGCGCGTCCGCGCTTTCGGGCTCATAGGTCCAGCTGAAGCCCGAGCCCTGGACCGTGAGGGAGTAGCGGTTCATGGACGAGCGGATGCGGGTGGCAGCGCTGCCGGGGCCGATGAGCGAGACGTCGGCGCCGGCGATCGTAGTGCCGGGGTAGAAGACGTTCGAGAAGATGACGGCGCCGCCGGCATAGACGATGACGGCAAGCGCGACGATGACTCCCAGCACGATGAGGGGAACGCGGCGCCGGTTTCGCGGCGTGCGTTCGTCGCGCTTGCCCTTGCGGGAGCTGGTCTCCGGCTTCTGCGGCGCGGCAAAGTGGCTTCCCGGCTGGGTGCGCCGAACCTCCGTGCGCCCAGCCCGCGCGCCGGCGGACGGGGCAGCGGGGAGCGGGGAGATGATGGTCTTATCGCTATCCGAAGATGAGCTGAAATCAGACGGACGCATCGTGGAGCGTACCTCCAACGGATTGTGACGGTAATATTCCATAAGCGATTATACCTGCGTGTGCGGACAATGGAATATGCGTCTGGAGCTTTCACGATGTGTTGCAGGGGAGGGCGCGGGGCGCAGCGTCGGGTCTTGGGGGCACGGCGGGGTGGGGTGCGGC
>ENA-OPSZ01000471-OPSZ01000471.1-human-gut-metagenome-genome-assembly--contig:-NODE-471-length-27607-cov-3.995245_pt1 | contig 27607 bp, 21 predicted proteins | sample MGYA00241814_ERZ501919 | MGnify/ENA primary metagenome ERZ501919 (study PRJEB25962, sample SAMEA2042440) | human gut metagenome | biome: human gut; feature: human-associated habitat; material: faeces... | reverse complement strand
GCCCGTATAGGCGATGAAGACGGTCGGGATGCAGAGCGTCGAGCCGACGATGAAGGCGGGCGACGTGGGGTCCCAGGCCGAGTAGCCGCGGGCCTCGAACGTATTGCGGATGCCGCCGTTGGGGAACGACGAGGCGTCGGGCTCCTGCTGCACGAGCAGCTTGCCGGAGAACTCCTCCAGCACGCCGCCCTGACCGTCCGGCTCGGCAAAGGCGTCGTGTTTCTCGGCCGTACCGCCCGTCAGGGGTTGAAACCAGTGGGTATAGTGGTCCGCACCGTGCTCCAGCGCCCACTGGCGCATACCCGCCGCGATGCTGTCGGCAACTTCGCGCGTAAGCGGCGTGCGTTTTTCCATCGTGTCGAGCAGGGCCGCATAGGTGCGCTTGTCGAGATACTTCCGCATAGCCGCACGTCCAAATACCTTCTTTCCGAAGTAGTCCGACGAGCGTCCCTCGGGAACTTTCACCTCGACGGCCGTGTGATTTATGGCCGCATCGACCATCTTGAATCTGAGTAATGATGACATATACCTGACTGATTAAGGGTTTAGTGTTCGTAGAAAAAACCGCGCGGGGAAGGACCCGATAATTGCAAACTAAAACCTAACCTGAAATTCAACCGGACAACTGCCTCCCGGCAGGACCTGCCGACCTAACTAACCCGGGGCCGCTCCCCCGCTGCGGTACATCTTTCGTTCCGGCTACAAATGTACGAATTATTCCGTTACGTTGTTTTTACAAAATCACCGTTTTTTCAAAAAACAGCTGTTTTTTTCATCATTTTCCCGAAAAAACAACCATTTTTCGCCACACACACCCGAAATTTTCAGTCATTTCCCGAAAAACAGCCTCATTTTTCACGAAAAATCCCCAAAATGCATTTTCCCGTTTTCCCAAAAATAAGCAGAAATAAAGACCATTTTTCAACCATTCAACCACACCGGAGACAGCATCCGCGCCGGGCCGTCCGGAAATGCGGCGGGCGGCGAAATCCGGAAAAATTCCGCCGCACTGTTATTTTCGTAACAATTTCTTGTTACAATTCGGTAATTAATTTGTAACTTTACGTGCAATTTTGAAACAGAACGAAACTACACACATACTAATCTCTAAATAGTCATGGCAAATACCAAACGTGAAAAGCTGTTCACCGAGTTCCCGCCGGTCCCGACCGAAAAGTGGGAAGAGGTGATTACAGCCGACCTGAAAGGAGCCGATTACGAGCGCAAGCTGGTGTGGCGTACGGGAGAAGGATTCAACGTCCGCCCCTACTACCGCGCCGAAAACCTCGAAGGCATCCGTTTTCTGGGCTCGCAGGCAGGCGAGTTCCCGTACGTCAGAGGTACGCGCAGCCACAATCGCTGGCGCGTGCATCAGACCGTCGAGGTAAAATGTCCCAGGGAGGCCAACGCCGAGGCGCTGAAACTCCTCAACTCGGGCGTCGATTCATTGGGCTTCTCAATCGCGAAGGAGGGCTTCACGGCCGAAGAACTCGATCAGCTGCTCGCCGGAATCTCGATCCCGGCCATCGAAATGGTCTTCTGCGGCGCGCAGACGGGCAGCATCGCCGAACTGGTGATCGCCAAGCTCGAAAAGGAAGGCACTGCCTCCGAGGCGCACGTGGCCTTCTCGATCGACCCGCTGGTCAAGGGACTGTCGCAGAAAGGCGACTTCTGCTCGCCCAACGGCGAAAAGTGCTTCGCGAAGATCGCCTCGCTGATCGAAAAGACCCGCGAGTACAAGCACATCCGTATCGTGACCGTCTCGGCCGGCATCTTCTCGAACGCCGGATCGACCATCGTCGAGGAGCTGGCGTTCGCCCTCTCGGCCGGTAACGATTACATCGCGCGCCTGACCGACGCCGGCGTGGACGCCGAGCTGGCGGCCCGCAAGCTGCGCTTCTCGTTCTCGGTCACCTCGAACTACTTCCTCGAAATCGCCAAGTTCCGCGCGGCGCGCATGCTGTGGGCCAACATCGTCAAGGGTTACAACCCCTCGAAGAACTGCGCCTGCAAAATGCACATCCACGCCCGCACGGCAGACTGGAACCAGACCGTTTACGATCCCTATGTCAATATGCTCCGCGGCACGACGGAGGCCATGTCGGCCACCATCGCCGGCGTACATTCGCTGGAGGTGACGCCGTTCGACGCCGCGTTCGAAAGCCCCACGGAGTTCTCGAAGCGCATCGCCCGCAACGTCGAACTGCTCCTGAAGCACGAATCGCACTTCGACCAGGTGGTAGACCCCGCAGGCGGCTCGTACTACGTGGAGAACCTCACGCAGTCGATCGCCGCCGAGGCCTGGAAGCTCTTCCTCGAAATCGAGGAGAAGGGCGGCTACGCCGAGGCCTACAAGGCCGGCTTCATCAAGGAGCGCGTGGAGGCTTCGGCCGCCGCCAAGGACAAGGCCATCGCAACGCGCCGCCAGACGCTGCTCGGCGCCAACCAGTTCCCCAACTTCACGGAGGTGGCCCCGAAGGAGATCACCGCCGAAGCCGTCACCCGTCCCGCTGCCGAAGGCAACGTCCTCACGCCCTACCGCGGCGCCATGGCCTTCGAGGCGATGCGCCTGCACGTGGACCGCTCGGGCAAACAGCCCAAGGCGTTCATGCTCACCTGCGGCAACCTGGCGATGGCCCGCGCCCGCGCCCAGTTCTCGTGCAACTTCTTCGCCTGCGCCGGAATCCGCGTGCAGGACAACACCTTCTTCAAGTCGATCGAGGAGGGCGTGAAGGCCGCACTCGAATCGAAAGCCGAGATCGTGGTGGTCTGCGCTTCGGACGACGATTACGCAGAGGCCGCACCGAAGGTGAAGGAGCTGCTCGCCGGCAAAGCCATTCTCGTAGTCGCAGGCGCTCCCGCATGCGCACCCGAACTGGAGGCCCAAGGCATCACGAACTTCATCTCGGTGAAGTCGAACGTCCTGGAGACTCTGAAGTTTTATCTTAAAGAAATGGGCATCTGATCATGAGAGCTAAATTTTCAGAACTGACATACGAAGCAGGCGGGCAGAAGAGCTGCTGCGCCTCGAAAGGCTGCGGACAGGTGGAGCCGTGGCTGACGGCCGAGCGCATCCCCGTCAAGGGCGCCTATACGGCCGAAGACCTCGAAGGCATGGAGCACCTGAACTACGCGGCAGGCATCGCCCCGTTCCTGCGCGGCCCCTACTCGACGATGTACGTGATGCGTCCGTGGACCATCCGTCAGTACGCCGGATTCTCGACCGCCGAGGAGTCCAACGCATTCTACCGCCGCAACCTCGCCGCCGGACAGAAAGGTCTGTCGGTGGCCTTCGACCTGGCAACGCACCGCGGTTACGACGCCGACCATCCGCGCGTGGTGGGCGACGTGGGCAAGGCCGGCGTGTCGATCTGCTCGGTGGAGGACATGAAGGTGCTCTTCAACGGCATTCCGCTCGACCGGATGTCGGTGTCGATGACCATGAACGGCGCCGTGCTGCCGATCCTCGCCTTCTACATCGTGACGGGCCTGGAGCAGGGCTGCACGCTCGACCAGCTGGCCGGTACGATCCAAAACGACATCCTCAAGGAGTTCATGGTGCGCAACACCTATATATATCCGCCCGAGTTCTCGATGCGGATCATCGCCGACATCTTCGAGTACACCTCGAAGAACATGCCCAAGTTCAACTCGATCTCGATTTCGGGTTACCACATGCAGGAGGCGGGCGCCACGAACGACATCGAGCTGGCCTACACGCTGGCCGACGGTCTGGAGTACCTGCGCGCCGGCGTCAACGCAGGCATGTCGATCGACGCCTTCGCACCGCGTCTGTCGTTCTTCTGGGCCATCGGCATGAACCACTTCATGGAGATCGCCAAGATGCGCGCCGCGCGTATGCTGTGGGCCAAGATCGTTAAACAGTTCAACCCCAAGAACCCCAAGTCGCTGGCGCTGCGCACCCACTCGCAGACCTCGGGCTGGTCGCTCACCGAGCAGGACCCGTTCAACAACGTGGCCCGCACGGCCATCGAGGCCATGGGCGCCGCGCTGGGACACACCCAGTCGCTGCACACCAACGCCCTGGACGAGGCGATCGCCCTGCCGACCGACTTCTCGGCGCGTATTGCGCGTAACACGCAGATCTACATTCAGGAGGAGACCAACATCTGCCGCGAGGTCGACCCGTGGGCAGGTTCCTACTACATCGAGACGCTGACCAACGAGATCGCCCACAAAGCCTGGGAGCGCATCGAGGAGGTCGAGAAGCTGGGCGGTATGGCCAAGGCCATCGAGACCGGCATTCCGAAGATGCGCATCGAGGAGGCTTCGGCCCGCAAGCAGGCCCGCATCGACTCCGGCGAGGAGAAGATCATCGGCATCAACGAATACCGTCTGGAGAAGGAGGCCCCGATCGACATTCTTGCCGTGGACAACACGGCCGTGCGCGAGAGCCAGATCAAGCGACTCAAGGAGCTGCGCGCCAACCGCGACGAAGCTGCCGTGAAGAAGGCGCTGGCCGCCATCACCGAGTGCGTGAAGACCAAGCAGGGCAACCTGCTCGAACTGGCCGTCGAGGCCGCCAAGGTCCGCGCCTCGCTGGGCGAAATCTCCGATGCCTGCGAAGTGGTCGTAGGCCGCTACAAAGCTGTTATCCGTTCCATTTCAGGTGTTTACTCTTCAGAAGTGAAAAACGACAAATCCTTCGAGCGCGCCAAGGAGCTGTGCGCCGAATTCGCCAAGAAAGAGGGCCGTCAGCCGCGCGTGATGATCGCCAAGCTCGGCCAGGACGGACACGACCGCGGCGCCAAGGTGGTCGCTACGGGTTATGCCGACATCGGCTTCGACGTCGACATGGGTCCGCTGTTCCAGACTCCGGAGGAGGCCGCCAAGCAGGCCGTCGAAAACGACGTGCACGTAGTCGGCGTATCGTCGCTGGCCGCCGGCCACCTGACGTGCCGCAGATCATCGCCGAGCTGAAGAAGCTGGGCCGCGAGGACATCATCGTCATCGTCGGCGGCGTGATCCCCGCGCAGGACTACGATGAACTCTACCGCGACGGCGCCGCCGCCATCTTCGGCCCCGGTACGCCGATCGCCACGGCAGCCATCAAGATCCTCGAAATCCTGCTCGCCGAGTAAATTCCCGGCTCCGACAAGAGAAACGCCGCGGTCGCAAGACCGGGGCGTTTTTTGTTCCGGAGCACTTCGGGAGGGACTTTTTTCACCCGCCAAAGACCGGAACGGGAGTTTTTGCATTATCTTTACGACTGAAATACACAAATTCATTCATTCCAACGTTCCATTCGCATGAAGAAAACCCTCATTCTGTTGCTTGCCTGCTGTGCCTGCATCCGGTCGCAGGCGCAGACTCCGGAGGCAGCCGCCGCACCGGAACCCTCCGTAACCCGGACCGACAGCACCCTGACATTCCCCGAACCTGAATTCATCGGCCAGGCATTGGCTATCCGGCCCGACAACAGAACCGAGCAGCTCGTTCAGGAGAGCCTGGCTCCCCGCCACCGTTCGTCCACCGGGCAGAAACTGTTCGGCATCGGAAAGAACCACATCGACGAAATGACGCTGAAAGGCGCGCAGTCCCCCGTCCGGCTCCGGAAGAGCGACGGCATCGCCTTTATCATCCGCGTTCCGGACAACCTGATCGACCCGATGTCGGTGATCAGCGTCTTCCGGTTCAAGGTCAAGAAGAAGATGCGGATCGCCGAATACGCGTCGGTCGGAACCTTCGGCGACCAGCAGCGCAACACGCTGGAACGGCAGCCCTTCACCTCGCGCCGGTTCGGAAGCAGCTCCTACCTCATCATCTTGAAAGGCGTCGAGACCGGAGAATACGGCATCACGGTCGATGCGCTGGGCAGTCTCAACGTTTCGACATTCGGGGTGGACGAATAAACCCGCGTTCCATGACAAACAATCCCCGCAACCTCGGTTGCGGGGATTGTTCTTTCGGCAGCCGGCAATGGAATCACAGGCAGGCCTCCAGAATCCGGCGGGCCATGGCGCCGTCGACGTTCTGCGCCTCGCCGAACCGATCGCCCGCAGCCGTGAAGCGGCGTTCGATCTCGGCGATGGTCTCTTCGCCGATACCCTCCTCCGAAAGGCGTGTCGAGAGGCCCAGCGAACGGAAGAACGCCTCGTTGGCCGCAATCGTACGGTCGATGCGCTCCTCCTCCGAACCGCCGGCAATGCCCCAGATACGCTCGCCGTATTGCAGCAGTTTGCCGCGTTTCTGCCCGCGCAGCACGCGCAGCGTACCGTTGATGACAATGGCCAGCGTCGCACCGTGCGTCAAGCCGTGCAGCGCCGTCAGCTCGTGGCCGATCATGTGCGTCGCCCAGTCCTGCGTCACGCCCATACGGATCATGTCGTTCAGGGCCAGCGTCGCCGAAAGCATGTACTCCGACATCGTGTCGTAATCGCGCTCGTCCGCCAGCGCTTTGGGAGCGATTTCGACCACCGTATGCAGGATGCCTTCGGCCCAGCGGTCCATCAGCCGCGACTGATGGGGCGTAGTCATATACTGCTCCAGCACATGCACGAAAGTATCCGCAAGTCCGCAGGCTACCTGACGCTTCGGCAGCGAATAGAGCGTCTCGGGATCGAGGATCGAGAAGACCGGATAATCGCCGTAGAAAGCATATTTTTCCTTGGTCTCGTAGCGCGAAATGACCGCCCCGGAGTTCATCTCGGAACCCGTGGCCGACATGGTGAGGACCGTAGCCAGCGGCACGGTCTTGCCGGCCTGCCCCTTGAGCACGATGTCCCATGCATCGCCGTCGTAGAGAAGGCCCGCAGCGATGAGTTTCGTACCGTCGATGACCGACCCGCCGCCGACAGCCAGCAAGAAGTCCACCTTCCGCTCTTTGCCCAGCGCAATGGCTTCGCGCAGGGTCTCGACCGACGGATTCGCCTCGATGCCCCAGAACTCGACCAGATCGCGGCCTTCGAGTGCGGCGACGACCTGATCGTAGACACCGTTACGCTTGACGCTTCCGCCGCCGAAGGTCAGCATGATGCGTTTTCCGGCGGGAATGAGCTTCGGCAGACGGGCGATCTGGCCCTTGCCGAAAACCAGTTTGGTAGGATTGTGATAGATGAAGTTGTTCATGGCGAATATTTATTTATCCTATTACGAAGACAATAAATGACCGGACGGCTCCGAAACCGGATTGCACCTGGTTTGACAGGGCCTCCGGCTGCTAAAAGAGCCGTTACGCCTCTAAAGATACGAAAAAAGCCGGACTGCGCAGAGAATTCTCCGCTAATTTTCAATCTTTGCGGTAAGAGCTGCCGGTTTTTTAAACGAAGCAGAGCGCGGATGGGTGTACCGGAGTACGTCCCATTCGCGCCCTGCGGGAGCAAGTGCAAAGATGCACCGTAAAATCAATCGTTTAGAAGTACTTGCCGCGCAGGTCCTGAATCTTGGCCATCTGCTGGATAGCCGGGATGGCGAACTGCTGGGCCATGCCCTCGGCCATGGCCTGGGCACGAACTTTCTCGCCTTCGGCGGTCTGCTTGTCGTCGATCTTGACATCCCCGACCTCGAAGACATAGACGCCCGAAAGTCCCTTCACGGGAGCCGACAGGGCGCCCTTCTCGGCCGATGCGATGGCGCCCACCAGACGAGGCTCCATGCCCACGCCGTTCACGTAGAACGAACCGAAAGTCACATCGGAGAAGTCCTCCACCTCCGAGCCGAGACTTGCAGCCTGCTCGGCGAGGGTCGAACCCGAAAGGCTCTTGACGATATAATCGTATTTTTTGTCGCGAAGAAGCTGCGAACGGATCTGGGCCGAAACCTTATTCAGCGGTGCGTACTCATTGTCGTCGATCTCGGTCAACGTGGCAATCACGTAGTCCTTGCCTACGTTAAAGATCGCCGAAAGGTCGCCCTCCTTCGCTCCGTAGGCCCAGCGGGCCACCTCGCGCGAATCCTCAAGGCCGCGGATCGTACGGTCGCCCTGGGCGATCGCAGCCACGCGGGGCGTCACGGCAGCCGTCGAAGCGGCATCTGCGAATGCGGCGGCCGAACCCTTGGCGTTGACCATGAACGAACCGGCCTGGTTGTGCACGTCGCGGCGCGTGGCGGCCGAAGCCTCCACGGGATAGGTGATCGTAGCCACCTGCACGTGTTTCGAAGGTTTGTCGGCACGGTATACCTGCATCAGCTGGATGGCGTCGCCCGAAGCGATCTTCACGATGTCGCCCTGTCTGGCATTGGCCAAAGCGGCGGCGAACTCGCCCGTGAAGGCCGAGAAAGGCAGCACTCCCACTTCACCGCCGTTGGCGGCCGTAGCGTCGTAAACCGAATAACGGGCAGCGGTCTGCGCGAAATCGCCCCCCTTCTTCAGCACCGTCAGCAGGCTGTCGGCAAGCGCCTCCTGCGCATAGGGCAGCACGATATGACGTACGCCCACCGAGTCGGGAACCATCTTCGAATCGAGCGCGCGGGACATCGTCCACTCGTTGTTCTTCAGCACGGGACCGTACATCTCGCCCGCCATCAGCGCCTTGGCCTCCTCGTCGGAGAGCTGTGCGGCGGAAACGTAGCTGTCGGCGATCTTGCCGTTGCGATTGGCGCGGACGAAGGTCTTCACCTCCTCGGCGGCGGCGAACTCCCGGCCCACCTCCGTCACGCTCTTCTCAAGCGCCAGCAGGTCGTTGTCCGTGGGGGAGACCTCGAATACGACATACGAAATCGTACGCGACGGGGTCTGCTTGAACTGGTTCTTATGGCTGTTGTAGTAAGCCTTCACATCACCCGACGACACCTTGACGAGCGAATCGGGAACGGCCGAGAACTTCTTGCCGGCCCACTTGCCCGAGAAAGACTTGTTGGCGGCCTCGACACCGCGGGCGACCTCCAGCGAATTGACGTAAACGCCGCCCTTCACCAGTCCGAAGTACTTCTGCACCTCGCGCTCCAGACGGGCCTGCTCGTTGAGCTGCGCCCAGGCATTGGCCGCCTCGGGGTTGGTCTCGGCCTGTGCGAGGAACTGGCTGATGGCAGCCACGCTGTACTCGCCCGTGCGGGGATCGGCGAAAGCATTGTAGAAAGCCTGCGAAGGATGCTGTCCGCTGACCATCGCCAGACGCTCCGGCTCGGTGACGCGAAGTCCCATCCGGTCGAAACCGGGCGTCAGCACGTGCTTGGCGATCAGCGCCTGCCAGGCGGCATTGGCCAGCATGGCCGACTGCTGCTCGTCGCTCTCCGGCATGTTGTTCTGCGACTTGATCGTCTCGTACTGGTCGTAGTACTCCGAATAGTTGATCTTCTCGCCGTCGATCACACCGACACGCGGGTCGTTGCCCGAGAAGCCCATTTCAGTCTTCAGAGAGAGGATGAATGCCAAGAGGGCCAGTGCGATGATGATCGAAAGCACGATGCCGAACTTGGTTCGTAAAGTGTTTAAACTTGCCATATAAATTGTTAATTATTCGTATTGTTTCGAATTATCAGCCAAAGGTAGTAAAATTAATTGTAAAAAGAACAGAATAAAAGTAAAAATATACGCACGCTTCGCCCCCCCCTAATCCCCGCCGGGACGGGAATTTACCGGAAAGGCGGCGGAATCCGGCCCACGCTACAATTTCTTCACCCGCGCCAGTTCGATGCGCGAACGCGTCGTACGGAGAATCCGCAATTGCAGGCCGCCGATGAAAACCGTCTCCCCGGCGGTGGGAATACCCTCGTAATTGAAGATGATGAAACCGGCCAGCGTGTCGTATTCCTTGCTCTCCTCGATGCCGAGGTTGTATTTTTCATTCAGGTATTTCACCTCCAGGCGGCACGAGAGAACATACTCGTCGGGGCCGACCTGCTTTTCGGTGAGGTCCGGAATGTCGTGCTCGTCCTCGATCTCGCCGAAAATCTGCTCCAGCACGTCTTCGAGCGAAATGACGCCCGCCGTGCCGCCGAATTCGTCGATCACAACGGCGATGTTCGAACGGTGCTTGATAAAATTCTCCAGCATCAGCTGCAAAGGCATGGTCTCGGGCACGAAATTGACCTCCATCATCACGTCGGCGATCTGCCGGGGCCGCGTGAAAAGGCTTTTCGAATTGACGTAGCCCACGATGTTGTCGATCGACTTGCGCCAGACGAAGATACGCGAATATTTCGAGTCGACGAAACGCGCCGTGAGCTGTTCGATCGAGGTGTCGTCGATGTCCACGGCCTCGACGTCCACACGCGGAACCATGCAGTCCCTGACGCGCAGGTCGGCGAAATCCAGCGCGTTCTGGAAGAGTTTCAGCTCGTTGTCCGGTTCCGAATGCTGCTCCGGGCTGTTCGTGTCGAGCAGCGCCGCAAGGTCCTCGCGGTCGAAACTCGGAGTGATGTTCCGCTCCTCGACGCGGCGGCCCAGAAGGTGCAGAATGCCGTGGGAAAGCAGCGTCGTGAAACGCGCCACCGGATAGAGTACGATGTAGAAAAAATAGATCACCGGCGCCAGCGCGCGGTAATAGAAATTGGGATTGTTCCTGAAAATCGACTTGGGGAGAAACTCGGCGAAGAAGATGATGATGACCGTCGAAACGGCGGTGTCCACGGCGACCGAGCCGCTCCGGGCGAGCTGCTCCCACCCCAGCGAGGCATAGATGCTGCGCAGAAGCAGCGACATCGCCAGCGAATAGACGACCAGTGCGATGTTGTTGCCCACGAGGATCGTGGTGATATACTGCCCCGGATGGCGGGCGAAAACCTCGGCAATCTGGTCGAACATGCGGTTCTGCTTGCGGTCGATCTCCAGCTTGAGACGGTTCTTGCTCGTAAAGGCAATCTCCATCCCCGAGAAAAAAGCCGACAGCAACAGCATTACGACAATCAGGACGACGGTGGTGAGCATCGCTTTCAGTTTTTGAGTTTGGGTTCGACGGAAACCTGCTCCTCCCGGGAGCCGTCCAGCATTTTCAGCGGCCGGCGCTCAACTTCCGCCTCGGGTCTTCCGACCTGCCTTTCAGCCGGTCCGGCGGGAATCTCCCGGGCCGGAGCGGCCCTCCCGGATTCGGACGTCCGGACGGCGGACCGACTGTCGGAGGGCCGGCTGTCGGAGGGTTTCGGAACCGGGCGCACGGACGTGGAATCCGTGGCCGCAGAGTCGGCGCTCTGCTTCATCTCGACCTCCATACGGCCCTTCATGCGGCGAAAACGCCAGTCCTTGAACTCCTCGTCCGATTCGAAACCTTCGCCGATGAAGACATCGCGGCCGTTGTTCTGCACGATCTTCGAATCGACGTTCGAATAGATTTTCTTGGTCCGCGCATTCCAGAACAACTGCTGGGTGTAGAGGGTCTTGCCGTCGGATTTCTCGACGACGACGTTGCCCTTGGCCTCCCACAGTTCGCGGTTCTCGTAATAGATGGCGTAGTTGGCCGTCAGCACGGCGTCCACCGTGGTCAGCGAATCGTTCTGGTAGGTAGTGATCTTCACGCCCTTGCGGAATTCGCGGTAAGGTTCGCGGGCCAGCGAATAACCTTCGAGCAGCGGCGTGACGAAATGGTACGACCGGCGGCCGTTCTGCGACATCACGACCGAAAGGTCCTCGCTGTATTCGGTCATCATCGTCTCCTCGGAAGCCGACGCGCGGCCCGCATCCTTGTCCGCACACGAGAATAGCAAGATAGCACTCCCCGTCACGGAGAGTGCTACCCTGATCGTTCTTGTCATGCGTTTTCCCATCGAAGCCTGTCGGGAGCGTGTTTTTTAGCGGGCACGGACGGTGGTGGTGATACCGGCGGCCGTTCCGCAGGTCACCGTATAGCGCGCACCCTCCTGCAACTCGTTGAAGAAGCACTCCTCCGAGCTGGGGAAAACCGAACGGAACTTGCCGAGGGAACTCTTGGCGTGCTCCATGTACTCCGAATCGGCCGGGAGCAGCTCGACCGCCTTGGCCATCGTATCGTAAGCGGCCCAATAGGTCGCCAGACCGGCGAAACCGCCGCACGAACCTGCCGACGAAGCATAGCACTGCGCCAGGATGAAGTACGGAACGCCGTCCTCGGGATCCAGGTCGCGGGCCTGGCGCGCAGCGGCGGCAGCGCCCGGAATGTCGTTGGACACGAGGCCCACCAGCGCGATGCGCACGAGCAGTTTCTGACGCTCGGCGGGGTCTTTCTCGACATCCAGCGCCTCGTTCAGGTAGGTCTTCGCCTTTACATAGTCCTTCTTGTTCTGGAAAGCCTGGGCCAGGAACATGGCCGTCTCCGACGAAGGCTTCACCTGATAGTATTTCTCGGCGATCGAGAAGTAGAAATCACCGTCGCACTTAGCGCGCGACATCAGAGCCACGGCCTGCGAAAGCAGCGCCTCGTCGTCGGGAGCGGCGGCCAGCTTGCCCTTGAAGAGTCTTTCGAGATTCTCGCAGCTTGCGGCGCCGCTCAATCCGAACGCAGCGTCGAACTGGCTCTTGTACTCGGCGGCAGCGGGGTTCTTCTCGAAGAATGGCGTCAGACGGTCGTACTCGGCGATGATCTCGTCGGGCATCACCTCGTCGGTATTCCTGTAATCGTCGCAGAGGTTCGAGAAATAGGCCACGACGGTCTCGGGATCGGTGTTGTCGCCGCCGGCCTCGATGGCTGCGCGGAACGCTTCGCGGATACCCTTGCGGTCGGCGGGTTTGTACATCAGATACTCACGGGCCTTGCGGTCGAGGATATAGGGCGTGCCGTACTTGGGATGGTCGCCGAAATACTCGTTGCGCAGGTCGTAAACGATCATCAGCGAGTCGGTGTAGGTGTTTTTCTCGGCGATGCTCTTGGCGCGCGCGATCTTGTTCTTATAAAGCGTGATGCCGCGCACAAAGGTATTCTGCGAAGCCTTCGGACATTTGTCGAGCAGCTCCTTGAGGTAATGCGCGGCAGCGTTGTAATCCTTGTTGTCGAGCGACTCCTTGAGGAAGTTGCTGTTCAGAATGTTCTGCTCCCGCTCCTGAGGAGTGTCACCCCAGACCGCGTACTTCGGATCACTGAAATCTTGCTGTGCCATCGCTGCGACTGCAAAAAGCGCACACGCAGCAGAAAGCAGGAATTTAACGTTTTTCATCGGTCAGATTAATTTTTGTGTTTCTATCTTTTATTTTTGCTTGCCTGTCACATCAATCGAACTTGGAGCGCATGAACCAATATTCGCCGTTCTCCATCTGTCCCGCGAAGAGCGTGAAGCCGATCGCAAACTTGAAATACTGCTGCCGGACCAGCCCCAGGCGGTCGGCGATGTTGTAACCGCGGCGACCGTACTCGACACCGATGTCGATGGCCGAGAAGGCACCGCGCCTCACCGGAATGCCGATGCCCGCCGTCACGGCGTACTGCGCGAGCTTGTCCCCGTTGAACGTCTGGTTGTAGGCCCCGTAGCGGAAACCCGCACGGTAGGACCAGCGTTTGAGGAAGTGACGCGCATCGTAACGGTTCGGGGTGTATTCCACACCCATCTTGATCGTGCTCGTATTGGTGTAGGCCACCTTGTATTCCGTCTTGTTCTCCCCGCTGCCGCTGGTTCCCGTCATCTCGTAGCCCGAGTTGCGACCGCCCCAGTTCTGGAACACATAATCCACGCCGACGGCCCACCTGCCGGTCTGGTAATAGGCCCCCACGGCCAGCTGCCGGGGCAGCACCAGCTTCAGGTGCGTCGTATCGCCCTTGACGACCGTGTTGTACAGGTCGCCGATATAGAGTTTTTTCGTCACCTCCGGGTTCAGGTCGCCGCCGAAGTCGTACGTCGCGCCGAAGGTCAGGATGCGCTTCGCGTTCAGAATCGCGTTCCACTGCACGCCGACCTGCCCCTTGATGCTCGAAATGCTGTAATTGTCCTGCCCCACCGTCGAGGTGAAGGTTCCCTCGCCCGTAATGGCGGTCGGGGTCATCACGAACGTACGGTCGATGTCGCCCCAGTAATACTGTGCGGCGATACCCACCGAAAAATTCTTGAACGGCTCCCAGCCCAGGCCGACCTTGACCTCCGTCACGTCGCCCTCGCCCTGGTAGTTGTACTGAATATTGCCGACGTTGGCGTAAATGGGGTCTTCGGGATCGTATTCGTGATAATACTTGGTCCTGTAACCCACCGAACTGTAAGGCGTGAGGCTGAAACCGAGTCCCAGCCGCTTCGCCACCGGCATCTGGAAAGCGATGTCGTGAAAGTTGAACGTGTTGTAGGCCGTCCGTTTCCCGACGCCTCCGACCGTCTGGGCGTTGTAGTAGTTCTGCCCCTCCAACCCGAAGTTGAAAAGGAAAGTCTTCTGCGGAGCCGCGCTGTAAGCCGCGGGGTTGAGCAGGTTGACCGTACTCACCGAACGCATGGCCACACCCGCACCGCCCATCGAGCGCATCTGCAGCGTACCGGGGGTATTCTGTTCGCCGATGCCGTACATCGTATAGGGCGAGAATGCGTTAATACTGCTTGTCTGGGCCGAAACGGCAAAAGGAAACATCGCTGCAGCCGCGACAACCAGCTTAATCAAGGTGTTCTTCACTTGCATTGTACTCTAAAATTCGATCCAATCCGCAAAAGACCAGATTACAATTTGCAAATATCGTGTTTTTAATTCTTTTCGCAAAGTATTTCGCGTCCCCGCCGGTAAAAATTACGCATAAATCGTCGATTTTTTTCTCCATCCGGGCCATATAGCCCTCAATTTCGAAGGTCAGCGAGTTCATCACCCCCAGGCGGATGGCCTCTTCGGTGGTGAGCCCCTGCAACTCCCCGCTTTCGGTCGGACCGCACAGCGGCAGGCAGGCCGTGTAGTCGTGGAGCGCCCGAAAACGGGTTTTCATCCCCGGCGAAATGCACCCGCCGCGGAACGTGTTGTCGGCCGTCACCAGGTCGATCGTGACGGCCGTGCCGAAATCGACGATCAGCACGTTGCGCCCCGGGTAAAGCACCGTGGCGCCCACGGCGGCGGCCAGCCGGTCGCGGCCCAGCGTCTCGGGCGTATGGTAAGCGTTGGCAACCGGCACGGGGGTCTGCGAGGTGAATTCCAGCAGGTAATCCGCATAGGGCCTGACCGTTTCGACCACGTCGTCCGCTTCGCCGCGCGTCGAAGCGACGACGGCCTTCGCGGCCCTGCGGCCCTCCAGCAACTCGCCGAGCATCGACGGATGCAGCCGCTCCACGCAGCGCTGGGCGACGATCCGTCCGCCGTCAAAAACGGCCAACTTGACAAGGGTGTTGCCTATGTCTACGATCAGATTCAAAGCTGCTGCAGCGTTTTGTATGCGTCTTCCACGTCTTTGACATTCCTAACGGTCATCGCCAACCGATTATTGTGCTGTTTGAGCACAAATCGGTCGGGCCGCTGCGTAACCCGCTGCAACAGGGTCATAAAGGCCTCGCTCTTGTAGAAAGGCGAGTTCTCCTCGCCCACGAAATGCACGATCATCAGCCCGTTCTTGACCTTCACGCGCTCCATGCCCAGACGAATGGCCTCCCAGCGCAGGCGCACGACGTTCAACAGCTCCTTCGCGGCGCGCGGCAGGGGACCGAAACGGTCCGCAAGACGGCTCTCGAAGGCCTGCAAAGCCTCCTCGTCCTTCGTCGAGTCGAGTTCGCGGTAGAGTTTCAGGCGTTCGGCCTGCTGCGAAACGTAGGCGTCGGGCAGCGCGGCCTCGACCTCGATGTCGATGTGCGCGTCGTCGATGAAACGCATCTGCTCCACGACCTCCTGCTCCCCGTCGCTCAGGCCCGGGACATGAAGCCCCTCGGCACGCAGTTCGGCCACCGCCTCGTTCATAATCTTCTGGTAGGTCTCGAAACCGATGTCGGCGATGAACCCGCTCTGCTCGGCGCCCAGCAGGTTGCCCGCGCCGCGAATGTCGAGGTCCTGCATGGCGATGTTGAACCCCGAACCCAGGTCGGAAAACTCCTCGATGGCCCGCAGACGCCGCCGCGCGTCGGACGACAGCAGTTCGTCGGGCGGCGAAAGCAGGTAGCAGTAGCCCTTCTGGTTCGAACGCCCCACGCGACCGCGCAGCTGGTGCAGGTCGCTCAAACCGAAGTTCTGGGCATTGTCGACGATGATCGTATTGGCGTTGGGAATGTCGATGCCGTTCTCGACGATGGTCGTCGACACCAGCACGTCGAATTCCCCGTAGATGAAGTCCATGATGAGTTTCTCCAGCTGCTCGGCCGGCATCTTGCCGTGCCCGACGGCCACACGGGCCTTCGGGCAGAGGCGCGTGATCAGCCCCTGGAGGGCCAGCAGGTCCTCGACGCGGTTGTGGACGAAATAGACCTGGCCGCCGCGGGCGAGTTCCGCCTCGACGGCATCGCGGATGATCTCCTCCGAGAATACGTGCGACTCGGTGAGGATCGGCTGGCGGTTGGGCGGCGGGGTCGAAATGACGGACAAGTCCCGCGAACCCATCAGCGAGAATTGCAGCGTGCGCGGAATCGGTGTGGCGGTGAGCGTCAGCGTATCGACCGAAACGCTCATCTCGGTGAGCTTTTCCTTGGCGGCGACGCCGAATTTCTGCTCCTCGTCGATGATCAGCAGCCCCAGGTCGCGGAACACGATCTGCTTGCCCAGCATCTTGTGCGTGCCGATCAGAATGTCGATCTTCCCCGAGGCGAGGTCCTCGCGGATCTGGCTGACCTCCTTCGTGGATTTGGTGCGGTTGATGTACTCCACCCTCACCGGGAAATCGCGCAGACGCTCAGTGAACGAGCGGTAGTGCTGCAAGGCGAGGATCGTCGTCGGAACCAGCACGGCGACCTGCTTGCCGTCGACAGCGGCCTTGAACGCCGCGCGGATCGCCACCTCGGTCTTTCCGAAGCCCACGTCGCCGCACACCAGCCGGTCCATCGGCTGGTCCGACTCCATGTCCTTCTTGATGGCCGCCGTGGCCGACTGCTGGTCGGGAGTGTCCTCCCAGCGGAACGACGCCTCCAGCTCGTGCTGCAAATAGCTGTCGTGCGAGAAGGCGTAGCCCTTCGAGGCCTTGCGTTTGGCGTAGAGGGCGATCAGTTCGCGCGAAATGTCCTTGACGGCTTTCTTGGTGGCGTTCTTCAGCTTCTGCCAGGCGCCGTTGCCCAGTTTGTAGACCTTCGGCGGCTCGCCGTCGCCCGACTTGTAGCGCGAAATGCGGTGGAGCGAGTGCACGTTGACGAACAGCACGTCGCCGTCCTTGTAGACCAGCTTGATCGCCTCCTGCATGCGTCCATCGCCCGCGGCGATCTTCACCAGCCCGTCGAAACGGCCCACGCCGTGGTCGATATGCACCACGTAGTCGCCCGGGCGCAGCTGGTTCAGCTCGGCGACGGTCATCTGCTCGTCGCGCCGGATCTCGCCGTTGATGCGGTAACGCTGGTAGCGGTCGAAAATCTGGTGGTCGGTGTAGAGGCACAGTTTCAGGTCGTTGTCCACGAACCCCTCGTGCAGGGTCGTCGACAGCGACCGCACGACGGCCTGTCCGCGGCCGATCTGGTGGAAAATATTTTCGAGACGCTCGACCTGCGCCTTGTTCTCCGAAAGTATATAGGTATCGTAACCCCGCAGCGCACCCCGGATCATGTCGTCGGCCAGCATCTCGAAATTTTTATTGAATTTCGGCTGGGGCGACGTCGCGAACTTCACCGTTGCGGCCGCGGGCCGCTCGGGAAGATTGTCGCGCAGCAGGAAAATCCGGCTTCCGGAAAGGTCGGCCACGAGCGAGTTGCGGCTCGTCAGCAGCGAGTCGATCTCATCGGGATGCTCCATGTCCGAGAGCGTCCTGCGGCGGATGTCGTTGACCCTCCGCAACACGAAATCGGCGTCGTAGAACCACCAGGAAGCCTCCGCGCCCGCAAACCGCGCGAAGGAGACCTTCGCCGCGGCGGGCGTCCCGGCGTTCAGGTCGGGGATGATCTCCACGCGCTCCAGCCTGTCCGACGACAGCTGGCTCGAAATGTTGAACCGCCGGATCGAGTCGACCTCGTCGCCGAAGAAATCCAGTCGGTAGGGTTTGCTCTCCGAATAGGAGAAGACGTCGACGATACCGCCGCGCACCGAGTACTGGCCGGGTTCGTAGACGAAATCCACGCGCGTAAACGAAGCATCGACGAGCGCCTGCTCCAGCACCTCGATCGAAATCCGGTCGCCGACCCTCACGGTGATCGTCTCCCGTTGCAGGGCTTCGGCGTCGGCGACCCGCTCGGCCAGCGCCTCGGGGCAGGTGCAGACCACCAGGTAGCCCTTCCCCGTGAAATTCCGCACGGCGTGCATCGTCGCCGTGCGCTGCACCACGCCCTGCGCATCCTCGGCGCCATAGGCCGCCGAACGCTTCCACGACGAGGGAAAGAAGTAAACCTGCCGTTCGTCCAGCAGGTTGTAGAAGTCGTTCAGAAGGTAGGCTGCGGCGTCACGGTCCTCGGCGACAAAGACATGCACGCCCCCGGATTCGGCCACGGCCGCCGCGGCATAAAACGAAAGAGCGCCGCCGACCAGCTCTTCGAGGTGGACGGTAGCACTCCTGTTTTTATATTCGCGGCACAGTCTGCCGAGGGCTTTCGACCCGGCGGCGAACTGCGCCAGCTGCTCGCGGGCGGTTGCCATGCCTTATTTGGTTATAAGGTCGTTATCCTTTTTGTCATGGTAGTGGATCTCGACGATCCCGATGCTCTGGTCCTCGGCGATCTCAAGGCGCACCTTGTACTTCCACTCCCAGCGGCGGCGCAGCGACCAAAGGCCCTTTCGGAGGAACGCCGCCACGTAAGGACTGACGACCAGCTTGATGAATTTGTGTCCGCGGTCCTGCGTGAGGAACGAAATCTGGTTCTCGATCTTCTTGTCCAGCAGCACCGTAGGTTCGATCTTGCCCGAACCGTTGCACGTCGGGCAGACGTCCGAAACGCTCTCGACGGCCACGGGACGCACCCGCTGGCGGGTGATCTGCATCAGGCCGAATTTCGTGAGCGGCAGCACCGTGTGCTTGGCCTTGTCGGTGGCCATCAGCTTCACCATCTCGTCGAACAACGCCTGCTTGTTCTGCGCCTTGTGCAGGTCGATGAAGTCGATGATGACGATACCGCCCAAATCACGCAGCCGCAGCTGGCGGGCGATCTCCTTCGCCGCGGCGAGGTTCACGTCCATGGCGGTCTGCTCCTGGTTGTCCTCGGCCTTGGTGCGGTTGCCCGAATTGACGTCGATGACGTTCATGGCCTCCGTGCGCTCGATGATGAGGTAGGCGCCGCGTTTGAGCGACACGTACTTGGCGAAGAGCGACTTGATCTGCTTCGAGATGTCGAAGTTGTCGAAAATGGGCACGTTGCCCTTGTAGAGTTTGACGATCTTCTCCTTCTCGGGTTCGATCTGGCGGATGTAGCCGCGGATTTCGTTGTACATCGCCTCGTCGTCGACGGCGATCTGCGAGAAGGAGCCGTTCAGCGAGTCGCGGATGATCGTGTTGGCGCGGTTCATCTCGCTCATCAGCTGCGCCGGGGCCGACGCCGCGTTCTTCTTGATCGCCGCGCAGGTCTTGCGCCAGCGGTCGATCTGGGTCTGGATGTCGTGCTCGATGTCCTCGTCCTTGGCCTCCATGGCCGCCGTGCGGATGATGACGCCGAAATTCTTCGGCAGCACCGCCGCGGCAATGCGCTTGAGACGCTTCTTCTCGTCCGCCGAGCGGATTTTCTGCGAAAGGAAAACCTTCGAGGTGAAGGGAACCAGCACCACGTTGCGGCCGGCCAGCGAAATGTCGGCCGTCAGGCGCGGACCTTTGGTCGAAATGGCCTCCTTGGCCACCTGGACCATGATCTGCTGCCCCACCTGGAGGTATTCGCCGATCTTCCCGGTCTTCTCGACGGGCGGTTCGAGTTTCATGCTCTCGACGCGGAACCCGCGTTTTCCGGGCTGCTGCGAGGCGACGAGCTTCTGCAGCGAGGGGAACTGCGGCCCCAGGTCGAGGTAGTGGATAAAGGCGTCCTTTTCGTGTCCGATGTTGACGAATGCCGCGTTCAGTCCCGGCATGATCTTGCGCACCTTCCCGAGGTAGATGTCCCCCACGGCGAAGCCCGTCTGGCACTGCTCCTTGTTCAGTTCGACGAGCACCTTGTCCTCGCACATGGCGATTGATATCTCGGTCGGGGTTACGTTTACGATTAATTCTCTGTTCATCTATCGTGTGTCGCGCTCCGGGAAACCGGGCGCGGTATGGCTGAAATTAGTACTGAAGCCGCGTTTTGCTGTGAAGTGGCGGCGAACTCCAAAGGGAAAAATGGATGCCGGAAACGTCCGGCAGAACGCGGGGCCCGGCGTCCGGAAAACCCGCGAAAAAGGCGGAAAAACCGCCCGAAAAATCGGAAACCCGAAAATAGGTAAAGCTAAAAGAACCCCTTGGCCCCTTTAGCTTTATCTATCGTTAGCACAAAGGTGCTACCCTACTTTTTCTTGTGACGGTTCTTACGAAGACGTTTTTTCCGCTTGTGGGTAGCCATCTTGTGACGCTTATGCTTCTTTCCGTTTGGCATAGTCCTTAAATTTTAAGAGGTTCTTATTATCCGTTATTTCACCTTCGCTGCGAAGCTCTTTGCGGGCTTGAAAGCGGGGATGTTGTGTTCGGGAATGGTGATCGTCGTGTTCTTCGAGATGTTGCGGGCAACCTTCTTGGCGCGCTTCTTCACGATGAAGCTGCCGAAACCACGGAGATACACGTTATTTTTTTGGGTGAGCGACGTCTTGATGCTCTCCATGAAAGCCTCGACGATAGCCTGCACCTGCACCTTCTCAACGCCGGTGCTTTTAGCGATTTCGCTTACGATATCTGCCTTTGTCATGTTTATATAGTATTTAAAATTAAGTTCATCCAAAATGATTCGGAGTGCAAATATACGCTTTATTTACATATCCGCCAATAATCGGCAATTTTTTTTCACTTTTTTCCCGCGGCAGTGTAGTCTGCACGTTCACAACACGATAACAAATATCGGGCAAAACCCGGGCCAAAATTAAAATATTCTATATCAGTTATTTATTCCGCACTGCGCCTCTTCCGCCCCGACAATCGGCAAAAAGCTGCGAAACAATACGTTACGCATCACTTCGCGCCCAGCCACGTCAGACGGTGCCAGAGACTTTCCAGCGGTCCCTGCCGGTGGCCGCGCAGCCACCAACGGCAAAAAGCCGCCTGCAAAACGAAGACCGCAACGCCGATCACCAGGCTCAGCGCATATCCGCACCGGGAGGCGAGACCGAGTCCGAACGGGAAAAAGATCAGGGCGCCGACGACGGACTGCGCGATATAATTGGTAAGGCTCATCCGCCCGTAGAAGCGCAGGCCGTCGGTCACCCGGCGGAAACGGGCCGTGCGGTAGAGCAGCACGAACGAAGCCGCAAGCACCGCCGTGAAGGCAAGTTTCTGCCACATGTCGAGCACGGTCGCAGCCATGCGGGCCGCCGTCGCTTCGCCGAAAAGCCCGTGCAGGGCCTGGAGCGGCACGAAGGCAACGGCCCCGACGATCAGCGTCCGCACCCAGAAGCGCGCATTGTCCGCCGAATCCGAGAAAAGCCCTCGACGGCCGAGCAGCAGACCCAGCAGGAAAAGGCCCGCCGTCTGGCTGTACCGTCCGGCATTGACGGCCCACAGCAGACTCGCCTTCTGCCCGAGCGTGACGTTCCCGGCGACGAACTGCCAGAAATCCCCGGCTTTCGTATAGGCCGCAACCTCGCCGTACATGGCTCCGACGCCCAGATCGGGCGGAGCGAAACCCGGGTCGGCCAGCGCACGGAAGCAATGGTACCATTCGACGGGCTGCACGAGAAACAGCAGGGCCAGCGCCAGCACGGTCCGGTCGTTCAGACGCCGGACGGCGAACAGCACCACGCCCACGAGGCTGAACAGCAGCAGCACATCCCCCGCGGGAAAAAAGGCGGCGTTGAGCGTGGCGAACCCCACCAGCAACAGCAGCCGCCAGAGAAAGCGGCCTCCGAAGTCTTCGCCGCGGCTCTGCCGGGAGGCGTATTGCAGATGGAAGGTGAAGCCGAAAAGCAGCGCGAAGATCGCATAGGCCTTGCCTGCGAAAAGCGCGAACACGACCGCAAAGACACCTTCGTCGAGGGCCGCGAGCCACGCAGGCGACGAAGCCGGATAAACCGGAAAGATAAAATGTTCGAGGCTGTGTACGAGCAGGATCGCCATCACGGCAAAGCCGCGCAAAGCATCCACCGCGTCGATACGGGATTTTTCTGTTTTAAGCACAATGACCGTTATTTTGTTTTTTTCGGAGTAAAGGTAGCATTTAATCGGCAGCCGGGCCAATAAACCGCGGGGTTTTTGCGTTTGATGATAAAAACATTAATTTTGCAAATTCTAAATCCGATAACGGTATGGTCAAAATACTCTGGGTCGACGACGAAGTCGAACTGCTGAAACCCCACGTGCTGTTCCTCCAGCAGAAGGGCTATGAAGTGGACACCTGCAACAACGGATACGACGCGATCGACATGGCTTCCGAAGGAGCCTACGACCTGATCATCCTCGACGAAATGATGCCCGGCATGACGGGACTCGAAACCCTTCCCAAGATCAAGGAGGTGCGCCCCACGACGCCCGTGATCATGGTCACCAAGAGCGAGGAGGAGAACATCATGGACAAGGCCGTGGGGTCGAAGATCGCCGACTACCTCATCAAGCCCGTCAACCCCAACCAGGTGCTGCTCTCGATCAAGAAGAACGTGCACCAGCAACAGCTGGTGACCGAGCAGACCACCGCCGACTACCGTTCGGAGTTCGGCCGCATCTCGTCCTCGCTCCAGATGGCCGACACGTTCCAGGACTGGTGCGCGCTCTACCGCAAGCTCACCGCATGGGAGGTCGAACTGGCGGAATCCACCGACCAGAGCATCAAGGAGGTGCTGACCTACCAGAAAAGCGAGGCCAATCAGGAGTTCTGCAAGTTCGTGCGCCGCAACTACTACAACTGGATCAACAAGCGCTCGGACGACACCCCCGTGATGTCGCACACGCTCATGCGCACCAACATCTTCCCCGTCGTCGACGAGAACCCCAAGACCACGCTGCTGCTGATCGACAACTTCCGCTACGACCAGTGGCGGTCGATTTCGTCGCTGCTGCGGGGCTGGTACGACGTGGCGCAGGACGACTTTTACTGCGCCATCCTCCCCACCGCCACGCAGTACGCCCGCAACGCCGTCTTCGCGGGGCTTATGCCGCTGGCCATCGACCGCCTGATGCCCAACAAGTGGCTCAACGACAACGAGGAGGGCGGCAAGAACCAGTACGAGGAGGAGTTTCTGAAGCGGCTGATGAGCCAGAACGGCAAGAACTGGAAGTTCTCGTTCGACAAGCTGGTGCGCCCGGAGCAGGGGCGCAAGCTGGTGGACAACATCCAGAAGGTCTACGACGCCGATTTCTCGGTCATCGTCTACAACTTCCTCGACATCCTTTCGCACGCACGTACCGAGACCGACATCATCCGCGAACTCACGGAGGACGACGCGGCGTTCCGCTCGCTGACGCGCTCGTGGTTCGAGCACTCGGACCTTTACACCATCCTCAAGCTCCTCTCCGAGCGGGGACACACCGTCGTCATCACCTCGGACCACGGCACGATCCGCGTGGACAACCCGGTGAAGGTGACCGGCGACCGCGAGACCTCGGCCAACCTGCGCTACAAGACGGGCCGCAACCTCGCGTACAACTCCCGCGAAGTCTACGAAATCCTGAAACCCGAGGACGTGCAGCTGCCGTCGAGCAACCTCACGTCGAGCTACATCTTCGCCTACAACACCGATTTCCTCGTCTACAACAACGACGCGAACCGCCACATCCGCTACTACCGCAACACGTTCCAGCACGGCGGAATTTCGATGGAGGAGATGATCGTACCGTATATCGTTCTAAAGCCAAAACAATAGATGAAAACCATTCACATCACCTCGCAGGACGAGCTTCCGCAGGTCGCCGGGGCGATCATCGGCTCGCTGGGCCGCCGTACGGTGGTCGCCTTCCGCGGCGAGATGGGCGCGGGCAAAACCACGCTCATCCGTGAAATCGCCGCAGAACTCGGGGCCGCCGACACCGTGACCAGCCCCACGTTCGCCATCGTCAACCAATACAAGGGCGAGGGCAACCGACGCATCCACCACTTCGATTTCTACCGCATCAACGACCTGCGGGAAGCCTTCGACTTCGGTTACGAGGAGTATTTCTACTCGGGAGACCTGTGTCTGGTGGAGTGGCCCGAGAAGATCGAACAGCTGCTGCCCGACAACACGATGACGGTGCGCATCACCGTAGACAGCGACACGGCACGCACCTTCGAGATCGACTGACCGCCGGCTTGAAAAGCCGGATTCAGAACCGGCCGGATTCAAAGACCGCCAACCCCGGATCACGCCGTCGGGAGCTGTCCGCGCGCAGCCCCCATATCGCCGGCCCGTTTTTCCAAGGCCCCGCCCCCGTTTCCGCAAGGCCCCTGCCGCTTCGCAACCGCATCCCGGGACGAACCCCGCAAAGGTTCGTCCCGTTCGTTTGCCGCCACCGGAAAAATCCCTATCTTTGCAGCGGACATAATCGCCGCCCATGAAAAAACTCTTCAAAATCGCAGGTATCGCTCTGCTTTCGCTCATCGGCCTGCTGCTGGCAATCTTTCTGCTGGCCCGTTTCGTCTTCCGCGAACAGGCCATTGACTATCTGACCGGTCTCGAAAAACAGCAGCGCGTGGAGCTGCTCCGCGCCGCAGGCCCTTACGCCGCCGACACCGTGCAGTATCGCTTCACCTATAAACAGGACACCGTCCGCGCCCGTGAAATCCGCGAATACTTCCGGCTCGACACCCTCGTGAATCCCGCCGCGACGACCTGGGACAACGCCCGCGCGCTGGCGCAGTTCGTCGCCCGGAACATTCCCCACGCCAATCAGAAAGTCCAGCCCGAAACGCGCAACGCAATCGGACTGTGGGAGTATACCCGTACCGTAGAACCGGCTTTCAACTGCCGCCTGCACTCGATCCTGCTCCACGAGCTGCTGCTCTCGCAAGGGATCGTCAACCGCTTCGTGACGTGCCTTCCGGCCGACTCGCTCGATCGGGACTGCCACGTGGTCAACCTCGTTTGGCTGCCCGAATGCGAGAAATGGGCGATGATAGACTCGGACATGCAATCCTACGTCGCCTCGCCCGAAGGCGAAGCGCTCTCACTCGAAGAGATGCGGCAGCGTACCGTCGCCGGAGAGCCGATGACCGTACACCGGCTTCTCGGAACACGCGACCCGGAGAATTACCTCTCCTACTGGGCCAAGAACCTCTACTGGTTCACTTGTTGGGAGCAGACCGGATACGACAAGGAGGTCGGATACGAAGGCCGCGCCATCGCCCTGCTGCCCCCGGGGTTCGAGGGATTCTCGCTGGATGAATCCACCGTCCGGACCTCCGACGCCGACCGTTTCTGGGCCGCCCCGCAGCCGGCGGAATGATCCGGACCCGCAAAACTTTCAACTTATAATTTTCAACGCGCAATATGCAGGAATACATTTCGAAACAACACCGGATTTTACGTCCCGCCGAACAGATTTACGCCGTCATCAGCCGCTTCGACAACCTCACCCCGGCCGTCGCCGACCGCGTCGAGGAGTGGCAGGCCACCGAGGAGACCTGTTCGTTCAAGGCCAAAGGCTTCACCGTCCGTCTCCGCATGGAGGAGCGCATCGAACCGCGCCACGTCAAGATCGTGGGCGACGACGGGGGAATCCCGATGGATTTCGCCTTCTGGATTCAGCTCCACAAAGTCTCCGACACCGACACCCGCATGCGGCTGGTGCTGCACATCGAGCTGAACATGATGATGAAGATGATGATCGGCGGCAAGCTCCAGGGCGCCATCGACCAGATCGCCGAAGGCATCGCCCGCGCGATGCAGGCGCAGGCGTAGGACGCCTGCTTCAGGGGCGACCCCAGGCCGACAGGCCTCCGATCCCGACCATTGCACTCGCAGCGTAGGACGCCTGCTTAAAAAAGCAATCGCAGGACGACACGGCCTCCGACCCCGACCGCCGCTTCCGCAGCGTAAAAATTTTCAGAAGACAACCGCAGATATGAGACCGACCGACTACATCGCTTCGCTGTTCAAGCCTTCCGGAGGTCCCGGAGGGGAGTCTGCGGCATATGACTTCGATCCGATCGGCAGTTATTTCTACAACTGCCCGGCCGAAGAGGGAGTCTTTCAGATCGTCGACGCCGAGACGACGGCCGACCTCGACCTGAACGCCGTGTTCGAAAAGATCGACCGCACGACCTCACGTGTCGGCCAGCAATACCTCTACGCCCGGCTGCGGACGCTGCGGGGCGAGGAGGACGCCGCGGATTTCGACCGCCGGGTCGGTGCTTTCGAAAACGACGACGAACTGACGCAACGGTGCGCCGGACACCTTGCACGCCTCGCGGGCGACGACGCCTACGACCTCTGCCGGCTGATCTTCGACACCCCGGTCCGGGTCCGCCGCATCGGACTGATCTACGCGCTGACCGCTGCGGCCGCGGCCGCGCTGCTTCTCGCGCCGTTTTATCCGGCGCTGTTGCTGCTCTTCATGGCGATCTACGCGGTCAACATGTATATTCATTACAGCAACAAAATCAACATCTCCCTCTACACATCGGCCGTAAAGCAGCTTTCCACGGCCCTGAAAACCGCGCGGCACCTTGCGGCAGAGGGGGTTCCCGGCTCGGACGAAGCCGCACGGCCGATCCGCCGGGTCGCCGAGGTCGAGCACCGCAGCCGCATCGTCGGCACGCAGGGCGACGGAGGCAACGAACTGGCGGCCGTCGGATGGCTGGCATTCGAGCTGGTGAAGATCGCGTTCAACATCGAGGTGATTCTTTTCCACCGCTTCACCGGCAGCATCGCGACTCACCGCGACGCCATCCACGACGTGTTCCGCTTCATCGGCCGGACCGACGCGGCCATCTCGGTCATGCGCCTGCGCCGCGCCGCGAAGACCTGCCGCCCGACGTTCACCGACGGCAAATACCTCGAAGCCGTGCAGGTCGTGCATCCTTTGATCGAGGGCTGCACAGCGAACACCCTGACGCTCGACGGCACGGGGCTGCTGCTCACCGGGTCGAACATGTCGGGCAAAACCACCTTCATCCGGACGGTGATGCTCAACGCCCTGTTGGGCGAGACCCTCTGCACCTGTTTTGCGGAGCGGTTCACGGCGCCCTACATGCGGCTCCACTCGTCGATCCGCATTTCGGACGACATCACCGAAGGGACGAGCTACTATTTGCAGGAGGTGCTCACCGTCAAGCGGCTGCTCGAAGACGCGGACCGGCCCGCGGCGTGCCTCTTCGTGCTCGACGAACTGTTCAAGGGCACGAACACCACCGAACGTATCGCGGCCGGGAAAGCCGTGCTGGCGCGCCTCAACCGCGGGCCGCACATCGTGCTGGCCGCCACGCACGACATCGAACTGGCCGAACTGCTGCGCGGCGACGGCTACGAACTGCACCACTTCCGTGAAGAGGTGGCCGACGGGCGGCTGGTATTCGACTACTGCCTGCACACCGGTCCCCTCACCACGCGCAACGCCATCCGCATTCTGGAGCTGTACGACTACCCGCCCGAACTGATCGCCGAGGCGTACGACACGCAGCAGAAACTGCTCGGCAACGGTTAAATCGCGCCCGGTTTATAACCGGG
>ENA-OPSZ01000469-OPSZ01000469.1-human-gut-metagenome-genome-assembly--contig:-NODE-469-length-27650-cov-4.406378_pt1 | contig 27650 bp, 29 predicted proteins | sample MGYA00241814_ERZ501919 | MGnify/ENA primary metagenome ERZ501919 (study PRJEB25962, sample SAMEA2042440) | human gut metagenome | biome: human gut; feature: human-associated habitat; material: faeces... | reverse complement strand
TCGGGCAGCAGGCATCTACAGATGACATGCCATATATAAAGGAGCTTGAAGCACATTTTATTCCGCTTCGTGAATTCAAAGCCTGCTATTCATTTAATATAGAGGGCATTAAAAATCCATTATATATAAAGGTGGATGAGGATAAGCTGGATATACACTATGGCGAAGAGGATATAGTGGATGTATACGCCAAATTTTCGAAGAGTATTATGGAGTCTATAATAGATGGTCACATGACCTTCCAGAGAGCATTTATGACCGGAGAAATGACAGCAAAAGGCAATTTCAAGACACTGCGCATGCTTGATCAGATATTTCCGTTTTAATGGGCTTTTTGATTCTTAACAGTTACAAAATAATTATATATATGAGGTGACAAAGATGAAAGATGACAACTGTATTTTCTGTAAACTGGCAAATGGGGATATCCCGACCAATTCAATCTATGAGGATGATGATTTCAAGGTAATACTCGATGCAAGTCCTGCTACAAAGGGACATGCACTTATCCTTCCAAAGCAGCATTATGCAAATATTTTTGAGATTGAGGATGAGACACTTGCCAAGGCAGCAAAGCTTGCAAAGAAGATTATGACACACGAGAAAGATGTGCTTGGCTGTGAAGGCTACAACCTGGTACAGAACAATGGAGAGGTGGCCGGCCAGACGGTATTCCATTTCCATATGCACCTGATTCCAAGATATGAGTCAGATGACAACAAGAATGTCATAGAGTGGAATCACAAGGAGTTCACTGATGATGAGATGAAGAAAATCTGCGACGAGATGAGCATGTAATAGCTGCTAATAGTTACACATTATTAAAAAACAAAAAGCCCGGATATGCAAATGTAGTTCATATCCGGGCTTTTTCTTTTTTATGATATGCAATGACGCTTTAAACAGATTCTGACCCTATGACGACTTCTTCACCTGAGAGTTAATCAAATCGATTATAGTGGCGATGGAATCCATCTGACCGCTTTTTGCCATGGCGTTCTTATATTTATCCCTGTTGCCGTATACCTCTTTTACTGCGCTAAGCAGAGAATCCTTTGTGAGCTCCTCCTCCTCGATGACATATGAAAAGCCCTGCTTTTTGAAGGATTTTGCATTTAATACCTGGTCTCCGCGGCTGGCAGCAGCAGAAAGAGGAATCAGGATGTTTGGCTTGTGCAGAGCAAGCAGCTCGCAGATGGAGTTGGCTCCGGCTCTTGAAATAGCCATGTCAGCCAGAGCAAACATGTCGGTGAGCTCAGCATTGGCGTACTCAAACTGTGCATAGCCTGTGATTCCGGCAAGCTTGTTGTCCAGATTACCCTTTCCACAGAGGTGAATCACATAGAAATCCTTTAGTAGTTCAGGAAGAATCTCACGGACAGCTTCATTGACCTTTTTAGAGCCGAGGCTTCCTCCGATGATGAGGATGACAGGCTTATTGTGGTCAGGGAAATTACAAAGCTTTATGGCATTTTCGGCAACGCCGCTAAAAAGCTCGCGTCTGATAGGTGATCCGGTGAGCACAGCCTTGTCTGCAGGCAGATATTTCATGGTCTCAGGGAAATTGCAGCAGACCTTTTTGGCACCCTTTATGGCGATTTTATTGGCAAGTCCCGGTGTGATATCCGACTCGTGGATGATGGCAGGCACATGGCAGTGCTTTGCGGCAAGCACGACAGGTACGGAAACGAAGCCACCCTTAGAAAATACTACATCAGGCTTGAGTTTTTTCATGAGGCTTACAGCCTGACCGTAGCCCTTTAACACGCGGAACGGGTCTGTAAAGTTCTTCCAGTCAAAGTATCGGCGCAGTTTTCCTGATGAAATGCCGTGATAAGGAATCTTCTGGGCCTCGATCAGTCCCTTCTCCATTCCGTTTACTGAGCCAATGTATTCGATATCGTATCCGGCCTCCTTAAGTGCCGGCATAAGAGCAATATTTGGAGTGACATGACCTGCAGTACCGCCACCTGTCATAACTATTTTCTTCATATATATGTATCCTTTCTTGCATTCCTGTTTGTCTCATATTTATATTATACTCAACACAATAAAAGTCAATACCAAGTTACCGGTGAAAGTTTGCCCTGCAATACCAAACAAATGTCGAAACTTGCGACCGATAGGAACTGTTAAGTTCAAGTGAATTGGTTATAATAATCAATAGTACATCATCCTGCGTTATAGGTTAAGTTAAATTTTGAATGATGTATCGGAAAAAGAATAGTAGGGAGGACACATTAATATGGAATTATCAATGGACAATATGGACATCGTGGCAGGAGGCATACTTGCGATAATGCTTGCACTTTTCATGCTGACAGTCATTGTGACCTTGTTCGCACTCTCACACAGGATAAGACTTTTGAGCAACGAGATTTATAAAATAGAAAAACAGGTGAGCGACTACATAGACGAGCTGTCGAGAAGCGAAAGCGACAAGCTGGAGATAGAGCATAAGGCACATCAGAATGGGGTGATTTCATCGGTGCTTCAGGAGATTTTTCCGTGAAATTTGACAAAATGCTATTACTGTGATATTATACCGACTGTAACAAAGTTGTAACAAATGCAACATAGGTGTAATAAACGTAACAAAAACAACATATACTACACCATATGGAGGATTATATGAAGCTAAACAAAAAAGTAATCGATAGCATTACGGTCTGTGGACTGTGCGCCATGCTGACGGTTACCGCGGTTACTAACAGCGGACGCTCTGAGGTCAAAGCAGAGGATAAGGTGCTAGCAAACACTGGTTTAGAGCATACTGGTTATAATAGTTATGCTGGCGTGGCAGCGACTCTTTTTGATTATGAGAAGGGTCTCACAGCAGAGAATGCTGTTACAGTAGAAAAAGAAAATGTTGAGATGGTGGCAGCAGCACAGGATGCACAGCCGGAGGCGCAGCCACAGCTCACACAGGAGCAGCAGGAATGGCAGACAAAGCTTATGCCAAAAGTTGAAGAATCACTCAACGTAAGAGCACAGGCCGATGAACAGTCAGATATTGTTGGAAAATTATATAAAGGAAGTGTGGCAGACATCGTAGAAAACGATGGCACATGGGCTCACATCAAGTCAGGAAATGTAGACGGATATGTCAATGTATCTTACTGTGTGACCGGAACTGACGCACTAAGCTATGCTTACGACACATGCGGAGAAATTGCTACAGTAAATACAGACGGACTTCGTGTGAGAGAGACAGCAGATACAAACAGCAAGGCCTTAGAGGTAGCTGACCAGGGCAAGACCTATCAGGTGGATCGCGCAGCGCAGGCACAGGATGGCTGGATCGCAGTAGTCTGTGATTCACAGACAGGATATATCGCAGCAGATTATGCGACACGTTCCCTCAACACAAGAGTGGGTATCACAATTGAAGAGGAACAGGCTCAGATAGCTGCACAGAAAGAGGCTGAGAGAAAGGCCGCAGAAGAAAAGGCAGCAAAAGAAGCTGCAAAAGCAGCAAAGGAATCAAAGAAAACAGAGACAACAAAGGGCGAGGCGGTAAGTGCAGGAGCAGATGACCTGACACTGCTTGCAGCAATCATCGAGTGTGAGGCAGGCGGAGAGAGCTATGAATGTCAGCTTGCAGTAGGAGCGGCAGTCATCAACAGAGTAAAGAGCGGCTCATATCCAAACAGCATCTCAGGTGTTATTTACCAGAAAGGCCAGTTTGGACCGGCATCATCAGGAAAGCTCGCAAGAAAGCTTAGCGGACGCATTTCTTCTTCATGCTACAGTGCAGCACAGGAGGCAATGTCCGGAGTGGACAACACAGGAGGATGTACATCCTTCAATGACCATGGCTCAGGAATATCAATCGGAAATATGAAGTTCAGATAATATACAGCCAATACAAAGAAATAACAAAGAGGCTGCAAATCAACAAAGCTGGTTGGTTTGCAGCCTCTTTAATTATTTGTACGGCGTGGTTTTACAGTCAGAGCGTCAATGCTTCAAACCTCTTGCAACATACCACAAAATAGAGTAAAATGACATCATTATAGCAACCTACAGATATAAATTATACCAACCTGCATCTATAAACGATGCAAATAAAACCCAGGAGGCAAGAGCAATGCAGTTAAAGGGACGAAACTTTTTAAAACTTATGGATTACACTCCGGAAGAGATTACTTATCTGATTGACCTCTCACAGGAGCTGAAGGAAAAGAAGAAAAAAGGCATCAGACATGATGACCTCACAGGCAAGAATATAGCGCTGATTTTTGAAAAGACCAGTACCAGAACTCGCTGCTCTTTTGAGGTAGCGGCACATGACCTTGGAATGCATGTCACATACCTTGACCCGAGCGGTTCACAGATAGGTAAAAAGGAGAGCATCGCCGATACAGCGCGCGTGCTCGGCAGAATGTTTGACGGAATCGAGTACCGTGGATACGGACAGGAAATCGTTGAGGAGCTGGCTAAATACGCAGGCGTACCGGTATGGAACGGCCTGACAAATGAGTTCCACCCGACACAGATGATAGCAGATATGCTTACAATCCGTGAGCACCTCGGCAGACTCAAGGGCGTGAAATTTGTATACATGGGAGATGCAAGATACAACATGGGCAATTCACTCATGGTCACATGTGCAAAGCTTGGCATGGACTTCGTGGCATGCACAAACAAGAAATATTTCCCAAATGATGAGCTTGTAAAATACTGTAAGGACGTTGCAGAAACAACCGGCGCATCAATCACACTCACAGAGGATGTGGCAGAGGGCACAAAGGACGCAGATGTTATTTACACAGATGTGTGGGTATCAATGGGAGAACCGGAAGAGGTATGGGCAGAGAGAATTAACGACTTAAAGCCATATCAGGTAAATGCAAAAGCATTTGAAAATGCAAAAGATAGCGCAATCTTTATGCACTGTCTGCCTGCATTCCATGATTTAAAGACCACAATCGGCAAGCAGGTCTATGAGAAGTTTGGACTGAGCGAGCTTGAGGTGACAGACGAGGTATTTGAGTCAGAGCGCTCAGTGGTATTTGATGAGGCAGAGAACCGTATGCACTCAATCAAGGCTATCATGCGTGCAACACTTGCTGACTAGTACGGCAAGCAATGACCGCAACAAAAGATTGACGGAAAGCTAAGGAATAAAGTATGAAGGAAGAAATACTTAGACTTCTACGCAGCGCTGACGGCTATATTTCAGGGCAGGAGCTATGCAACCGGTTCGGAGTATCGCGCACAGCCGTGTGGAAGGCCATAAACCAGCTAAAGGAAGCCGGATATGAGATAGAGGCACAACAGAATAAGGGCTACAAGCTCATGGCAGCGCCGGATCTGATGACAGAGGCGGAGATAAAAAGCCTCATGCACACAGACTGGGTGGCAAAGGAAGTGCTGTATTTTGATACAATAGACTCCACCAACATCAAGGCTCAGGAGCTTGCCGAAAAAGGCTATCCGAGCGGCACCTTAGTTGTAGCGGACAAGCAGGAGTCAGGCAAGGGGCGCCGCGGCCGCAGCTGGGTATCGCCGTCCGGCACAGGTATTTTCATGACACTTATGATAAAGCCTGATATCAATCCAAACAATGCATCCATGCTCACGCTTGTGGCAGCGCTTGCTGTCGCAAAGGCAATAACAAGCGTAACCGGCGAGGAAGCCCTGATAAAGTGGCCAAACGACATTGTGATAAACGGCAAAAAGGTGTGCGGCATACTCACAGAGATGAATGCGCAGTTTGACTATATCAACCATATTGTTGTAGGTATCGGTATCAACGTGCACAATGAGAGCTTTCCGGAGGAAATCAGTCAGATGGCGAGCTCACTCATGATAGAAGCAGGTGGCAAAAGATTTCACCGTGCGCAGATAATCGCAGAGACCATGTCATACTTTGAGCAGTATTATGACACATTTTTAAAGACGCAGGACCTTTCAGCCCTCGTCAGGGAGTATGATGAGCTGTTGGTCAACAGGAACAAATCAGTAAGGGTACTGGATCCGAAGGAGCCGTTTGACGGAAAAGCGATGGGCATCACGCCTAAGGGCGAGCTGATCGTGGACACATGGGAATCGCGTAAGCTGGTTTCAAGCGGAGAAGTATCAGTGAGAGGAATATACGGATATGTCTAAAGAGGTAGTACTTTGCGTGTCAAACGCATATCAGAAAAAATATTATCTGAACGAGAATTTTAACGGACTTCCACAGACAATAAGGGACGAGCTCAAAATCATGTGCGTCCTGTATACAGAGGATGTGGGAGGCATACTGGAGCTGGTGTTTGATGAGGACGGAAACCTCGATTTCAGAACATCCTGCAAGGAAAACGACTTTTTCTATGACGAGATAGGAAGCGTGCTAAAGATAAAGCAGTACCGCAACGAGCGAAGAGAGCTGCTCGAGTCGATAGAGACGTATTATCGCATAGTATTTTTGGGAGAAGGACTCGAGGAGGAATAACAGATGATCTTAGCACTGGACGTAGGAAATACAAACATAACATGCGGCGTGTTTGATGGTGACAGGATAAAAGCGAGCTTTAGAATTACAACTAAAATGCCACGTACATCAGATGAATACGGCATGCTTCTGAGCACCCTGCTTGAAAGAAATCAGGTAGGCATGGACGACATACATGATGCAATCATCTGCTCCGTTGTACCGAATATCATGCATTCACTGCAGAATGGCCTCATAAAATACTTTAATATCAGGCCGATAATCGTGGAGGCGGGCATCAAAACAGGCATCCGTATCGCCACACCAAATCCGCAGCAAATTGGCGCAGACCGTATAGTAGACGCCGTAGCTGCATATGAATTATATGGAGGACCTGTTTTGGTCATAGATTTTGGCACAGCAACCACCTACGATATGGTCGATGAAAACGGTACCTTCATGGGAGGAATCACAGCACCGGGCATACGTATCTCAGCCAAGGCACTCTGGGAGGATGCGGCAAAGCTTCCTGAGATAGAGATTAAAAAGCCTGATAATATCCTCGGAAAGGACACCATCACCAGCATGCAGGCGGGACTTGTGTATGGACAGATAGGACAGACAGAGTATATCATCAACAAGGTAAAGGAAGAAACAGGCATGTACGATGCAAAGGTTGTAGTGACCGGCGGACTCGGCAGAATAATATCCAATGAGACAGAAAACGTGGATGTATACGATCCGGATCTGACATTAAAGGGCATAAACCTCGTGTATCGCAAGCAGAACCGCAAGGGAGTGAAGTAATAGTATGGATATTCATCAGATACGAAAGCTTCAGATAGGAAGTGTGACACTCCCAAACAACCTGATACTGGGACCTATGGCAGGCGTGACAGACCTGCCATTTCGCTTATTGTGCAAGGAGCAGGGAGCCGGCCTTTTATGTATGGAAATGGTCAGCGCCAAGGCAATTTTGTACAAAAACAAAAATACAGAGTCGCTTCTTTCAATAGATGAAAGAGAAAAGCCTGTTTCACTCCAGATGTTTGGCTCAGACCCGCAGATAATGGCTCAGATAGCAAAGCAGATAGAGGAAAGACCGTTTGACATACTGGATATCAACATGGGCTGTCCGGTGCCCAAAATCGTAAACAACGGTGAGGGCTCAGCGCTCATGAAAAATCCGATTCTTGCAGGTCAGATTATAGAGAGCATAGTAAAAGCGATAGATAAGCCGGTCACTGTAAAAATACGAAAGGGCTTCGATGATGAGCATATCAACGCAGTAGAGCTGGCACATGTGGCTGAAGAAAGCGGCGCAAGTGCAGTCGCAGTGCATGGCAGGACCAGAGAGCAGTACTACTCCGGTAAAGCCGACTGGGACATCATAAGGCAGGTAAAAGAGGCTGTCTCAATACCGGTCATAGGAAACGGAGACCTGCTTTGCGCAGAGGATGTCATAAAAATGCAGGAGCAGACAGGCTGCGACGGCTTTATGATAGCCAGGGGAGCGCAGGGCAATCCGTGGATTTTCTCACAGATACTGCATTACTTTGAGACCGGCGAGCATCAGGAAAAGCCATCATTTGAGGAAGTACGCCGGATGATACTGCGCCATGCACGCATGATGATAGAGTTCAAGGGCGAGTACACGGGGATACACGAGATGAGGAAGCACACAGCGTGGTATACGGCAGGATATCCGCATTCATCAAGGCTGCGCGCGGCAGTGAATACGGTGGAGAGCTTAGAACAGCTTGAGGAGCTTTTGTATAAAGAAAAGCTTCAAAATTGAAATCGGCCAAATCCTTGACAGCGTGGGGATTTTCAATTATAATACACGCGTTAAAATAGGCTTTAAATTTAGTATGTGAAACTTCCCACATTCAGTTTATCGAAGTTACCGGCATAGCATACAGTATATTCCTCAGAAAAATATGAAGTTAGCCACGGGTGCGAATCGCGGATAGAGGGTTTTTCTTTGCTACCGGGTTTCCGTTGCCGGGTGTTATGGGACTCCGTGGCAGTTCATATTTTTCTTCGGAACATACTGTATACTTTCCGGTATTGAAGACCTTGGTGTGGGAAGTTAATATACTAAATGAGTACAATAAATATCAAAAATAAAAAAAGAAGATAGAAGGGTAAGAATCATGGATAACAAGAAAAATATTCTGACATATGCAGGTCTTAAGAAGCTCGAGGATGAGCTTGAGCAGTTAAAGGTTGTTAAGCGTAAAGAGGTTTCCCAGAAGATCAAGGAGGCTCGTGAGCAGGGTGATTTATCTGAGAATGCTGAGTATGATGCAGCTAAGGATGAGCAGCGCGATATCGAGGCTCGTATTGAGGAAATCGAGAAAATCCTTAAAAATGCAGAGGTTGTTGTTGAGGAGGAGGTTGACCTTGACAAGATTTCTATCGGATGTAAGATCCGCATCTTAGATTGTGAATTTGATGAGGAGCTTGAGTACAAAATTGTTGGTTCAACAGAGGCAAACAGCTTAAAGGGCAAGATTTCAAACGAGTCACCTGTAGGTAAAGCTCTTCTTGGAAAGAAAGTCGGAGATACTGTAACTGTTGAGACTCAGGTAGGAGAGCTCACATACAAGGTACTCGAGATCCAGAGAGCAGAAGAGAACTAAAAGAGGTAAAAAATGGCAAATCAGAATAATAACAAGGGTGGACAGCAGCAGGACGTAAACCAGCTCCTTAAGGTCCGCCGTGAAAAATTACAGAATTTACAGGAAGCAGGAAAGGATCCCTTCCAGATTACAAAGTACAATGTCACTCATCACAGCAGCGATGTAAAGGAGCTTTACAATGCTCATGAGGCTGAGATTCTCGGTGACAGAAAGGCTCCGGATGTTGAGGGCTTGGATGACGCTGCAAAGCGAGAGGTAATCAACAACGATTACAACGAGAGAAGAGAAATCATGGATGCAAAGCCAATCGAGGTAAGCATCGCAGGACGTATGATGTTCAAGCGTGTCATGGGTAAGGCTTCTTTCTGCAATATTCAGGACTTAAAGGGCAATATCCAGGTATATGTGGCAAGGGACAATATCGGAGAAGACTCATACGCAGACTTCAAGAAATCAGACATCGGTGATATCTACGGTGTAAAGGGCTTCGCCTTCAGAACAAAGACAGGCGAAATCTCAATCCATGCAGAGGAGATAACACTCCTTTCAAAATCACTCCAGATACTCCCGGAGAAGTTCCATGGACTGACAGACACAGACACCAGATACCGTCAGAGATATGTAGACCTTATCATGAATCAGGAGAGCAAAGAGGTATTTATCAAGCGCTCACAGATACTCAAGGAAATCCGTAACTTCCTTGCAGGCCGTGATTTCATGGAGGTTGAGACACCTATGCTTGTCTCAAACGCAGGTGGTGCCGCAGCAAGACCATTCGAGACACACTACAACGCATTGAACGAGGATGTAAAGCTTCGTATTTCCCTTGAGCTTTACTTAAAGAGACTCATCGTCGGAGGACTTGAGCGAGTATACGAGATCGGACGAGTTTTCCGTAACGAGGGTGTAGATACACGTCACAACCCTGAGTTCACACTTATGGAGCTTTATCAGGCATATACAGACTACGAGGGCATGATGGAGCTGACAGAGTCAATGTTCCGTTACCTCGCTGAGAAGGTATGCGGTTCGACAAAAATCTCATACAACGGCGTGGAAATCGACCTTGGAAAGCCATTCGCAAGAATGACAATGATAGACGCAATCAAGAAATACGCAGGCGTAGACTTCGACCAGGTACCTGATGATGCAGCCGCAAAGAAGCTTGCAGACGAGCATCATATCGAGTATGAGGAGCGCCACAAGAAGGGTGACATCGTAAACCTCTTCTTCGAGGAGTACTGTGAGAAAGAGCTTATCCAGCCAACATTTATCATGGATCACCCAATCGAGATATCACCTCTCACCAAGAAGAAACCGAGCGATCCTACCAAGGTAGAGCGTTTTGAGCTTTTCATCAATACATGGGAAATGTGTAACGCATACTCCGAGTTAAACGATCCGATCGACCAGCGTGAGCGTTTCGCAGCACAGGATGCAAATGCAGCAGCCGGTGACGACGAGGCAGAGCACACAGACGAGGATTTCTTAAATGCATTAGAGATCGGTATGCCGCCAACGGGTGGTATCGGATACGGAATCGACCGTCTTGTGATGTTACTCACAGACAGCGCAGCAATCCGCGACGTTTTACTGTTCCCGACGATGAAGAGCTTGGATAAATAAACCTAGTGTTTATGCGGGGTTGAGGCATTTGAGTACGTCAAAGGACGCATTAAAAGACGCATTTTGACATAGTCATTTACATCAGTATGAAAGAGTACACAATCTGAAAAGAAAAAGATTCAATCAAATATGAACTACTAAGAGGACATTTTCTAAAGAAATTTAGAAGATGTCCTCTTTTTTGCGTTATGGAGAAATTACGTCATTTGTTATGAAGTCAAAGTGAAAGGAGCACAGCAATGAATGAATCAAAGAAGAAAGATAGATATGAGGATGCAAAAAAGTTTGTAAGATATTCAGATGGTGCAAAAATGTACAGTATGGGAATGACAAAATTTCAAGAAGTGGCTAAGGATGCCAAGGCTTGTTATAAAATTGGTCAGCTTGTACTTGTTAATACAGAAATATTGGATAAGTATCTTGAAACTTTTCATATTACAGATTCTGAGTTTTATAAGTAGGTGATGTTATGGTAAATACATTGAGTGGTTCAGTTTGTGCCTATAGAAAAGAAACTGTAAAAAAAAGATTTATTCGTATTGATGAGGTAATGGCTTTATTAGATGTAACACAAGATGAGGCAATGGATATAGCGTTGGCTGCTGGAGCAAGATATCAGCTTGCAAAGATTATATTAGTACATAAGGAAAGGTTGATGAAACTTATGAAACATTCTGCAAGAGTTCCTAGTTCAAATAAAATTGTGGAAAAGAAGTTTGTGAGAATCGGAGAGGGTTCAATGACTTACAGCATAGGACATCATAGATTTATCGAAATGGCTAGAGCAGCTGGAGCTGTATATAAGATAGGCGAAGCAAAAGGAAATACTATTCTGATTAATCTGGAGGTGTTTGATGAATATATGGAGCAATTCAGAGAACCGCCAACAGAAATGAAACATCCATTGCCAAATGTGAAAGGAGACTGATGAATGAGTTACTCATATAAGTGCTATTCAGATACAAAGGATTTTATGAAAAAATTTGTCAATGCAGAGGAAGGAGCGATTATTTATGGGATAAGTAAATCGAGAATCATAGTAATTGCGAGAGAGGCAGGAGCAGTCTATAAAGTCGGTAATTCAGCATTAATCAATACGGAATTATTTGAAAAATATCTTGAACGATTCAGAGAGCCGGCAAGAGAACTGCCTAAGCATACATGGAACAAATTAAAGGAAATGACAAATACACCAAAAACTGGTGAAAATTCGTAAAAATACACCAGTGGTGTCACTTCCGTAAAATTAAAGTGCATTGTAGAATATCAATTGTCCAAGAGAGATTGGACATAACAATTGAATAATCAGTTACAGATTTGCAAAGTAGTTTGCACTACAGAATTTCTGTAGGTAGTAAAATTACGGGGCATGTACCTGGAAGATGAAAGTCACAGCTATCATATTAGTAGCCTGATGGATCGAAAGATGAAGGGTGAGAAGTTGGATGGAAATCTGGAAAAAGGATTCGGCATGTTGCGTAAGGCTTCTTGATATCCGAGAGAATGTAAGAGGTGCAATCAAGACCACGGATACGGATATAGCAAAGACAGCACTTCTTGCAAAAGGATTTCGTGAAGCTGGTCAGACAGCAGCTAATGCATTCCGTACTTTTGCTGACAAACCGAAGGTAGATTATTCTCAGAAAGAGCAGAAACATCCCATTACAAAGGCGGTGCTTGCACCTATGAAAGCAGTGAAAAAGATGCTTGTATCAATGGAACTTCATTTGGATGCATCTATTGATAAGCTGGATAATCTAGCTATGAATGTGAAGCTTGATAAGGAAAAGCATATGGAGAGTATGAAGAAGCAGGAGCAGACAGAGCCGGAGAGGGCTGAAGCAGAGAGAGTGGAAGCAGAGGTTGTATACTCTCCAATGGTTGCTGAGCCGCAGGAGTATCAGTATAATGCAGATGCATTTGAGGCTAGAGGTGTGGATGAGGTGAAGCAGGAAGCGGCACATAAGGAAGCACCGAAGGTAAGAGACGATAAAGCCAGATAAATGCGAGGACATGGGAGAGATCCTGCGTCCTTTTTTAATGCGGATATGTTGCAATACTAAACATTAATTCGATATACAAGGGATGATTATTGGACAGTATAAAGTACTATAAGGATCATAAATGATCATAAATGATAGAATCTGCTCTGGCATTTTCAATGAGATCAAGGTTTGGATACTCTTTGACAATGGATACAAGATTCTGCTTTGTATACCAGCTGTCACAAAGTATGATAACATTTTTTTGTGATGAAAATTCAGGCATGACATGACGTACCATGGATGCAGCAAGCTCAAGCTTTGATTCTTTTTTCTGCCACATGCGGTATCCTAACGGCACCGCAAGATATGATATTTTATCACGATTCCACACGGGCACACATAACATCAGACTTACAAAACAGTGTCCATTAAGATAATTACAGCCATTATGCGTTGCATGATCAAACAGCTTTGATACATTTTCAAATTTTGTACCAAATTTGGAGATTATTGTATCATCAATGCAAAGAAACACCGGCTGTGATTTAAGCTGTTCCGGAATAAGGTGCAGTGCCATTTTGGCAGTTACATTCATAAATCTTGAATAATCAGCTTTGGCATAAGAGCAGGCATGATAAAAAGTATTCAGGGATTTTTCTGTTATCACGGCAAGAAAATGCTGGTATAGGAATCTGATTGAATGAGCTGACTCCAATGCGAGTATTTAAAGTACTAGTAAAAATAATGTTTCTGCCGTAGGAACAGAAAAAGTTGTAAGTGGTGTATATAAAGTGAGTTAATTATTATTAAAAGTATATTTGACAGTTGAAATATATATAAAAACTTTATACTAAACTTAATTTGTGTTTGTAAATCATTAAATATACTGTATTATTATAAGTATAATAAGAAAAATTTGAAATAGAAAGATAATAACCACTTTAAACTAATTTGTTGGATTGACTATATTCTATGAATAAACATTAAAAAAACGCAAGGAAATAAGGAAATGATTGAGTATTCTGAATACAACAATAAATACTTTTCGGAGAAAGATGCTCATTATTATTATGGCGGTCCGCTAATGTATTATAAGGCGGACGGGACTAGACAATTTGGAAGTATAATAGAATTGCAGTCTCAAAAAGAAGTAGCTATAGAAGATATTACACCTCTAGTGCGTGGCTCAGAAGCTGATTCATTAGGAACTTTAAATATCGATAATTTTTTAATAAAAACAAGGGCTGTATCTAGCGATAGTATATCTCATTCTACTGCACGATACAGTTATAATCCAGATGGAAGATGTGGTTCTGTTGCAGGAGCCATTGTTTTGAATTATTATGATCGATATAAGTCACCGTCATATGTACCTAATAGTTTAGAATCTTCAGATGGCGTTGCTTTGATAAATGCACTTGTTGCAAGAATGGGAACAAGTACTAATTACATTGAGTTAAAAAGAGGATTATCGTTGTATATTAAGCAATACTATAAACCAACTACAGTAACTGCAAATACATATAGTTGGGGAGATAGAATTAGAACAATTATTGGTAAAAATTATCCATGCATATTAGGATTGACATCTCATCCACGATATGGAGAACATTGGGTTGTTGTAACGGGTTATAATTTTACATCTCATAATTCTGGAACCTATACAGTAAATGATGGATGGGGAAATGTTGGAATAAATATTAATTCGAGTTATACAGATGGGGGTGTTGATATTGGGTAATAAATCTGTTGTAAAACGCAAGTCGTATATTACAATGTTAGTGTTTATATCCACGATAATTATACTTTTTTTAATAGTGAATATGAATGAAAATAGTAGCAAAATAAAGGTAAAAGGTGGAGAAGGATATGGTATGTTTGATAAAGCAACAAGAATAGAGATTATATTTAATGATAATGAATATATTGTATCCAATCCAGATGAAATTGAACAAATAATTCGTTTGTGCCGTCAAAACTGGGAGCCATCAAATACTCATATTACAAAGGAAGATTGTGATATGTGTGTTAAGTTTATTGGTACAGATACAGAGGTTTGGGTTGATACTGAAACATTATCATCATATATAGGGGAAAGTTTTGTACAAATGCCAGAAGATTTATTTAAAAAAATTAAAGAAGTAGTCTCGTTAAGTAATACACCTCGGCCTGGAAAATTTGTGTATAAATTAATGTTTCTCAAATTTTCCAGGCTGATATTTTAGATGAGGTATGTGTATGAAAAAAAAATTTTTTACAATTTGTGCAATAGTGTTTCTAGGATTTACTGGATGTACGCATAGAGAGAGTGCGAATATAGATCTAACAACTTCATCTGTTGGAGTTATTGAAACAAGTGGTAATAGTAAAAAAAGTAGAATTTACTTTTATAATCAAAATTTAGAAAAAACAGCTACGCTTCCATTGGAATACGCTTCATTAGGAAGTATTTTTTATAATCCAGTAATTTATGAAGATGAACTATATTTGATTCCTCAAGGAAAAACTAATGTTAAGGATGAAAAAAAGGTTCTGAAAATTGAGTTGAAAAGTGGGAATCAAAAAATCTATGAAATCAATCAGTTGGCAATGAATAGTATTTGTGTTAATGATAAAAATATTTATACTTGCAATACGTTAAACGGTGATTCGTACATTAATAAATGTAGTAAAGAAAATAATCAAGTCGTAAGTGAGAAAATTGAAGGTGTTTATGTAAGCAAGCTATTGTGTAGTAAAGATATGTTATTTGCATTTGCTACTACAAAATACGGAAAAGAGATGAATTCTTACATTTACATTTATGATGCTGAAGAACTGAGTTTTGATGAGAAAATTGATATTACAAATTATGGAGGTACTCATTATAAAGCAATTCTTTTCGACAACAACTTATTGTTTTCAAACTCAGTAGATTCTGGTGATCATCCATGTAATACCGTTTGCATATATTCGATAAATGACAAGACGATAGAAACAATTTCATTTGATCAATATTATCCACTAGATTTGGCCGTATGGGATAACATACTTATCGTTTCTCACTTTGACTTGGTAAAAAGAGAAGGTGGAAGTATATCTATATATAACTTAGAAACCAAAGAGTTAAATAATATAGAACTTGGACATGATGTAGAGCAAATGACGATTAATGAGAATGTTATCTATATTTTATCAGATAAAATAATTTATCAATATGAATTAAAAGATATGAATTTGTATCTAAAATGTAAGACTCAAATAAAAAAATCAAATGAAGAAAATTATCTTTCGGGGATTTTTTATATTAAACCTGAATCCATGAAGTTCACTCTTTAATAAGTCAAACCTGCCAAAGGTAAGTTGGTTTCATGATTGGAGTATACTTATATGACATTTTCGGTGCTAGTGCTGGGAACAAAAGCAGTCACCCAAAAGATGAAAGTAATAGTATTACCAACCAGAGAAATCTTATTATGGAATATATCAAATCTGACGCAGTTCTTTCAACTTATACTGTTAGAGAATATATTGATGATGGTATAAGCGGAACAAGGTTTGACAGAGAAGCATTTGAAGAAATGATGACACAGGTCAAAGAAGGCAATATACAAGTTATTATTACAAAAGATTATAGCCGTCTGGGTAGAGATTATCTGGAAGTTGGAAGATATCTGGAGTTTGTATTTCCGGTGCTAAAAGTAAGGTATATATCAGTAAATGATAATTATGACAGTAATAATTTTACAGGAGCAACAGGAGGAATGGAGGTTGCGGTAAAAAATGTTATAAATATGATGTATAGCAGAGACGCATCAAAAAAGGTACGAAGTGCAAGAACGACATTAGCAAAGGCTGGTAAGTTTATAGGACCGCAGGCTCCATATGGTTATAAGAGGTCTGAAAGTGATAAACAAAAGCTCGTTATTGATGAAGAACCTGCAGAGGTGTTGTCCAAAATGGAGACATTTGACTTGGATCTTATTCGTCAGGTTGTAAAGCGTATCACAATGTATGATGACGGCAACATTCAATTTGAGTGGAATGTGGATGATTTTTTACAGGTTAAATGATATACTTTATACAAGAAAGCTTTCAAGAACTATCGTTTTTTGATAGTTCTTGAAAATAAATTTTTTTGGTCTTTACTTGACACAAGCAGAGGTGGATCATTGTAATGGGGTGGTCATATGAAGCTAAAGAACATATTAATAGTAGTGGACAATATCGAAGAGTCAATCCACTTCTATAACGAACTGTTTGGTCTTAATGTGATTTCGAGACAGGTGCTAAGTAATGACTGCTTAACAACACGCTAAAATTTATGCGTTGTTGATAAGCTGTCATTAAATAGAATGACCAGTGCCGTTTCAAATAATTTTTAAAGTGAATTGATTTCTTTCTCTAATTGGCGAACTGATTCCATAATAGTATTGAAGCTTGGAATATCGCCATATAACATTTCTTTCATGGCTTCATAATCACTGTTCAGGGCAGGAAAGCGGTATTCCGGTGGAATCAGCTTTAAGGTGCCGGGAGTTGCTTCTGGATACTTAGCCCATGCTCTTGGATAAAATTTCATTTTAAAATCAACGACCGTTTTCAGAAGATCTATTTGAGAAAAAGCAACATCTTTTACTGGGGTCTGAGCCATTCTATAGAGATCATAGTAATGTCTGGAATATCGTTGTGGCATATCCAGATGCTCCGGTCTGTTGGCTTCGTGATGAAGAATTGTTGCCTTTTCCCAAAAGGTACGTTCTGGTGAAACAGTAAGAATTTCAGTATTTTTCTGCTCAAAGATTTTTGGGTAGTATACAGCTGTATAAGGTTCAATGCTTGCAAGCTTAGCAGGGGTCCAGGCTGCTAATGCTCCGGTTTCCAGGCGTATTACCTTTAGGGTGGAAGGATTTGTGAACAGATTTGGATAAGCAAAAATAACAGTCTGTTTGTCATTCTCATCTATGTAAATATTAGTGTCACACCCCAATTCTAATGACAGTTCTTTTTTTATGGTAGGACAGAACTGTTCTGCAAGAAAAATCTCAGCTCGGTTATTAGCTTCTTTATTAAATGCATCTTGTTTTGTATTGGAGCGTTTTTCCCAGGGCTCCAGTATTCCATAACCCAGTACGCGCCAGTCAAGGATCAAATCAATGTCTTCTGAAAAACGGCTGATCAGATTAAATGCTTTTGAAAGGCTTGTTCCACCCTTAAAAGTGATGGAGTCTTTCCATGGACAGCGGTGAAATAAATAATCCAGGGTAAAGCATACCCAGAAGTCTTTTTCTACAATAGCATCATTTAAGCCCATTTTATCAGCGGTATTTCGGAAAAGCTCTCTTCTGTCATCATCTGACAGACATGCAATTTTTCTCATAGTGTATTACCTCCGCATATTTGTCGTATTGTATCATAAACCCAGTCGGTGGATTCCGTTGCTTCTTTCAGACAGGTCTGTTTTTCGGATAAAGAGAGTTTTGTTGAAAGAGTCTGGATAACTTCCGGGGTTACATTTTTTTTCCCTAATGTTTTCAATGCCTGAATTACCAGACTTGTCATATGGGACAGACCGGTAATTTCTTTATTAGTTCGGTGTTTGAATTCGAGCTTTGTAGAATTCCATTCATAGGTTTTATAAGGTCCGTCACTGATATAGGACCAGACCGCCGCTACCTGAGTGGAAAGTCCAAGTAAATTAAGGGCAGTGTTCCCGCATGGAGCTATGGTCCAATGATAACTGCGGGCTAATGCCTGTGCAACGGCAGCAGGATCAGCAGCTACATATTCATCGAGTAATTTACTGTATTTTGGTTTTTCATAAATTCCATTTATAATTCTGCGAAGAATATTATCCTTAACAAGGCGATATAATGCTGAACGAACCGTGTTGGTATCAGCGATATCCGCAAAATCAGAAGTGGAAAAAACTGAGCCATCTTCGGAAGCCAGGATTCGACTTTTAATTTCCTGCATATAGTTTTTTGACATATAAAAACCTCCTTTGCAACGAATATTATATATTATTCGTTGCATCTTTGCAATTACATATGGTTCATTATTTATATATTTGCAAGAAATAAAAAATTATTTAGTTGACTGAATACCTTTGTTACCGAAATACATTACATAAACTTTCAAGATCGTGTTGCAGTAAATTCAATAAATCAGTATTATATCTTTATGCATACAAAAATCCTTTAATGGAGCATTATGAGTGTGATGGCCAGATAAACATGTTCAGGTATCTGGATAAATAATCTCGTTTATTTGAAGAGGCTGGAAAAAATGCAAATATTTGCATATGCAATCCACCAGTCCGGCAGATGGTACACAGATGAAAATATCGACCGGATGCTTATGGAGAGACACCTTAACAAGAAAGCCAGACGAAGCTCACATAAGAATCATATCAAAGGACCGAAAAAGCGCACAGAGGAAGATGATGAGAGGTTTGCACAGTCGTTTGAGAAAATGATACTGATGGCAAAATCAAAGGAAGAACTAAGGAACACAGAACGGTAATAATAATTGTATTTTGCCCATCAATCCGCTATACTATAGCTAAGTATAGCGGATTGATACGTTTTGTGGAGGGTCATATGGTGAGTACTTTAAAACTGCCGGTAGGAATTGATAGTTTTGAAAAAATCAGAAGGAACAACTTTTATTATATTGACAAGACAAAGCTCATAGAGCAATTGGTTGAAACCGGTGGAGAGGTCACCCTTTTTACACGCCCGAGGCGTTTTGGAAAGACTCTCAATATGAGCATGCTAAAAAGTTTTTTTGAGGTTGGCACGGATGAGTCATTGTTTGATGGCTTATATATTTCAGGCAACAAAGAGCTTTGTGACAAATATATGGGAAAGTACCCGGTTATTTTTCTGTCACTCAAGAGTGCTGAAGGACGTTCATTTGATGATGCAAGATATATGATTACTGAGCTCATTGGGAGGGAAGCAGAAAAATTTAAATTTCTGGAGCATAGTGAGGCTCTTTCAGAAAACGATAAGGACAGGTATAGGGCTATCATTTCGCTGTGTGATGGTAAATATACGATGGATGAGCAGCTTCTTGTATCAAGTCTGCAGAGTCTGTCGCAGTTATTGTTTATACACTATGGTCAGAAGGCTGTTATCCTCATAGACGAGTACGACGTCCCTCTGGATAAGGCATTTCAGAATGGTTACTATAAAGAGATGGTTTTACTTATCAGAGGACTCTTTGGAAAGGCACTCAAGACTAATGAGTTTCTGCAGTTTGCCGTACTCACAGGCTGTCTTCGTGTATCCAAGGAGAGTATTTTTACAGGTCTCAACAATTTTGAAATCAATTCCATTGTAGATATCGCCCATGATGAACAGTTTGGTTTTACTGATGATGAGGTCAGGAAGCTGCTTACGGATTATGACAGGGCTGAGCGTTACCCTGATGTAAAGGAGTGGTATGACGGCTATCATTTCGGTAATACCGACATTTATTGTCCGTGGGATGTAATCAATTTTGCCAAGAAGCTGGTTTTTGACACATCAGCCAGGCCGAGTGCATTCTGGATTAACAGCAGTGGCAATGACATGGTGAAGCGCTTTGTAGACAAGGCAGACCAGACCACGAGAGATGAGATAGAAAAGCTCGTGGCAGGTGGTTTTGTTGAGAAACAGCTCCGCCTTGACTTGACCTATGATGAGATTGACAATACTATAGACAATCTGTGGAGCGTACTTTTTACAACAGGCTACCTGACTACGGCGGGTGAGGTCAGGCTGCCTGACAGTGAGAGCTATGCCTACAAGCTGGTGATTCCAAATAAAGAGGTGCGTGAAGTGTTTGTTCTCCAGATTCAGGAGTGGTTCAAGGCTGTTGTCGCAAAAGATGATGATACCATGAAGCTTTTATCCAGAGCTATCCTCGATAAAGATGAGAAGCAGATTGCAAGACAGCTTAACATCGTGATGAGCCGCATGATAAGTATACTTGATACAAAGGCTTCTGATGATATGAAAGAGAACTTCTATCACGGTCTGCTCCTCGGCCTGCTTCGCGGAAGCAATCCGGGCTGGCTTATTAAGTCAAATCGTGAGTCGGGAGACGGTTTCAGTGATATTTTAATCAAGCCGGAGGATCCGGATGCAGGCATCGTTATTGAAGTGAAATATGCAAAAGAGATGAAAAACCTTGATGCAGCGTGTGAGGCGGCTATGACGCAGATTAAGGAGAAGAGATATGATGAGGCTCTGCGCGATGAGGGCAGGTGCGATATTTTAGCATATGGCATTGCTTTTTGCAGGAAGAGATGCAGGGTTGTAGGAGAAAAAATAAATGATTAAAAACATAGTATTTGACATAGGAAACGTGCTTGTCAGGTTCCAGCCGGACGAGGCAATGCGTGAGATTGGCATTGAAGAAAATAAAATAGCAGCTTTAGCCCATGCAACATATGAAAACCCTGTCTGGGTTGAGCTGGACCGTGGTGTAATTCCTGAGAACGAGATAATTGATGAGATGGTTAAGGTGGCTCCACAGTATGAGGCGGATATCAGGAGATTTTTCAAAGAGGGAAAGGCTTTTGTCGTAAAGGCATTCGACTATGCAGCAGACTGGATTAAGGAGTTAAAGAGCAGAGGCTATAAAGTGTATTTATTATCGAATTATCCAAAGGACTACTTCGAGCTTCATACGCACAGTGAACTTAGTTTTGTGTCACTTGTTGACGGCAAGGTCATTTCAGCTATGGTTGGGATGATAAAGCCTGATGCCGGTATCTATCAGTGCCTGTTTGATAAATATAATCTGAATCCGAAAGAATGTGTGTTCATAGATGACAGACCGGAGAATATCGAAGGTGGCAGAAAGCTTGGTATGGAGGGAATTGTGTTTACAGACTATGAGACCGGAAAGAAAAAGCTGGAGCAGATACTGATGGCAAAATCAAAGGAAGACTAATAAAGGATTGGAGCATTACAGATGAAGACAGCAATAGTATATGCATCAGTGCATCATGGAAACACAAAAAAGATAATTGACGAGATAGCAAAGACAAACGATGTCGAGCTGATAGATGCGACACAGACGGTAGAGAAAGACCTGTCGGAATATGATTTAATCGGTTTTGCATCAGGAGTATATGGTGGAAAGTTTCATCAGTCGGTGCTTAAGTTTGCATCAGTCAATCTCACAGACAATAAAAATGTATTTCTTATCTGTACATATGGCGGCAGACCTGTCTTTAAGTCAATTGAGCAGGTGATAGCATACAAACATGACAACATTGTTGGAAGGTTTTCATGCAAGGGATTTGATACGTTTGGTCCGTTCAAGCTGATTGGCGGTGTATCAAAGGGGCATCCGGATGAGAAAGATCTTGCCGCAGCAGTGGAGTTTTACAATGGACTAGCAGAACAGCATATAACTGGCATAATAAATGGAAAAGCGGCTATGATGATTCTTGATGGTGATAATGTGAAATAAACTAAAGTTTTGGGGTATAAAGATATTTCACAGGCATATCATGACTGCTTTGCGATTGTTCAGAATGATGAGGGAAAATATGGAGTAATAGATGTTTCATCACCGGATGATCCGTCGGTAGTGAAATAGGAAAACTTTGAAATAGGAGGATTGAATGTGTGAAGGATGAAATCAATGAATCTGTATATGATATCAATATGGATAAGTTATGTCAGAATTCAATTGAATTAATTAAATATGCACGAAACATTACTGCAAAGCAGGTAAATAATGTCCAGATAATGACCTATTATTCTCTTGGCAGGTGGATTGTAGAAGTACAGCAGCAGGGAAAACACAGGGCTGAATACGGTAAAAAAATCATAATAAATCTTTCTAAAAAATTAACAGAAGAATTTGGAAAAGGCTTTTCAGAATCTACGCTGGAAAAGGCAAGAAAGTTTTATTTAACATATAAGGATCGAATTTCGGAAACACTGTTTACGGAATTTGCAATCAAGAAATCGGAAACGGTGTTTACGATTTTTGAAGAGGAGCATCCGTTTGTGGTAACATGGTCTCATTATCTACAATTGATGAGAATAGAAAATGAGGATGAACGCTCATTTTATGAGATAGAAGCTGCCAGAGAGAAGTGGGGAATCAGAGATTTGTCACGTCAGTATAATTCTTCTCTTTATGAGAGACTTGCGTTAAGCATGGATAAGGACAAAGTGCAACGCTTATCACAGGAAGGAAATGTGATTACAACCTCAAAGGATGTGCTGAAGGATCCATATGTTTTGGAATTTGTAGGTCTTGAAGATAAATATAATTATTCAGAAACTGATTTAGAAAACAGGCTGTTAGATAATTTGCAGCAGTTTCTTTTGGAATTGGGAAAAGGATTTACTTTTGTGGCAAGACAGAAAAGATTTTCATTCGAAGAAGATCATTTCAGAGTGGATCTTGTTTTTTATAACAGACTGTTGAAATGCTTTGTATTATTTGATTTAAAAATTGGCAAATTAAAGCACCAGGATCTGGGGCAAATGCAGATGTATGTCAATTACTATGATAGATACGAAAAAACAGAGGAAGAAAATCCTACCATTGGTGTATTGTTGTGCAATGAAAAAAATGATGCGATGGTTGAACTGACATTGCCGGAGGATTCTAATATTTATGCATCACAGTATAAACTGTATCTGCCGGATAAGAAACTATTACAGGATAAATTGAAAGAATGGTTACAGGAAGAAGGTGGTGCTGAAGATGAAATTTAATTTTAAAATACAACAGTACCAGGCAGATGAAAGATATGTCACAGATTGAGTTGAAATTCGATTCAGAACAGAATGCATTTGGTTTAACAGAGGATTTCGATGATTTGTATATCCCCAAAAAAGCCAGCCGGTTGCAAACGGCTGGCTTTTAGCTATATTAGATTTCAATACGCATAAAACTATAGCTCAAGATTCAGATAAATCTCATCACGTTCATCCTGCTCAATACCCAGATAATGCTGTGTGACTTTATAGGACGAGTGATTGTAGACGTCCATCAGCAGAGCAGGTGGCGTGCCGTTCTTCCAGGCGTGATATCCAAATGTCTTTCTCAGAGAGTGACAGCTGATATGTTCATCCTGAACTGTCTCCTTGGCAGCAGTCCTTACAATTCGGTATGCCTGAACTCTGTTTAGTGGCTGCCTCCTGCAGGTGGCTTTTGTAAAAATAAACTCATGTTCAGTCGGGTGCCGTTCGTTGAAATATGCCAGGAGAGCATCGGTGGCATTGCAGTTTAGAGTGACATAGTTATTCTTGCCGGTCTTTTGCTCGTTGATAAGAAAATGAGAGCGAAATACATGGTGCTCGAAATTGTATACGTTATCCCACTTCAATTTAAGCAGGTCACTGATTCTTAGTGCTGTGTTTAATCCCATAACAATTAAACAGTAATTGCGGCGGTTTGGATGGATATCTTTATAGTACATCCTGAAAGCCGCCAGTTCATCCTTATTTCGGATTGGCTGTGTAGTTCCCATTGAATACTCCTTTGCGGTAGAAAATATTATCAGGCACATGCCGCATGACAGACTCTTCCCCGGAATATCCAAAATACACAACAAAATAATAGTAATTATAAAAAGCAAAAAATGCAACATTTTATAGTAAAATGTTACATTTTTTCGCAGATTAATAAGGGGTCAAAACAGAAGCTGATTAAATAACATCAAATATTTATGCCGTTTTAGTCATATTTCATCAAGAATTGCTTTAACTTTAACGCGATATAGTTGAATCCAGTGAGATTAATTAAAAATGATAGAAAAAGGTAAAGAAAATTATTTAAAAAAATTTTTTTCTTGGGGTTAAGTTCTAAAAATGGTGTCCGATATAGTAGGTGTAAAGCAAAAAATGTAACATTTTACTATAAAATGTTGCATAATTCGGAAAAGCATGGACGAAGCTATTCCCTAGTGCATGGAGGTAGAAAATGCTCAAATTATCATTAAAGGAAGGGCAATATGTAAATATCGGAGACGATATCCGAATCGTGTTCGCGGGTGGAACAGGAAAGCACTGTCGATTACTGATAGATGCTCCCAAAGAACTGAATATCGCAAGATCCAACAACGAACAGGACCCGGCGAAGCGAAAAGATACATATTATCCCGAACCTGAGTTTTCCAGTGAAGCAAAGAAACAAATCAAGCAAATCATCTGGAATGAGAAAGAACGTCAGAAAAAGACGCAAAGCAACTAATCATGTTAATAGGCGGCTGTGGCGCAAGCCACACCCGGGAAGCCGCTTGTTATAGAAAACCGCAACTGCTTAAATAAAAATAAACACAAAGCAGCTGCAAAACCCTCGGGAAAAGGATTTCCAGAGGTCAAACATAATAACCCATGAATATGGGACAAGGAGGATTATATTATGGTAGTACAACACAACATGCAGGCAGCAAATGCCAACAGAATGCTTAACGTAACAACAGGTCAGCAGGCTAAATCTACAGAGAAGCTCTCTTCTGGATACAGAATCAACCGTGCAGCAGATGATGCAGCAGGACTTACAATTTCTGAGAAGATGAGAAAGCAGATCAAGGGTCTTGACAGAGCTTCAACAAATGCAGAGGATGGCGTTTCAGCAGTACAGACAGCAGAAGGTGCCCTCACAGAGGTTCACTCAATGCTCCAGCGTATGAACGAGCTTGCAACACAGTCTGCAAACGGAACAAACTCTAACACAGATCGTAAAGCAATCCAGGACGAGATAGACCAGCTTACAACAGAGATTGACCGTGTATCAGAGACAACAAAGTTCAATGAGACCTACCTCTTAAAGGGTGACGGATCAGAGAAGGCTCATAATGTAAATGCACATGATGCTGGACTTGATGGGGTTACACTCACAGATAAGGGTAATACAGTTGATGTTACATTAAAGACACTCAATGTTGGTGATAAGATAAGTATTGCTGGTAAGAACTATACAATTGGTTCTAAAGCTGCGGATATAGCGGCTAAAATAGAGGCTGGAACTGATACTGCAAAGAAGTCATACACAGTTAATGGAACTACATATCAGGTAGGCGCTACAAATGTGTTTGATTCAGCTGGAAATAAGATAAAGAAATCTGACTTAACGGGAAATGTTGGTGATACAGGTGATGCTGTACTTAAAGATTTACAGGATTTGGTTAAAGATGGTTCAACAGTAACTATTGGAACAAAAACATACACAGCCATGACAGATAAAGATGGTGGTGCCGATGGTATTGATGACAATGACTCAACTGTTATCACTGATGGAAAAGCATATCAGTTACAGACAGCTGAAATCGTAAAAGCAAGCAGTATTGGAGCTGATACAGCTGCTACAAATGCAACAAATGCTAACGATGCATATGATACTGCAACCACAACATTCACCCTTAACAAAGGAAGTGTTTCATACAAAGATGGCTTAAGCTTCAACCTCCACGTAGGAGCAGATGCTGACATGACAAACAAGATTGCAGTCAACATCGACTCAATGAACTCTGCAGGTCTTGGAATCAAAGGTATCAAGGCTGATACAGAGCAGGATGCCACATATGCAATCGACGCAATTGCAGATGCTATTTCAACAGTATCTTCACAGCGTTCAGCACTTGGTGCTGTTCAGAACCGTCTTGAGCACACAATCAACAACCTCGACAACGTAGTTGAGAATACTACATCAGCTGAGTCTCGTATCCGTGATACAGATATGGCTGAAGAGATGGTTAACTACAGCAAGAATAACATTCTTGCTCAGGCTGGACAGTCTATGCTTGCACAGGCTAATCAGTCTAACCAGGGTGTACTTTCACTCTTACAGTAATCATCTACAATTTAATGTTGTACAAAGCGAAAAGAGCTCGAAAGTGCAATGTCATTAAGTTAAGAATTTTGACATAATTATAAAACACATCATATTTGCAATTGTTTGATAAATATGATGTGTTTTTTCTTTTGTCTATTTTGCAGCACAACAAAAAGACAGATTGTTTATCTGTCAAAAAAAACTTATAATTATCTATGATTAAACCACTCTATATAGAAAGCTTACAAATGCTTGGGGCTTGACTTTGCGAGGGTCTTTTCGACCAGGTCTTACTGGTAATACATGCTTTTCTATTAGGTTAGCAACATAGGGTTATCACACAAAAAATCTTTTAATGTGTAGCCGATTTCAATTAACTCTTTAGAATTAGAGCGTCTGAATCTTTTATAAGCACAAGATACAGCTCCTAAAATATCCTCATAATTATCTCTTAAAGAATCATTATACCCCTGAATAATAGGGCGATGATAATCAGATATATCCACTACATAAAATGGTATATCTCTTAATCTAACATCTTTACCATATTCTCTGATATACTTAATAGCTGAATGTAGATTATCTACCCAAACTATCGAAGTGTCACAAAAATCATATTTACAAATAACAATTCTTATAGCATGATTATAGTTATCTTTCTCCATCTTTGTGATTATACCTGTATGAAATGAAATATCACTAGGATGTCCACTATGAACTCCCCATTCACAAAAATTATAACCTAATTTCAATGACTCTGTGTATAATTTATCTGCTTTAATCTGTATGCCATCAGGATTACGTCTAATGACGTGTTTGCAAAACATATCCGCTAGTTTCATATTTAATAAATCTTCTGAAACATCATCATTGATTTTAATATTTAGATTATTCATATTTTTTACCTCTCAGATTTTTCTTTGATGTACTTTCAGCTGTTTTCTTATTTCATTTTTCTCTGCCATGTCACTTCTTAGATTAATATCAGCGACTCTGTCCGCATATTTAAGCTGCGACTGAGGCATTGATCCTTTCTCATAAAAAGAATAAATTTCATCACTTCCGGCCGCTGCAATTATGTGGTCATACAGTGGAATGCCAAGAAGCTCACCTGCCTTTGACATAACATCTGTCACATGTATATCCTCAAGCGAAGGCTGTGATGAGCCGCCTGGATGGAAATGTGTATGTTCC
>ENA-OPSZ01000467-OPSZ01000467.1-human-gut-metagenome-genome-assembly--contig:-NODE-467-length-27696-cov-4.757824_pt1 | contig 27696 bp, 34 predicted proteins | sample MGYA00241814_ERZ501919 | MGnify/ENA primary metagenome ERZ501919 (study PRJEB25962, sample SAMEA2042440) | human gut metagenome | biome: human gut; feature: human-associated habitat; material: faeces... | reverse complement strand
TATCCGGAATCTCAATATCTTTAATATATTTCTGATATGCTCCACCACGCTCAGATACTTTATTGATAAACTCTTCCAGCAGTGCATAACCTTCATCCGTCTGATCATCTAAGTCCGCCTGAGTTATTCCCATCTCATCCATTACCTGCTGTGTCATTTCATTGTATTTCTCATTATATTCCGTATAGTCTTTTGCCGCCTGAGCAAGATCATAACGGAAAATGCATGCATAGGTGTTGTCATCCAGAAACTGTCCTTCCACATGACCGTCGATCACCCGACTAGCTTCTGAATCAAAGTCCACACCTCCAGTCATATCCAGATCAATGACCGGTGTTCCACTTTCCGCCCTGGTTGACGTTTCTGGAAATGGCTTATCACTCTTAAACCGCATAGTTATATAGACTGCCTGGCTGTTGGCATATACCTCAGAACATGTAATTGTCAGCCCATCTGCTGTTTTAATGTAAGCATTCTCACTAGTGGCATTACCTGTCTTGTCCCCATCTGCTTCACTGCCATCTGCCGTTGTTCCATCAACGGATTCCAAGGTTGTTGCATAATCCGAAAAATCACCAAAGAAACTTACATTATCCTGCAAGATTTCAAAAAGCCCTCCTACAACCGGAATATTCTTTGCCATTACTGGATTGGTTGCACAGAATATAAATCCGACTGCCAGTACCGCTGCCATACCTCCTGCTACCCTGCCTCCAATTTTCATCCAGTGATATGGATCCTTTGGTGCTTTTTTCTGTAACACAGCATTATTTTCAATCAATCGATATGCCTGATTGATACGTTCATGCACGATTGCCGGCATTTCTGTATCCTTTTGAAGTTTTTCCTGGAAGTCTTTCTCATTATTATTTAAAGTCATCATTAAACACGTCCCTCCTTAACCTTATATCCATACATCTCTGCAATCTGTTTTCTACCACGATGAAGACGAGATTTCACAGTGCTTTCCTTCATATCCAGAGCGTCACTGATCTCCCGGACACTAAATCCTTCCATATAGTACAAAAGAACAACCAAACGATATTTGCTATCCAATGTTTCTAATACTTGTGCCCATTCCATCGCCGCATATTCTTCTTCGTGAAAAGGTGTTTCCGGCATCTGATCCGTATAAGTAACCAGCTTTTTCTTCTGTATCATGTCCTTACACTTGTTGATCAAGATTCGAATCATCCAAGTTTTAAAATATCTGTTCTGTTTCAGACTTTTCAGATTTTCATAACAGGAAAGAATCGTATCCTGTATTGCATCCGCAACATCTTCATCATTTTTCAGATATGCTGCCGCAATCTTATACATACTCTGTACATTCTCATCCATAAGTCGGCAGAAAGCATCTTTGTCGCCTTTCTTCGCTTTTCGTATCAAAACCTCATTCATTGTAGTTCCGGCTCTCCTATCTCAGACTAGTCATCCGTAGTATACTATAGAAGCTTCATTTATGTGCTTCTACTTATTAGACGTGCGAATCCCTAAAAAGGTTGCAAATATTTTTAAAAAAATTATCTCAGATAAAAACACCCCCGAAATCGTTCAAATTTTATGATCATCAGGTCCTATTAGGGTATAAAAACAGCCGTACCATGTGCGTTTTACATGATACGGCTGTCAATAATTCTCATACCCTCAGGATAGATTAATTGAATCGCCAACTAAGACTCTCCATTTTTATTTATGTAATAAAGTTTGATCCAGCATGTTTTTAATTTCATCCGGAAGACTGTCTATCATTGCATTTTCATCCAAAAACAGTAAAGTTGTATATTTTTTCGCATCATTCGGTGCTGAGAAAATATGAGTTACTGTATATGCTGTTGTACTTTTAGAAAAACAATCTTCATCTCGCAGTGATTCTACTACAAAGCAATCGCCTTTTTGCTGTCCCTGATCATCATACTCTTTATTTAAGCATAGAGTAAAATTAAGATCTGTTGTGCCAAACTTATAAGTTCTCGTATCTGTAACAATCTCTTCCAACATAAAGCCTTCTGAGCCAGCCAGCATTGCAATCTGTCCGATATGCTTAATTTTACGCTTACACAATGAAAAAGGGTGCTGCGGTGTAAAAAATATCTGCGAAGCCTGAAGCAGTTTTTTTGCTGCATAACTATAAAACTTTTTTGCGGAAAGGTTTGTGGCCACACCTGTTAAGTGCCTGAAATTGGCAGCTTTATAAAGCACCTCAATATATCTGCCTTCAAATACATATAGAAATCTTTTACCTACTAAATGCTTCCTATACAGATCGGCAGCTATTTTAATCTCCTGTACGATTTTCTCTCTATCCTGTTGTTTTCCCATCTATCTTTTCCCAATCATCACTATAATATAAAAACAGCACCGGACAACTTTTTGTTATCCAGTGCCCATAATCTTAAAAAGCGGTTTTATGCTGGCTGTCAGCCGCGACATCCTTCCGAACGTCTAAAATGTCGCCGGTATCATTAAGTCCCCGGCGCGGACTCACCGTATCTCCCTGGTGTGGGCGTAATACCCTTCCGAGTATCAAATAGTCCCAGTAATTACCCTGCCCGGGCACAGTACAGCTTTTACGTGCCGCTACACGAAACCTTTTGGTTTAACTATATTATATGCGATACCCTAAGAAATATCAATAGTTTCTGGCAAAATCGATTGGCTGTATTTTATTGTACCCCATTACTTACCACTGTCTATGATTTCCAGGCCCTCAGGACAGATCAATCAAAAATCATATTCTCTGTCCCATCAGGTTTTAAAAATACTGTTTTCGAAATTCCATTGCATTCCAGCGTTACTTTCTGCTCACGGGAAGAACAGAGGCGAACCCTGTGTATCCTGCCCTCTCTCCATTCAAAATCAACTGTGATGTCACCCTGTGCCTTCATTCCCCCGACTTTTCCGTCTTTCCACTCATCCGGAAGTGCCGGAAGCAACAGGAAATGCCCTTTCCTGCTCTGGATAAGCATCTCTGCAACTGCAGCTGCAAAGCCAAATTTCCCATCGATCTGGAACGGAGGGTGTGCACACAACATGTTGGGATAAATGCCGCCTCCCACACAGGAGATATTTTCCTCCCTGGTATAACGGAGCTGGTTTGATCGAGTAGGAGACGGCTTTTGCCGCCGACCTCTCACACCACCGGACATGCGGTTCCGCATCCGGCGGTTCAGTTAACTTGACATCTCGCTTTACAAAGATATTCCTCGGCTGAGAGTAAACCAAATTTCTTCAAACGTGCATTTGACATCGCATAACAAACAGTTTTTGTACGGCACACTCGGGCATATCCATGAAATCCCGCCGCACACCTTGCATTCTTTTTACTAATACCCAGTTTTACCAAATTTTTATATCTGGTTTTTGGATTTTTCCAGTGTTTCCATATGCACATCCTGAATCTATACCTGATTACTGTATCAAGTTTTCGGCTTACTGTAAGAATTGAGCCAATTTTAAAGTAATTAATCCATCCTCTTACTACCTCTGCTATCTTTTTCGCTTTGTATGAATTACTCACGCTCCACTTGCGGCTCGTAAGTTTCCTGACTTTCTTCTTTACTTTATCCAATGACTTTTTCGGAACTTTCATCCTATATTTCTTTTCCTGAAATTGATAATAAAAAGCAAATCCCAGATATTTTGCTTTTGTCGTACTATCATTATACTTTTTTATTATAAAAAAATACATAAACAACATTCGCCAAAACATGCACAAAATGTTATACTTTTACATAATAGCCAACTATTTTTTAACAATATTTTGTAGAATCGTAAAATTGTACAATTCATATTGTTGTATTTTGTGCAATATGACAAGGAAGACATTACTTGTATACATTATCAGCATACTATCACAAATCCAGGGTTGATTTTATGGATAAAAAACATCCCCTGTTTATTGGAAGCTGCGGTACTTATCATCTATACACCGTAGAAAAGCTTCCTACCCACCGCCCGAAAGGCCGGCTTGATTATCAGCTTCTTTACATCGCATCCGGACGGGCACATTTTTATTTTGATGGAAAACCTACTGTTGTAGAAGCCGGCAATATGGTACTCTACCGTCCACGTGAGGAACAACGCTATTATTATGGAGCGGATCAGACCGAAGTTTACTGGGTTCACTTTACTGGAAATAATGTAAAGAACTTTCTGAGAAGATATGGGATTGCCGACGATACCCGCATTATTTATACCGGTATCTCCATTGAGTACAAAAATCTATTTATGTCTATGATCGAGGAACTGAATCTGCAGCGAATTGATTACGAGGAGATGCTGATAAATTATTTCACGATTCTCCTGATCAGCCTCCATAGAATAGCACTGCAAAAGCCACGTAAAAAGAACCTTCAGAACATGAACGATATGGAACAGGCTGCACAGTACTTTCGGATGCATTATAATAAACCTATAAGTATTGAGGACTATGCTGTTTCCCACAATATGAGTATCAGCTGGTTCATCCAGAACTTCCGTCAGTATGCCAATACTACACCTGCTCAATACGTGCAGTCTCTGAGGCTTACCAATGCAAAAATGCTTCTGGAAACGACCAATTATAATATCACAGAAATAGCCAACCTGGTCGGGTACGAGAATCCATTATATTTCAGCCGCTTTTTCCGAAAACAGTGTGGCATTTCCCCTTCACAGTTCCGCAAACAGCTGGTGCCGAATGCAGAAAGCTGTCCAAAATAAAACCAATCAAAAACGCTGGGAGCAATTCTCAGCGTTTTTGATTGGTTTTATTTAACATAATATTATGATACTTTTTTTACCTTAGAATTAATGGACATAAAGCCTGTTTCAGGATGTCGCGGATAAATATTCTTATACCTGTAAGTACTCAGCACGATCCCCATGAGTCCATAAGAAATTATGATACAGCTTCCTCCGGCTGAAAAAAACGGAAGAAATGTTATTGATTGCGGAAATACGCCAAGATTCTCAAGGACATTTATCAAAAAACTGATGAGAAATACAATTCCGCACCCGCATCCCATCATCATGCCCAGCTGATTTTTCTGTCGTAATGCAGTGTTGAAGACTGCAAAAATCAGAACCGCAAGAACACAGCACAAAAGTATAGCTGCAATTATTCCATATACAGATGACAGATAGGTCAGAATGTAATCCGCATTAAATGCTGGCAGGATTCCCGTTACATCTGATTTGCTTTTCCCGATCAGCTTATTTTGTCTCCAAAGTGAATGCAACATTTTTGTGAGATAGTCTGTTTCGCTGCCGCTGGAAAACATCGCCTGTATGCGCGCAATTTGATATTCCGCCAGCCTGTTTCTCAGGTACATACTCAGAAAAGCTGCTATGGGCGCGGTCAAAAACACAGCCCATATTCCACAGATAGTTCTTTTCTTTCTGACTGTAAACCAGTCCTTTTTGATTGCGATCGTCAACATAGTCAGCATAGTTACCAGCATCACACAAGCTGTCCTGAGTGCCGGCAGGCTGTAAACTAATATTACTGGAGCAATCAGCCATAAGATTGCTCTTATCAGTCCCTTATATCCCCACCCATGATATTTATATAAAATCGCCCCATATATAGGGACATAAAACAGCATCAGTTTTTGTACATCCATGCCTCTTCTGCCTCCCGGCAGTGATATAAAAATCCTCGCTCCGTTTACCTGGCCTCCTTCCAATATAACCAGCAAACAGACGGCCAATAAAACAGCTGCAATTATTTTTGAAAATTTTGCCAGTACGGTATAGTCCAGCAGATACAAAATCATCATGACAGCCAGCCCGATCATAACATGAAACACATATCTGTCAGAACCGGCTACCGCATTCTCACTAGCTTTTCCGGAAATCCCTGCATGTATCAGAACACCTGCAATGCTGATAAATATAATTATTCCCAAAAGTTTCCATGCAGCCTGAGGTCTGTGGATACTGTCAAGGGAGATTCCTGTTTCCACAGGATCCCCCATGTCTCTGACAGCTTCCTTCTCTGCCTGTTCATGATCCATGCCTGCCTTCATGTTTTCCGCAATCTGATCCTCCATATGATCCTGCAGTTCCTGTTTTATGTATGGTCTGGCTTTTGTGCAGCGAATTTGTTCCAGCAATAATTTCAGATATTCGTCCATAACTCACACCTCCAATATAAGCACATTGGTCACTGCTGCAGAATACTCTTTCCATTCCTCTATTTTCTTTTCAAGGAATCCTCTTCCCTGTCTGGTAAGGCTATAATACTTTCTGGTCTTTCCAGCTACATCCTGTTCATATACTGTCAGGAGTCCTTTCTCTTCCAGGCTGTGCAGCAATGGATAAAGAGTTCCTGCCTTCAGCTCAAATACATTCTGAGATTTTTGCCTCAGTGTGTCGATCATCTCATATCCATACATATCCTTTTCAGACAAAAGTTTCATTACAAGCATTGCCATACTTCCTGAAACCAATGCTCTTTCAATAGCCATCTGGTCCACCCCCTTCTTAGAATAAATTATATATCGGCTTCCTATATATCGGTTATCTATATAATAGATTATTTTACATTATTTGTCAATATATCAATAAGATTTATCAAAACTAATGGCTATTACCATTCATTGATTGTTTCGGTAATTGCCATATTGTATGTGCTTCGCCGGGGCGTAGGCCGCAGCAATGGCGGTAACGAAAGAAAACACAATAACAATAGCAAGTAATTCTACCGGCATGCTCCACAGAGTTCCAAAATACCATGTAAGCAGCTTGATATACAGGAAACGACTAAGAGCAATCCCTATGACGCCACCGATTACAAATCCAGAAATGGAATAAGTAAAGGCTTCTTCGGCAATCATCCGTGTAAACTGATTTCCGTCCATACCGACAGCCCGCATAGCACCATACTGTTTTATCCGGGCTGTTACGCTCGTAGAAATGCTGTTTATAGTATTAAACAGTGTAATCATAGCAATAATTGCCAAAAAACTATATACACTAAAATTTCAACCTCTTGTCCCGCTATCTGAATAGTATCTCCAACTTTTAGTGGATTGTCTTTATTTGAAGCAGTCATGACCTTATTACTGTCCCCGTAAATTTCTGATAAATCCCCTTGTACAAGACTGTCTTTTGCTCTGTCTAACAAATAGTCACTGTACGATGTGATATTTACATGATTGATTCCCTGCCGTGAAGAAGCAGCAGAAACATTCTCTATGTATGTGCTGCCAAAGACGTGATCTATACCAGAAATAGAACTGACGGTATCATTCAAAAAAATAAGAGGGCTGCATCTTACAGCTCTCTTATTTTAAATATACATCCTATTCTTCATATCCCTGCGGATTATTAGACTGCCATCTCCAGGAATCTTCACACATCTCACGGATACCGTTTTCTGCTTTCCAGTCAAGCTCTTTTTCTGCCTTAGATGCATCACAATAACAAGTTGCAATATCTCCTGCTCGGCGAGGTTTGATCACATATGGAATTTTCACACCAGTTGCAGCTTCAAAATTCTTCACAATATCAAGAACACTATAGCCCTTTCCGGTTCCCAGATTGTAAATCGCAAGCCCTGGATTTCCTTCGATTTTCTTAAGTGCTTTTACATGACCCTTTGCCAGGTCCACAACATGAATATAATCTCTTACACCAGTTCCATCCGGAGTATCATAAGCATATCCTGCAGAAGCATCACCTGATAGGTTGAATTTCGATGGTTTTTCAGATAATCTCTGCGAAGAAAACCATACTTGCCAAGTTGATCCATCTGCTCACCGGATTTATAAGTAAGATCTGGAAGCAGATATCCATTTACATTCGTATACGTTAGTTTCATTTTGTTAGCACTCTCCATTTCTCATCATTTTTTGACCACAAATTTACGACATTTACGACAAATCTGACACTGCTTTACAATACCAGACAAAATGACTGATACCCCGGAAAGCCTGTAAAACAGGCACTTTTGGGATACACAAGACAGGACAAAAATCGACTTCCATTATCAAATAAAAAACGCGAATATTCCAGTGCTTAATAAGCCACTGATATTCGCGTTTCTTATTATCCTAACCACTTGAAAGATGGATAGTATCTTACAATAGCTTTCCCCACAAGCTGGTCAAATCGCACGAATTTGTTTTTCCATGAACGTGAATCCTTCGAATCATTCCGGTTGTCACCAAGCATGAAATAACTGTTTTCCGGAACTGTATATGGACCATAACTTCCGATCATTTTCTCCGGAATGAAAGAGTCATCCAATGGAGTGGGTGAACCATCAATGTAAACTTTCCCATCCTTAATTTCCACTACCTCTCCCGGCAGTCCGATCACTCTTTTGATAAAAAGACGGCTTTCATCATCTGGGTATTTGAATATTACAATATCAAATCGCTCCGGGTCCTTGAACTTTTCAGAAATTTCATAACCGAACAGATTAAGATTAATTCCATACGCAAGCCGAAAGCCGAAAAGGCGGTCTTTCACCATAAGTGTTTTTTCCATGGAGGGTGAAGGGATTTTTGCGTTAATCAAAACAACATTATTGATAACCAGAGTAATTGCCACTACTATTACAATCAATTTCACATAGCCTAACAGTTCACGCCAGATTTTCATGCTCTCCACCTCACCGTTCTTCATTATTCATATATCTGAACAATCTTTTGTCATATTTTGCTTCCCGGTACCAGCCAATTCCGATCATGACCACGCCTAATACAATGGTAACCGTTCTGACCATTGTATCAGCTGAAAACAGGCAGGAAATTACAATTCCAGTTCCTGCACCTGTAAAAAAGTCAATAACAGACTTTTCCCGTTTCAATGATCCAAGCACTCTTTCTTTATCCATGGTTTTTACCATTTTGACATCTTCCTTTATTAAGACATCGAGAGAAATATCAAAACGGTTGCTGATGTCTATGAGAATCTGCAGATCCGGATAGCTCTTTTCATTTTCCCAATTAGACACAGTCTGTCTGGTAACATGAAATATTTTTCCAAATTCCTCCTGGGTCAGTCCCTTTTCTTTTCGTATTTTTAGTATCTGCGTTCCAATATTCATATTGCTCTGCTCCTGTTCTTCCAATCGGTTTTGCTTTCTCACTTGGATTATATAAAAATTTCTGCCAAATGAAAAGCAATTTACCTTTTACAGCGAAAAAACAGGTATGCAAAGCTTCTTTGACATGGGATTTTTGAAAACAGATTCACGTTTCTCTACTTAATCTGAATCCTTATTTTATCCCCGACAGGTGTCCAGCCGGATTCTGCAGTGATTTCACCTGTAGCTCCATCATAATATGCGCTTTCTTCGGTTCCGTAATCTTCATCCGTTTTATCTGCTGCGTCGGTATTTTCTTTCTGGTCTGTATCGTCTTGAAGCCTTACTTCTGTGGGAGCATCTGCCCCTCCGATAATTTGAGTTTCAACCTGATCCTCTGCATCTGACGGATTTTTTTCCTCCAAAGTATCCTCCGGAACTTCTTCTACCGCTTCTGTAGTCTCACCAATTTCTACAAAATCGTCATCACCCCAGACAGTGTCTGCTGCAGCCATGTAAGGTTCTCTGGTATAAAGCTGTAATTCCAGATAATCGCTGTCAATATCCGGGAGTAAAAGAACCGGGCCGTCAGAATCCAGCTGATACATACCCCAGAAACTGGTTTTAAAACTCCATTGAGATTTACCATCTGCCGAATTACTGCGCAGTTCATACTGTACCTGATTTCCTTTACTGTCTGTCCCCATAAGCATCATCTCATTACCATTATACAGCTTTTCCTCAAGTTCTTCCGGAATTTCTGCCTTAATTATACTTTGCAGTTTATTCATGGAAAAGTCTGTTAATTTTACGGTTCCTTCTTCTGTTTTAACAGAAACATCTTCCAGCTTTTTATGAACTGTCTGTTTCATAAGCTCCTCATGGGGAATAGAAAAATCAAACTCAAACTCTGCGAAATAATCTTCGCCAAGATTTTCATTTTGATAGGCACCGAGTACCAAATGTATTTCTGGATTTTCTCCCAAATCACCATCAAGGGAAAACCGGGATTCCAGAACAGCATCATAGACATTTTCATCCAGTCCAGTATTTAGCAAATCTTCGTCCGAATATGGCAGAAGGTGTCCGCTTTCGTATTCTTCAATTTTCTGTCCATTTATTGTAGTTTTCTGATAATCAATGTCAAGCTGTGTATTGGCAAAGCTCCAGTCATCCTGGACATCATCCGTGTCCTTTTGCCCGGAAGATGTTTTTTCTGCATGCACCTTTGTTAACAGAACCCCATTATCCAGAACAACTTCTTTTAATGTTACAGTAATTCCTTTGTCTTCCTTAGAGGTATTCAACACTTCCGTATAAGATTCAATGCCTTTTGGGAAACCAAGGGTTTCTCCTATGGACAATGTAATATTTTTTATTGCAGCCTGGATATGTGGATTAGAAAAGATAACAGAACCCAAGGTGACAATCACACAGGCTGCTGCTGCTGTTTTGCTCCACCCTTTTGGTCTCCGGTTTTCTTTTTTTTCACTCCATTCCCGCTCTGCTTCCTCTATATATTTCGGATCAATATTACCAAATTCTTTTGAAAAATCAAACTTTTTCATATGCATCCTCCTTCTTTTTCCAACAGTTTCAACAGCTTTTTCCGGTTTCTGTATAAATTCATTTTCACGCTTCCCGCTGACATATGATGTCTTTTGGATATTGCAGAAACAGGATCTAAAAACCAGTATCTTCGTACAAAAATATTTCTGTCCTTTGGAGACATTTCTTCCAAAAAACGATTTATGGTTTCCATCAGTTCTTTTTCCGCCAGCTGTTCTTCCACGGTATAAGTTACATTTAGCTGCTCCATTTCCTCCATAACATCTGCCATATGAACATCCGGGCGCTTGCCTGCAAACTTTTTCCTTAAGCGGTCAATACTAAGATTTCTTGTAATCCGACCTAAAAAGTGTGCCAATACAGGAGGATGCGTAGGAGGAATCTGTGACCATACTGAAAACCAGGTATCATTCAGACATTCCTCGGCATCTTCTCTATTCGCCAATAAATTCCAGGCAATCTTGTAGCAATAGGGATGATACTTAGTACTCAATTCTATAATTCCACTCTCATCTCTTTTCAAAAACAGGTTTATAATTTCATCATCATTCATTTACAGGTTGTCCTCCGGGTTTCTTTAAGATAAAAGTCACTGTCCATAATCTGACCAGCAACAGATAAGGCGCCTTTTTGAATAAAAATATTTCCATTCATATTATATATCGTAAAAAATAGTGGATGGTAACAAAAAAATTTAATTTTTTTCAGTTGAAATTCAAACTACAGTTTTGGTTTTCAGAAGATTACCTTTTAGGGGTAAAAATAACGAAAAGCAGCCGATATTCTCGTTTTATATATCATGAGATACCGGCTGCAACTGCTGTTATAAAGTAAGCGCTTAAATCTTGGGTAGCTTTACTGTCTACGTTTTTAAACTCATAATGATAGTAAATAGATTTTTTCTACACTCCCCTTGATAGGAGATAGAAATTTACTACATTTGGAGGTTTCATTATGAGTAATAAACGTGCTCCAGGACGTTCCTTGGATGAATGGATGGAACTGGTAACCGAATGCAGACAAAGTGGCCTGACAGATGCTGCATGGTGTAATGAACACGGGATATCTCCCAGCTGTTTTTACAATGCAGTTACCCGTCTCCGCAAAAAAGCCTGTCAGATACCGGATCCAGTTGGAAAAGCCAGCACTCTTGACCTTACATCCCATAAACAGGATGTAGTCCAGATTGCTATAGAACCGGAGTCTTCTCCGGCAGGACTGATTCCAGATAATGGAAACAGTCCTATGCACCTTGACAATTCACATACGATTGAAATCGAAGCAGACGGATTGCTTATACGAATGAGTAATGAGATCAAACCGGTACTTCTGAAGATGCTTATGGATACGCTGAAGGAGTCATTATGTTAGCGGACATCTCAAGTGTTGATGCGATCTATATCGTCTGTGGCAGAACAGATATGCGCAAGTCCATTGATGGATTGTGTGCAATCATCCAGGAACAGTTTTCGATGGAGATCGATCATGCACTTTTTCTTTTCTGCGGTCGTAGATGCGACCGTATCAAAGCCATTTTAAAAGAACCTGACGGGATCGTTATGATCTACAAAAGACTGACCGCCCAGGGAGCTTACCGATGGCCCAGGAATAAATCTGAAGTCTGGAATCTTACATGGCGGGAGTTCGACTGGCTGATGTCTGGCATTGATATTGAGCAGCCCAAAGCGATCAAGGCAACGTAAAAAAGATGCACATAAAACTCTTGTTTTTTGCTGTATTTTTGGCACTTTCAAGTCCTGATAAATCCGCTGTTTTGCTGGGAAAAACCACTGTTTTCTGGTATAATGGAAACATCAGAAACAGGAGGAAAAAGCAGTGGCAGACAGTTCCAAAGATATCCAGCTTCGTGAGCTGAAGGACATGATAAACGATCTCAAAAAGATGATAAAAACACTTCAGGCAACTGTCGATGCTGCCAATAAACGGGAAGAGTCTCTTACCCAGGAACGGGATAACCTGAAAGAAGAGATAGACCTTCTCCGTAAAAAACTGTTTGGCACCTCCAGCGAAAAAAGAACCATCGATATTCCAGGCCAGTTAAACTTTTTCAATGAAGCGGAACTGGAACAGAATCCAGAAGCTGTAAAAGCAGAGGATCTTGAAGCACTTCTTCCGGAAAAAACAGCAAAAAAACGAAAAGCAAGAGCTACAGACGCTGAACGGTTTAAGGGAGTTCCTGTTGAGAAAAAGTATCTGGAACTTTCTGAGGAAGAGAAACTCTGCCCTGTCTGTGGTACCCCGCTGAAAGAAATTGGGGAAGAGTTTGTCCGCCGGGAACTGGTTTTTGTACCGGCAAAACTGAAAGTATATGAATACTATAGTAAGAACTATGAGTGTCCGCAGTGCAAACTTCAGGATATTCCGGTCATTAAAAAAGGAAAAGATGGCAGAGCCCATATGCTTTATGGAATGGCTTCTGCCGGAACGGTTGCCTGGGTAATGTACCAGAAGTTTTGTAATGGTCTTCCATACTACCGTCAGGAAAAGGATTGGAAACAGTATGGCGTGGAGATCACCAGAGCTACTATGGCAAACTGGGTAATCCGGAATTCTGAAGCATTTTTTCTTCCTATGTACGAATACTTCCACAGGAAACTTCTGGAACGTGGATTCGCGATGGCAGATGAAACGCCACTTCAGGTTCTGCATGAACCGGAACGCCGCGCTCAGACAAAGTCATATATGTGGCTGTTCCGCAGCGGTGAAGACGGAGGAATACCTATTATCCTCTATAAATATTCGGAGACCCGGGCCGGAGACAATGCTGTGGATTTTCTTCACGGCTTCAAGGGTTATCTGATGTGCGATGGCTATAGTGGGTACAATAAAGTTCCAGATGCCAAACGCACAGCTTGCTGGGCACACATCAGAAGATATCTGGCAGATGCCATTCCCAAAGGAAAAGCTTTGGATTATACCCTGCCATCCGTACAGGGAATGCTGTACATTAACCAGCTCTTCCATCTGGAAGATGTGATCAGATCAAAGTATTCTTCCTTCGATGCTATTAAAAAGGCTCGCCTTGAAAAAGAAAAGCCGGTAGTAGAAGGCTTTTTGTCGTGGCTTGATCAGCAGAACCCTACCCGTGGAAGCAGAATGGATAAAGCTGTTACCTACATTCAGAACCGCCGCTCCTATCTTTCCACCTATCTGGAAGATGGCCGTTGCAGTTTTTCTAATAATCTCAGTGAAAATGCGATCCGCCCGTTTACAGTAGGCCGTAAAAACTGGCTGTTCTGCGATACACCAAACGGAGCCCAGGCCAGCGCTATCGTGTACACAATGGTAGAAATGGCAAAAGCCAATGGAGTAAACGTCTATCACTATCTTACCTATCTGCTGGAAAAACTGCCTGATGATAGGATGAGTGATGATGAATTAGAACTTCTGGCGCCATGGAACGAAACCATCAAAGCTGAGATCGAACGTCGTGCAAACGAATCAAATCAATCATATGTCAAGGTGCTCCGGCTACTGAAAAGTAGTCAGGGATTTTTCTATCATACCTAAAAATTAAGCGCTTACCGTTCATGAGCCATTGCCACCAGTGACGGTTAACTCTATTCAATTTTATCTGCTCCTATTAAATTTTCTATAAATAAAAAAGCACTTAAGATTTCCTAAGTGCCTTTTATAGCCATCTAACTTCAAATTTTTTTCAAACTCTATCAGCTTATTCTTCTGCGTCCTCTACTCTTTTATATGTCCTAATTTCAAATTCACCATTTTCATTAAAACCATATCTAAAGAAAAATCCATTATAATGAAATACATATCTGGCAAATATTTTCCACACATCACTCTCATATGTCTCACTTTCTGAAAATTTACTTCTCATTATGTCTGTTGAAATTTGTGTAAAAATACTTTTATACTCCTTACCCACTAATTCAACACCTGCCAAAAACTCATCCCAGTCTATCAGTATTTCTTCCTGCTCTTTTTCTCCAGCGGTTAAGTAATATTCTGATATATAATCAACAGTTCTTTTATTAATTATTACCATTAACCGAAGCTCCAACATTTGTTTCATATATCGAATAATGTTTTTCACTGGCTCTTTAATATTTATTAAAAAATTCACGATATCTACAGTATATATCCCTATACCCTTTACCTGTGAAATGATAATTAACGTAGCTTCACCAACAATTATGTCCTTTTTCTGTTTTTTTGATATAGCCATTGCATCATAATCACATATTCCGAATAAGTCTTTCAGATTATGATTACTAAACTCTTCACAATTAACATCTGCATAATTATCTAGAGAAGTTAATTCCTCAGCATAATCTTTTATTTTCACAGATTCTTCCATCCAATACTGTTTTTCCTCCTCAGAAGTTTCATTCACAAATAATTTACCCTCATAAACCCCCATAGAAGCAACCATATCTCTAGCATTAGTATCCACAATTGTTTTTGCTTCGTCCTTTGAAAATTGCAATATTGAAGCCGGAATAACAACACCATTTTCATTCAGTTTCTTTGTTGAAACTCCTAATTTGTATAATATAATCATAGCTGAAAAAGATAAAACATAACCTCTGCTTTCTTTTTCGCTATCCTCTTTCAACATATTTCTGATAACCACACTTTTTTCTTTTAACATGGCTAACACAAATTGCTCGTATGTAAGCTTTGTACACTTATATAAGGAATATAACGTTGTTGGCATTTGGCTAAAGTCTTTATAATATTCCAACCAATCAAATTCCTTTTGTGGTTTAATATTTTCTTGAATCCATTCTATAAATTTATTCTGATTTTGAACTTTATCTAAATTTTGATCTATATAAAAACTTTTTGCCAAACCACACTCTATCATCCTAGTCACACACTTTCTCACTAAAAAACAGTCAATAGGCATAATTTCTGTAATTTCATATTTACTTTGTCCAATTTCTATACATTCTCCTACTTTTTTTCTAAATAATCCAAGTTTGATAGCATACTCTTTATATATATGTATTGCAGACTCCCATTCATATGGTTCTTCTGGCAAAACTTTATCCCTGTATATACAATAAATCATTGTACTTTCAGTATCTATTTCTTTAAGAAATACAGCCGTATCTTTGTCTACACTTTTTATTTCTACAATTGTATTATCACCTTGACTCACACTCACCCCCCAATATTTTCCAAATGCATCAATGTTGTTTTTATCACTCCTTAGTAATGCCATTGTCATAAATTTTCTACTTAATTCAAACTCGGATTCTCTCTCATATACCATTGCTACCAAATTCAATGTATCAACATTATTACTCTTTTGCGCATAAAACATTATATTCTCTGGGACTACTCGTTTATTTTGGAGCGATATACTCAAAATATTATTTATAACATATGGATCATCTCTATAAACTTCAAATATATCCAAAAACGTATTAAGTGCCTCTAACACATTTTCTTTCGCAAGCAAAATAGCTGCTTTCATTCTTAATTTTCTCGGAGACATCTTTTTTAATGTTTCATATTTTCTAATTATCTCCATAGCCTCATCATACATGTCGTTTTGTATGAAAATTTCCGCTAAAAATTCTTCTGTTTGATTATTCAAACATAAAAGTGAACCATCTTTTCTTTTCATGGCTATCGTGTCTAATATTGACTTTTCTTTACTATCTCGAAACATTTCCAACAAATACTCCAAATAGTTTCCATATTTATCTTGATAGCTCATACAAATATTTTTTGAACAATCTGTCCCTTTAGCAATCCTTACCATCTGAATATACATCAAAAATAATATCAAATGCTCGGATAGTAAATACTTATAATCTTCAAAAAACAGTATTATCTTTTCTGGTGTATTTACCCACTGTATCAAGAAGTCATACAGTAGCATATATCTCCTTGTAACCTGACAAAAACTTACAATATCATGTTGGATTGCTATCCCCCTTTTTATTTGTAATAAAAAAATAATCTCTTGAATATCAATATCCGCTTTAAGGACATCTGGAAGTTTTTCAATGATATTATCCACTTCTGCATCATCTGTAAGCACTGTGCTTCTAATCAAAACAAAATAAAAAATCTTTTTATATTCTAATTTTATCCTTAAATACCGACTCATATTACCTTTCAATTCTACACATAGTTTTTTCAAATTATCAGTATTTCCATCTTGTGTATAATCATCTATATATTCTAATTCCTGTTTTTCCCAAATAAATAATTCTTCCAACACATTTTTGTTTTCTTTTATCAATTCCTTCATCGAAATATATATACCATAATTATTCTGTTTATAAAGATACATAAATATAATTCTTTCCACTAACCATGGTTCAGTATCATAATATTCTTTTTTACTAATACTTTTTACTTCTGCACCATATTGTATTTCTACTTCTTGTGTATAAAAATTAGAAAAGTTCCCCTTTTTAATATCTCCTATTATCTGCCTCAAAATTGAATCGTCTGTCATAAGTAGCAAATTTTCTAGCAAATCAGTATTTTCTATATTGAGCAAAATAAGTTTTCTAATAATATCTTTTTTAATAGACTCGCATTTGATATCTCCAAGTGCCTCTAACGAATATATCTTTTCAAATTGACAATCCGATATCATTGTCAAATTCATCTTTATAGCAATGTCTAGTTCTTGATTTCTACTTTTTATTAAATGCAAAATACTACAAACTTCTTCAATATGTCCTTGCCACAAAAAATTACATAGTGAAAAATAAATATTAATCGTTCTATTTTCGCTAATATCTTCTTGGCTTAACATATCACATAACTTTTTCGTAATATCTTCTACTTTTTGAACTTCTTTAATAATCCCATCAGATTCGCTCTTTATAATCTGTCCTGTAACATACAAGCCATATTTATCTGCCATATCCAAATTATTAGATAGAAATTCCTTATATTTATATAAAACTTTCACAAAAAAATCACGAACAGTTGAATTGTCCTCAACTGAAAATGTTCTTCCAGATGATAATACACTCTCTTTGCAATCACTAATTAAATTTCCTATAAATATATTTTCAAGAGGTTTTTGAATATCTGATTCATTCACATAATTATATATTTTCAATATAGGATTTTGATAGTAAACATAATTTTGGAATGCTGACGATGTTAGTACACTTCCATCATTCTTCTGGCAATAATCCTCTATCCATTCATCAATTTCTTTTTTTAGCTTATTTAACTTAACAGTGTCAACTATCTTTTGCTTTCCTTCGTAAACGCAACTTGATAATACATTTATAACAATGGTCGAAAGCGTATTTCCTATTGCTGTACCTGGCATATACAATACCTCCTATCCTCTTTCAAAATATAATCAATACCTCTATTTTTATTGGCGTGATTATTTATCCTCCATTTTTTATATTATATAACAAACTCAATAGATACACAATTTTGCAAATATGCTTCATTATGCTGCAAGATACAAAATTGCATCCTGCAGCCTGTTTCATGTTACTCCCTAACATTACTCACAGAAGCCATTATCCTCAATACCTTTCTCCAGAATGGTATGTATCAGTTCCTCCAGCTCCACGTTGTTAATCTCACTGACAACAATCAGCTTTGCAAGAGTATCTTTCGGAACAGATACCGCATAACGCTCCTCATCCGCACGAAGCTCATGGACACAGATGCCAAGTCCCTCTGCAATCTTGCACATAACACCAAGTTCTGGCTCCTTAACCCCTGCCATAATGTCAAGAATTGTTCTCTCCGGCACACCGGAAATTCTAGCAAGCTCCGAAATCCCGATTTCTTCCTCTTTCATTATATTTAATAACTTATCTCCTGTTGTATACATATCCCACTCCTCCTATATTACTGCTTCCTTTTTCTTTTCCGGTGCAGAATGCTCCTTTCCGGCATTCATCTTAATAACGGCATCCTTCTTCTCCGCAAGTTTCTCCTTTACTGAAACACGCTCATGACGGTTATCTCTTTTTTCCTCTTTCTGCTTGGCACGTTCCTCTGCCCGGTCACTGCGGAACAGTTCATGTTCTTTGGCATCATACTCATATACATGATCCGAAAGACGTTCTCCCGGCGCCACCTGTGTCTGATTTACCTCCTGTACCATTTGCTCAAGTTCTTTAAACTCCATTCCCGCATCTTTCGGTATAATCAGCGTTTCATGGATTGAAGAAGGCAGCATGTAAAAATCTCCTACCTTCTCAGCGATCTCCTGTCTGATATCATCGTTTAATATTGCAGCCGCACCATTTACTTTTGTATCATTTGTCAGCACAAACATGGTATCGGGAATATCCGGCATCATCTGCATTGCCATTTCTTTTGCTTCATCCATACCCACATTTTGTTCTCTTGCAATATCAACTGCAATCATCTCCGCAACCGTCTCATTCATTCCTTTGAAACTATGTGGCTGCAAAGTATCCATATTCTGTAACGCCTGGTCATGCAGTTCTTCAAGTGTGATTCCATATCCATCAGATTATCTGTAATGGTAATGGTCGCAGTTCCTTCTCCTGTTTTATCCATTAAAATCTGATACACAACTGCTAAATTTTCCAGCTTGGAATACGGTTTATCCTGAAGGAACTGTTGATTTGCTTCCTCGTTGATCAGCTTACATACAATTTTTCCCTTAATCTTGTCAAAATCGGTAACTGCCGATACATCTATATCATGATCTATATAATGTGACTGATAAACACTTGCAATCTGAGCTAATACATCATCCAATTCAGCTCCATCCTGTATCTCCTCAAAATATGGATTCAGATAAATGGTAGGTGAAATATTACTTTCTTCTGTTCTTACCATCAGACCGTCCAGAACACAGTCATTATTCTTTACAATCTGATTGACCTCAACTGCAGCATCTGCAAACTTTTCAGGAAGAAAATCCTGTATCTGTTCTTTTACCTGTTCTACAAAATCTCTGTACTCCATTACTTTTTCTCTCCCTTCTTGGTGTCATTCTATGATTTCTCTGTCAGCTTTGATACTGTGGCACCATACATTTTGTACCTTTTCATCATGTTTCTCTGGCTTGTACTTTTACAAATTCCTTGAATGCCTGTGCTATCACATCAGCATCCTTGCCCTTGAAAAATACAAGATACTTGGGTGGTTCCGTGGTCTTATCCTTCTTTACTGCGAAATCGACATTGTATTTTCTTGCGACACGCTCAAAGGATTTTATATTGCTATCCGTAACCTCAATGGACTTTGCACCCTCTCCCTGACCAATCAGCTTCTTTACCGGAATTTTTCCATGCGAAGGCTCCTTATGCTTCTGATGCTCCAGATACATCTTCATTGCCTTCTGTAAAACGCTTGCGGTCAGCTTGGAAGTCTTGATTGCAAGAGCAATGGTTTTCTGTGTTGTTTCCTCCTGCACAGTGTACCTCCTTCCTTATCTGCACCGATTTGATTCAGGGTGAAACCAACAGCCTGTGTAATAAATATTTCATAAGTTCTCCTTTCCACTTCTGGACATTATGTCCAAAAGTTCTGCAAACGCAAAAAGGGCAGCTACAAACCTTTACGGTCTATAACTGCCCTTACGCTGTTTATGTACTGCATTAAATTATTGTTTGTTCTTTATTTCTAATATTTATATGATTCCATTTTCTCATCATCTAACTCACCAGATGCTGCTTTTGTTAAAAAATACAGCTTTTGCAATTTTATAAAATTACTTGAATTAAGAATTTCATCCTTGTATTGCTGTAATGATGTATATCGAGACAATGACTCTTTCATATTTTGGATTTGTTTTTCATCAAAATGTACTTGTATATTTATAAACTCTTTCTTGTATTGCTCCAATGCATCATTTGCTTTAATAAATTGTTTACATGTCATCCCCTCTTTGGCATTTTTAATCACATTCCAATTCTCTGGTTCTATATGTCTCATTTCATTTAATGCTATTTCAAGATTGACAATATTACTTGTTGTTGCATATTCCTCTTTATTTATTACTAATGTTCCGTTTATATCAAGTGCTTCTTTACCGGCTGGATATGGATATTCCCCAGGTTCCTGAAATATCAGATCTACCAAAGTACTAACACATAGATTAATATAATATGTGATAGTTTTTCCCTCCTTTTCAATAGAAACACTTTCAATTTCCCAATAAGTTTCTTCATCACCAACTTCGATAAATTCTTCATCTATTTCTTTTACAATATCCATGGCTTGAAGGAACTCACCAATTTTTATATCTATTTCTTCATTATAATCATCTACTAACAACCTAGCATCATCCATTGCGGATAATTGTAATGCGCTTTTTGAATTTCCAATATGAAGTTCTTCTGATAAATAAGAAAAGAATCGATCCAATGTTACAAAATAAATATTCAAAAATGGATTATATTCCTTAAATTCATCCAACAGTTCTGTTCTTAATTCAATTGGTATTTCGCCATCTTTATCCCACCAATCTTCTTTTATATCATTACACACAAATATAACATGAACATTTTTCTCTTTAGCCACTTTCAAAATGCTTTTCCAAACGAAAAGATCTCCATATTTATCCGCCCCTTCTTTCTCACAATCCATATAACCAGGTGGAATACAATTATCAAATCTCACTTTTCCTTCTTGTAAAATTGATAGCTTTTTTGAAAATTTTAATGGTTCCTCGATTTTCCCATTAGAATCTAGAAAATCTACAAATTCTTTTACCCTATCATTATTCAAAAAATCAAGGCTTAATTGCTTTTCAGCTTGATGTTCCTTTTCAAAGGTCTTTATAATATCATATATATTTGAAATTTTATCGTCTAAATTACTTTGTAATTGTGAAATATCCGTATAATTATGTTTTCGATATTCTGTAATTTTGGTAAGAATATCATCTTGTAATTTTCTAGTCGATTCTAACAACTCTTTGCTTACCCTCTGATATTTCTTCTTTTCACCACCACATACCGCTTGATAATTTCTTAAATATTCATCATATACTTGTCTAGGAATAAAAAGATCACCTATTACCTGTTTCAACGCCTCAATAACATCTAAACTAATATTAGCTGGTTGTCGATATAACTCCAAAAGAATATTTGTATCAAGTACAATCAAATGCCTCTCTGTTCTTATTTTTTTAAAATCGTCTATACTAATCATATATTAAAATCTCCATTATGATTTAACTTCATTTCTAATTTTTTACATGAATGCCATCGGTGAAGGATCTACGGCTGTATTCAACAATTCTAGCAGATTCTGAATATATGGGAATAAAATATTATCGTCAAAATGGATTAATTCATCTATTCCCTGTTTCAATCCCACTATTTTTTGAACATCTCGAATATCAGAAGGATACTCTTGTTTATTTATCAAAAGCCGCATAGCTTTTCCTCCACGAAATTCTTCAATTTCTCTATAAATTGGCTTTCCTTTATGCTTTATATAATTGTACAGGTTTCTTATATTGCTATTCGAAAAATTCTTCCAAAATTCAACAATTAGATCGACTGCCGGAGAAAATTCTGGCACCATTTTTTTCAGATATGCAAATGGATTTCCTTCAGCATGAGGTGTAGAAACACCATTCTCAGTTTTTCGCAATAAATCATATGCTTCTTCGATTGGGTGCATACAACTAACATCTTCTGCATTAGTCACATTTCCATCTTTATCGAAAGAATATAAAACATATTCCGCAGAAACATATGTAATTGTCCATGATAAATCTACCAAAATATTATAATTCAGCAATGCTGTTTCGTACAAATTTGATTTAAAAATTAATTCCACAGCTCTTTGCACATCAGGTTTATCAATTCTATTAAACCAATAATCCCAGTCTTCTTCTTGTGTTTTTCTCAAAAAAATTCTTGCTGTACTGTATCTTTCAAACAGTTCATTCCATTTTGATGCAAAATATATGTCTTGATTAGTTGGAAGTGAAATCCCCGCCTTTATTATAGCTCCATGCGGCGGCTCCAATGTTCCAAATATTTCATTTTTAAACATATCTTCCATAGAATCCTCCAATTCTAGTTATGATAAAATACTTATCGTATACAGTTTAACATATATTATACCATATTTTGTTTTTATATTATCAAATATCAGTGCTTGAAACAAAACATCTCTCACTTTTTTTAGTCTTACCATGCCACACTCTTTTTCCGTAAAGCCTTCTATCTTCATCCCATGCATGGCAACTTCTTTTCTTGCAACCAGACAATGCGTATACAATGCCATAATATACTTGTCCGACATGATGAAGGCGTATGTTTCATTCCCTTGATATGTATATCGGCACTTTTCCAGATTTTCCTGTGATATGTCAAAATAACATCTGACCGTTTCCAAATATACATCTCCATTATACTGCGGTTTCAGCTTTTTTACATACCTTCTAATGGTCGCAAATATATTATTTCTTTCCATAGCGGTCTCAGTTCTCTTAAATACTGGCTTTTTCCATCGCAGATCCATATAAACATTATTAAGGCTAGTCTTTCCGGCATACTGTTTGAAGTCACCTATCCGCAACAAATATGTTAATACTTCAAACAATTTTTCCTGTGACATTATCTCCTGATACGAATAATCTCCAAATTCAATATGATCCAGTTTACAAAGGACTACTTCCCTTTTTAATCTCCCGTTCCATTACCCTGTTCACATCTCTCATTGATTCCATACATTTTCCTTTCCACTTCTGGACATTATGTCCAAAAGTAACAAAAAGAGCAGCTACAAATCTCTCGACTCATAACTGCTCTGACGCTGTTTTCTATTCTATTCCTGCCATTACTGCAAAATCGCCTTTCTTTTCTAAGAGTGCTTTTTGTTCATCTGCTGGCAGACTCTTAAATATTTCCTCATATCCCATACCTTCCATTTTCCTGCTCTTGCCTGTGATGAATAATTCCGTGTCTAACCATTCCTGCCACAAATTTTCAAATGTTAAACTCGATTGACAATGCCTTTTTTGTTTTCTCACTCACACTTCTGGACATTATGTCCAAAAGTTCCCGATATCAATTTTATTATTTCCATAACTGTATTGATAATTCTGATTATAACAATCATACCTCCGATCAACCCACCAATGATACAATCTAGTGCCAATATGCCAATGCTTCCTGCAATACCCAAATTCTTTGAAACAATAAACATACTCATTTTCCGTATTCCATATGGACATCCTACCATAATCCAGTATAGAAAATAATCAAACCCATCTGCCTTTGCACATACCGGATAGCACATGATCATCCAGACAGCTAATATCAGCATCGGAATAATAATTCTAAACAATACCTTTTTCATGCCAGCCTTCTCCGTACATATCATGCTGCACTTCCTGTTGATAAAAATGATTTATCGTAGTTGGTGCATTATAAAGTGCCGTTACCATATATGCCTTGATATTTGTAATCTTCGTCGTTGTTTCTTTCATGCAGCCAATCACATATTCCAGATGACTGCTGTTTAGTTTCAGAAATCTAGCTTTCACAAGCTCATAGGGATATTCTTCTCCCGCAACACGAATCGTCTGCCGTTTCACACACACCACTTCACAGATAACTTCAAACAATTCGTCATAAAGCTCCCTTTGACCATATTTATCATATTTCATATGGTACTCATAACTTATATTTTCTTTAATCAACTCTATGTATGCCTGTGCATCATCCATCACATCAATCGTATTATCCTCTGTCTCCATTGCTTCAGAAGGATTGATAGGATAGATACAACTCTCCTCAGTATGATTAGGGTTAGTCTGATTATAGTTAGTATAATTAGGTACTAATTTCTGAACTTCTGTAGGTTCAATTTCTGAACCTCCGAAAGTCTGTTTATTATACTTCTGCAAGTTCACATTTTGTACTTCTTGAAGTTCAGTTTCTGAACTTCTGGAAGTATCATTATTAGACTTCTTGAAGTTCAAATTCTGAACTTCTGTGGATTTATCATTATTCTGCGACATTTTTTCAGCCGTTTCTTCTGACATAGTCGCAAAATTTTTCACATAAATAATATCCAGTTTTCCTAGTCCCCTGCGCTTTTTCTCAATCAGACCAATTCCTTTTTCCGAATCAAGCTCTTTCATGATCTTTACACAGGTTGCTTTTGCACATCCCAAATCTTCCATGATTGCATCAACCGTATAAATGATATACGCTCTGTTTTCATCGTCCAGCCAGCCATTTTTCATAGACAGTGACATTCTGTCAAGCATCAAACCATACAGGAGCTTGGCATCACTGCTAAGCCCCTTAAATCGCTCATCTTTAATCAACAGCCAGGGAACACGATAGAAGGAAAACTGTTCTGCTTCAATTCCGTAATAATAATCAAACTGTATTGTCTCGTTCACTTCCTCATGCCTCCTTTGCTGCTTATTTTCTGCTTTCTGAAGAATTCCACTCCTCTAAAAGCTGATATATGACTTTTTCAATCTCCTCATTGGAATACTCTTCTGGAAAATATCTGCTGATCTTATCTGCCTTGATTATAACTTTTCGTTCTTTTTGCTTTGACTCCGCCAGAATCAGTCTTACCATCGGTAAAGTCAACTCATTATTTTTTCCATATTCCTTCAACTTAGATGATTGTGATGTTGAAACAGATACTCCTGTTTCCTCAATAACTGCCTGTACCCACTCCTGTTCCTGCTCATTCAAAAAAGAAAGATCAACACCCTGTACCAGACCTATTTTTCTTTTATCTACCAGTTCTAACAGTTCGTCAGATAATCTTGAAAGATAGATATACCTCTGAACAGTCTTGCCACTCTCTCCTGGGCTTCGCCTACTTCGTCCAGGCTGTTTCCAACACCTTTCTTTCCCTGATGCTTCATAGCATCATATTTCATGCGGTATGCCTTTGCTTTCTCACTTGGCAGAATATCTTCTCTTTGGATATTGCTGTCCACCATGATAATCGTAGCTTCATCATCCGTATAATTGCGGATAAACATCGGCATTGTTTCTAGTCCTACAGCTTCACAGGCATGTCTCCTTCGGTGTCCTGCTATAATTTCGTAACCGCCCTCTGCTCTCGGTCTGGCAATGCCCGGCATCAACACACCATGCTCTCTGACACTCTCCACAGTTTCCTGCATTTTTTCATCGTCCAGTACCTTAAATGGGTGTCCCTTGAACTCATGCAATTCTGATAGTACAATTTCCTGTACCTGCTCTGTTCCTGCCTGTGGCTGTTCAGTTCCAAATAAATCATCAAAACTATTCAGCTTTACTTTTGCTGCACTTCCCATCTTATTCATCTGCAAGCACCTCCTCTGTCAAAGACTGATAGGCACTTGCTACTTTTCCGTTCGGATCATGCTCATAAATGCTGACACCCTCCGCAGAAATCTCCGCAGCTCTTACGGACATCGGAATACTGTTTTCAAATATTCTAACCTTGCTACCATAATTCTCCACAACCAATGCACTGATGTCTTTTGCATAGTTGGTTCTGTTATCTATCATCGTAAGCAGGATACCTTCAATCTCCAGTTTGGGATTGATCTGTCTTTTTACTTTTCCTATGGTCTTAATAAGCTGTTCCAGACCTTTTACCGGAAGATATGCAGCCTGCACAGGAATAAGGATACTGTCAGCACTTGCAAAGGCATTTATGGTAATCATGCCAAGCGAAGGCATACAATCAATCAGAATGTAATCATATCTTTCTTTTTGCTGTTCTATGTAGGTACGAAGCACAAGCTCCCTGCTCATGACATCTACCGGTGATACTTCCAGTCCCGATAACTCTATATTGCCCGGCATAAGGTCTACACCCTCGTCATGCTTCAATATACCATAATCCGGCTCCATATCTTCTTCATTGATGATATTTGCCATAACGGTTGCAAGAGATACATCCAGCTTATCCGGCTCCTGAAAACCTAAACTTGCTGTCAGACTGCCCTGTGCATCTGCATCAATAAGAAGCACTCGCTTTCCTTGTTTTGCTAGTCCTATTCCTAAATTACTCGTTGTGGTAGTCTTGCCGACTCCGCCTTTCTGATTTCCGATTACTATAACTCTACACATGATGAAATTCCTCCAAATTCTACTATTTTTCTTTTATATTTCTCTTTTTTACTCCCGCATAAACTCTGTAATATTTATCTGTTCCTTTATTGGGATAGCGGTCTGACAGCTCCAGAACCTCTATCTTTGGATGTCTCTGCATGATTTTCTTAAACCATGTAATATCATTCTTTGTTCCCATCAATCTGACTTTTAACATCAATCATTTCCTCCAAACATTGCATACAGAGCATGATTATAATTTGCATATTCTGGATACCTGATCTGTATTGCCTGCCAGAAAAACGGTGCATAGCAACAACAGAACAAATCCTCTGCCGAATATCTCCTACACTCATCAATCTGCTCCTCTGCATCCAACTCATCATCTACACTCGGTGTACCATTGCAATACAAATTGAACGCCATTCTGACAACCTTTTCGCTTCCACTGGTCTGCCAACCATCGTGCAGGCACTCTGGTTTTACGCAGCCAGTCTTAAAGTCATAAATTCTGTTGATATTTCTTCTCGTATCATCGCTGATGCCAAGACAATAGCAAAGTGCTTTGTGATATACATCCACATAACGCACTTCTTTTAATTTTTCATAGTAGAATTTCTCATGTGCTTCGCTAATAAAGCGAATGTTCTCTTTCTTGTTACTTACTGCTCCTAACGCTGTGTTGTTCATAGTGAACCTCCTTCTGAAATTGAATTGAAAAAGGCACTCCTAATGGAATGCCCTAATATAAAAAATAGGGACACTCTTTTGAAGTATCCCTATGTTCTATCAATATATCTGATAGCTCTCTATTTACTTTCATATTCAGAATTCTTTGTGTTCCCACAACCGAGGTCTAGCACTACAACAACAGTTACTTTCCTCACAATCTCTTTTTCCTTGTGATTTTCACCGATTTTGTTGAAACTGAAAAACTCTACAAAGTGCGTAAATTCAAGGATTTCTAGGTATCTTTCCTTTGTAGTCCCACCACCGTATCCACAGTACTTTCATTGTCCCAACAAAGTTCCTGTGTTTCCCTTTCTCCAAAATACACCGGAAAACGGAACTTTATGTGCTTCAGGAATCTGCCATCTG
>ENA-OPSZ01000442-OPSZ01000442.1-human-gut-metagenome-genome-assembly--contig:-NODE-442-length-28841-cov-5.145279_pt1 | contig 28841 bp, 16 predicted proteins | sample MGYA00241814_ERZ501919 | MGnify/ENA primary metagenome ERZ501919 (study PRJEB25962, sample SAMEA2042440) | human gut metagenome | biome: human gut; feature: human-associated habitat; material: faeces... | reverse complement strand
CCAGTTCTTCAGCAGTCGGGCGGATGAACATGTTAGTTACGAAGTGAGCCTGCCAAGCTACTTCCATGATGAAACGTACTTTCATACGAGTAGCTTCGTTAGCACCACAGAAAGTATCAACAACGAACAAACGTTTGCCGGAAAGTTGTTTTACAGCTTTAGCTTTCAAATCAGCCCAAGCTTCTTCAGTACAAGGTTTGTTGTCGTTTTTGTATTCGTCAGAAGTCCACCATACTGAATTTTCAGAAGCTTCATTCTTAACGAAGAATTTATCTTTAGGAGAACGACCTGTGTAAACACCAGTCATTACGTTTACAGCACCCAGTTCAGTAACCTGTCCTTTTTCGAAACCTTCCAATCCCGGTTTAGTTTCTTCAGCGAAAAGCACATCATAAGAAGGATTGTGGAGAACTTCCTTCACGTCGGTAATACCGTACTTGCTTAAATCTAAATTTGCCATTTTTTAATGATTTAATTTGGTTATTGTATAATGTTATTTTTACTCTTTATTTTCTGAAAGAAGATGTTTTTCAACACCCCCTTGTCTAAGGCGCTACAAAATTAGTGCTTTATTTTAAAAAAAAGAAGTTATTAGAGAAAAATTTCCGTAATAATCAAATATTTATATTTGTGTAACAAAAATGCAATTCGTACTTTACAAATCTAGAAATTATTTGTTTCTTTGCAGGTCAAAGTCAACAATATAACAAAAGCATAGATATGAAAATCATCAATCTCAGTGAAGGCAATTCTCTCCTAAACCAATATGTAGCGGAATTGCGCGATGTACATGTTCAAAATGATCGTATGCGTTTCCGCAGAAATATTGAAAGAATAGGAGAAATCATGGCATACGAGATGAGTAAAGCACTAACCTATTCCGTAAAGCAAGTACAGACACCCTTGGGAACTGCCACGGCCAGCACACACGATGACAAAATAGTGATCGCAACGGTATTCCGTGCCGGACTGCCGCTGCACACCGGTTTTCTGAACATGTTCGACCATGCCGACAACGCTTTCGTTTCCGCATTCCGTTTTTACAAAGATGATGAACACCGTATTGTAGATGTACACATTGAATACATCGCCGCTCCTTCATTGAATGACAGAACCTTGCTTCTCGTTGATCCCATGCTTGCCACCGGTGAAAGCATGGAACTTGCCTGGAAAGCGTTCCTTACCAAAGGCAAACCAGCTAAATTGCAGATGGCCTGTGTCATTGCCAGCCAACAAGGGGTAGCGCATATGGCAGAACTTTTTCCCGGCGATGATGTCACATTATGGTGTGCCGCCATAGACCCTGTCTTGGACGAGCACAAATACATTGTTCCGGGGTTAGGGGATGCCGGTGATTTATCATTCGGCGAGAAACTCTAAAGCTCAAACTATAAGGACAGTTTCAGGTGTGTTCTCTTACACACTAAAATTCTAAATTAAATGGTTAGTAACCGGCAATTATTCACTGCCTATTACTAACCATTTAATTTTTAGAACAACTCTGTAGATCCGGTTCCTACAGGGAAAATGAAAATATTATTTCACTTCCCAAATATCATTTGTCATCAGTAATTCCTGGAAATTATGATATTTTTTCTTTGCGGCCACTTCTTCAATCTGTGCATTAACGGCGTCATCATAAGTAGGCGCTTCCACATCACGGATCACCCCTAATGCAACCGGAAAATCCGGTCCTTCCATCAATGCCAGTTTCAACTGCAAAGTATTATCCATACAATGAGCATCGTGCACTAAAATGTCTTTTTCCGTCACACCATTCTCGCCAATCTTTACCACTTTCAGCCCGAAACCTTCCTGCATCAGCCCGTATTCTTTATCTACCCCAAACAACATCGGTTTACCGTGTTCCAAATAAATGGCATTCTTTGAACGACCTTCTTTCGTATATACTGATTCGTGTGTTCCATCATTAAAAATGACGCAGTTCTGAAGAATTTCACATACAGCCGCACCTTTATGATTGGCAGCAGCTTTCAGAATCTCCACTGTACCAGGACCATCCGTAGCTACCGCACGGGCAAAGAAACGCCCACGCGCACCAAAACATAATTCAGCCGGATGAAACGGATCTTCCACAGTGCCGTAAGGAGATGATTTGCTAACAAATCCACGGGGAGAGGTCGGAGAATACTGTCCTTTGGTCAAACCATATATACGGTTGTTCAACAAAATCATATTCAAGTCGATATTACGACGAACGGCGTGTATAAAATGATTTCCACCAATAGCCAGCCCATCACCATCCCCTGAAATCTGCCAGACAGTAATCTCCGGATTGGCAACCTTGCAACCGGTGGCAATGGCAGCGGCACGTCCGTGAATGGTGTTCATGCCGTAGGTATTCATATAGTGGGGCAGACGGCTGGAACAGCCGATACCTGAGATTACTGCTGTTTTGTGAGGCGGACCGCCGATTTCGGCCATAGCCTTATGCAGGGACGCGAGGAAAAAATGGTCACCGCAACCCGGACACCAGCGAGGTTGTCCCTTTTTGAAATCTTTTGCTGTATATTCGTTCATAGTCTTTACTTTCTTTACGGTTATTATTTATTTAAAATCTCAGTGAAAGCATCAACTAACTCGCTGACTACGAACGGCTGGCCTTTTACCTCATTAAACTGATAAGGAACAAATCCGTCCACTTTCATACGGAGATATCCGGCAAACTGACCAAGATTCTGCTCAGCCACGACTACCTTCTTATATTTCTTCAGCACTTCTGCCGTATTGTGAGGCAGCGGGTTCAAATGAACAAAATGTGCCAAAGCAACCTTCTTGCCCGCATGGTTCATTTCCTCCATTGCTGAATATAAATGACCGTAAGTTCCACCGAAACCTACTATCAGCAAATCTGCATCCTCTACGCAGCCTTGCACCTTAACATCAGGCACTGGAATTTTAGCAACCTTCTCGGCACGCAAACGGCACATCAAATTATGGTTTTCAGGCTCGGTAGAAATAGCACCTGTATCACTGTCTTTTTCCAAGCCTCCCAAAATATGCATATAACCTTCCTGTCCCGGCAATGCCCAATAACGGACACCTGTTTCGGCGTTACGCTTGTAAGGAGTATAATTATCCTTCATTTCCGGAGTAACATAGGGTGGGTTAATAGCCGGATAGTTCGCCAGATCAGGCAACTTCCATGCACCGGAACCATTTGCTACAAAACCATCAGTCAGCAACACCACCGGGGTCATGTGTTCCAAGGCAATCTTACAAGCATCATAAGCAGCATCAAAACAATGAGTTGGAGAAGCTGCGGCAATGACCGGCATAGGAGATTCACCGTTACGGCCAAACAAAGCCTGCAATAAATCTGTTTGCTCAGACTTAGTAGGCAAACCAGTAGAAGGACCGCCGCGCTGTACATTAATAACCACCAATGGTAATTCTGTAATAACAGCCAGATTCATAGCCTCTGATTTCAGACAAACACCCGGTCCCGAAGTAGAAGTAGCTGCCAACGCACCTGCAAACGAGGCACCGATAGCCGTAGCGCAACCTGAAATTTCATCTTCACATTGAACCGTAGTCACTCCCAATGATTTATGTTTAGAAAGTTCATGCAAGATATCTGTTGCCGGAGTAATGGGATAAGATCCCAGGAACAAACGCAGACCTGCTTTCTCGGCAGCAGCAATTAAGCCATAAGCCGTAGCCTTGTTTCCGCTGATATCCATGTACTTTCCAGGTACTTTAGACTTAGTTTCCACCTTATAAGTATGATCCACAGACGCATGCGTATTGTGCCCATAATCATATCCGGCGTGTATCACTTTAATATTCGCTTCAGCTATTTGCGGCTTCTTTGCAAATTTCTCGCGCAAGAAATTTTCAGCAACCGCCAGGTCACGATTAAACAACCAGCAGACCAATCCCAAAGCAAACATATTACGACATTTCAACATTGACTTGTTGTCCATGCCTGTATCTGCCAGACAATCTTTCACCATCTGCGAAATAGGAGCAGCAATTACATCCTGCTTAATACCCATTTCTTCAATCGGATTGTCTGTTTTGAAAGCCGCCTTGTCCAGATCTGATTTCTGAAAACAATCTGTATCAATAATGATACAAGCTGTGGACTTCGCAAATTTGTATTGTGTTTTCAATGCAGCGGCATTCATTGCGACCAGCACGTCGCATTTGTCACCAGGGGTAAAAACTTTACCCGCACCGATATGCACCTGGAAACCTGACACACCGGTCAACGAACCTTGCGGGGCACGTATATCCGCTGGGTAATCGGGGAATGTACTGATATCATTTCCCACTGTAGCCGAAATATTAGAAAAGATATTTCCGGCCAGCTGCATACCATCGCCTGAGTCGCCTGAGAAACGGACCACCACTTGGTCCAACTCCTTGACTATCATTTCATCTGCCATAACTTATTATTTAGGGTTACAAAATTTCACTGTTTGCAAAGTTCGGAAAGTTCTGTCAAAGGACAAAATATTCCGCTATCAAACTACGTTTGAATATCAAAATGTACAAAATTAAAGGTTTATTTGTTTCCAAGCTAAGAAAAAGCAGAGATAATTACCTGTTTAAAAGCATAAATCCCTATCATTATGACAGCATCAAAAACGATTCATTTTTACAATTTATTATTTTTATCCATGTTTTATGAACAACATGAAAGTTTATAGCAGAATAACAACATTATTAGATTATAAAAAACAGACAAAAAACAACAAAACAACAAAGAAAGGATTATTTTCTTCCCACTTAAGACATTTTTCAATCTTTCATATTGCCATTTTAACAAAAAGAAGTACCTTTGTACCCATAAAGGGGCCTTGTAGTTCAACGGATAGAATAGAAGTTTCCTAAACTTTAGATAGGGGTTCGATTCCCCTCGAGGCTACCAAATGACTTGTTGATTAAGGTTGTTAAACAAATACTCCCCGGATATTTCTATTTTGGATAGGAGATACCCGGGGAGTTTCTTTTCAGAGTATAATAGTTGAGAGAATTATTTTATGGCACGTGTCCCGTTCATTATGTCTTCAGGAACTTTTTCGCATCGCACATAGACGGATACATCTTCGGCGTCCTCTAAAACAGTCCATACCATACGGTCAGCTTCGAGCTCGCTAATCAGGTAAGAGTTATTCCAGAAGCCGGCAGCGTGGTCGTAGATGCCGCTGATAATCGAACCTAAGTCCTCGTCTTCTTCCAGCTCATACGTAGATGTCAGCAGATGAGATTTGTCGCTGTCTATGTTTGTATAAATTTCCAAAGCGCGTTTTCCGGTTTCTTCATCGGCTTTGCGTTTGATAACCAAATAGCAGTAACGTCCTTCGCTCATTTCAACTCCATTCCATTCCGCAAGTTGCCAAGTACCTGCAATGTTGGCATAGGTGACGGGAAGATACGATGGTTCTAACATCTTTTCGTCTTTATCGCAAGCTGACAACAGGAATGTAGCCGCAAGCATCAAGTAAACAAGTATATTTTTCATTTTATCGAATTATTTGTATAAATATTAATCTAACTTAATGACCAGTGTAATGGTCCGTTGTTCCGGAGCGCCTTCCAATCCTGTCAGTACTACGGGCAGGGTTATTGTGCCTTTTTCTTCTACCGGGAGTTTGGAACCGTCAAACAGAAATATCAAATCCGCTTCTTTGCCTGCTTCAATTACCGGATGACTGGTACGGAACGTCAGGTAGGGAGGCAGACCTGCTGCCGACAAAGATAAGGGAACTTTACCGCTGTTGCCGCAAGCTATAACTTCCGCTAACTTTGCCGAACGGTCTGTTACGCCGAAAGAGACAGTTCTCTGCCGGGTGCGCAGCGCTCCTAACTTGTGCGGATAGCCGCGCCATGCATCGGTGGAGGCAATCACTTCGCCGGTCAAGGTGAGCCTTACGGTGGGACGATCGGCCGACAGGGACGTATAGACGAGTACCTGACGGTAGATAGGTCCGGAATAACCTTTGGGCTTGAAAGAAACTTTGATTGTACCTTTTCCGCCGGCAGGAATAGGCAGCTTGTCATAATTTACAGCAATACAACCGCAGGAAGCTGTCACTTTATTTATGGTAAGCGGCTTATCACTTCGGTTGACGTAGCCGTATTCCACAGTGACCGGTTCATGCTCTTCAGGTATCTTCGGAAATTGCGCTTCTGTGATATTGAAGAACAAGGCTGATTGCTGTAAGGACTCCGGTTCTGCCAACTCTTCTAAAGCACGACGGGAAATACCTTCCTGCGCTTGTATCTTCCAGGGATACAGTGTGCAGAAAAGGCATAAGCAATAGAGGTTGTACAAGCGTTTCATATTTCTGTTTTTTTGTATTACAGCCAGCCGTTGTCATTGGCTTTACGTCGCACAGTGATGTCAGCGGTTTGTTTTTCGCCGTTGGAAGCTGTTACCGTATAAGAGGTGCTGCCGATGGCAGTACCGGTTATAATTATCTTGTTTCCTTCGATGGCAGCTGTCGCAATTTCTGGGTTGGCCGACTCTACTGTGAAAGTCATGCTCTCACCTCCGTCAAAAAAACGTGCCGGTTCCAAGGTCTGTCTGTTTTTTTCTCCGGTTGCAAGATAGATGTTGGGGAGTTCCTGTTTTACGCCGTTTCCTTCGACCAGCGTGAGCAGTTTGTTGGCATCAATAAGTCCGCTACCCATTTGTCCCTGATAGTATTTGTTCATCTCCATTAAAACCGGTGTGGATTCCCCTGCCAGTGCATAATATTTATAGTAGAGCTTACTGCCCGACATATAAGGAGAAAGGTCTCGCGTAGATTGCAGGATTAACTCTTTGAATTGTTTGGCAGTGAAGTGCTTGTGCAGTTTGGCAGCATACGACAATCCTAAGGCTGCTACACCTGAAACGTGCGGACAGGCCATGGAAGTTCCGTCCATGTATCCGTATCCTACACCGTCGCTCAGCAGGGGAGGCATAGTGGAGTAAACGCTACCTTGTACGCTTTTATGGTAGTCGGAGTCGCCGCCCGGTGCTGTGATGTCTACTCCCCGACCATAGTTGGTGTAGGAAGAAGGCATGAAACTTGCATCCATGGCTGCCACACTGATAAAATCACCATAAGCACCGGGATATCCTGCTGCTGCAGCATATTCGTTGCCGGATGCAAAGATTATCAAGCCGCCTTCTATGGTGCCATTCGGCGAACCCGCATTGTGAATAAAGTAATCCATAGCTTCCTTTTCCAGCGGGCAATTTTGTGCCCATTCTTCATCGGTGGCAAAACCACGCATCGAAGTGGCGACATCAGCCAGTGCGGAGTTGTAACCCCAACTGCATTGCAGGATAACCGCCCCGTTGTCGGCGGCATATTTGATGCCTTGCGCTTCGCTATATGGGCTGGTGCCATAGTTTCCTGAGAAGATTTGGATAGACATGATCTTTACACCGTCACCATTGCCGGAACCTCCGGCAATACCGCATACGCCTTCGCCGTTGTTGTTTACGGCTGCAATGGTACCGGCTACGTGAGTGCCATGTCCTGTATCACCCTCGGACGACCAGTCTATGGTAGGAGTCTGCTGTGCAAAATTGTATCCGTAGACATCGCCCTTGTATCCGTTGCCGTCGTTGTCTTTGTCCGATTTATAGATTTCGTCCTCGTTTATCCACATATTGGCTTGCAAGTCGGGATGTGCCCACATTACACCTTCGTCCATTACGGCAACGATGATTGATGGGTCACCCGTACATTTTTTCCAGGCTTCGGCACAATTAACGTCAGCGCCTTGCTTGGAGTTAGGAACTAATGTTTGATCGCCGTCATTGATGTAGTGCCATTGTTTGCTGAGTCCCGGATCGTTGAATATGGAGACTTTTTGCATCATACGTGTAGCAGCATCAGTTGGAGGAACTATTACGGCAGGACGTTGGTCATCACGACGTTTCAGCTCGCGGTTGTATTGAATTTTTGCAATTTCTCCTACTTGGGCCAACTCTTCGGCGGCCTTGCGTACGTCCGTTTTTTCGTCAAAGCGGACAATATACCATAGGTTGAGTCCCGCCTTACGGGTTAACTCTTCCTGGCGGTTGACAGGGAAAATACGTTCTATGTTGTAAGAACCGATAATTTCCAAGGCGCGGTCCATATCAGGAATACCCGAACGGGTGGCAGTTCCATAAGCATTGGTGCTTCTTGTCAATGCTCTGTTCAATAATTCTGTCACTTCCGGACGGAATTTAATCATCAACTCTCCGCTAATGGCCTCGTCGGGCGTATTTACGATAACTGCGCTTTTGGGAGTTTCCGGTGCTGTCGGTATCTCCATCGGCGAATAAGTGTCCGTACATGCTCCGAAGAGGAGTATGGCACCTGCCAATATGATGAGATTCTTTAGTTTCATAAAATTCTGTTGTTTCATTGGTTTTAATATTTAGGCTTCAATATCGGATAAAGCTCGTAGAAATATTCAAATGATGTCGGAACATTACTGAATCCAGGCATTATCCCTTGGTCATCTTTGCCTCTGTTCTGATTGAATATACTGATTTCAGGTGACCAGAACATTAGGTAGGGGTGGTGTAAGAGCCAATCGGGAAGGTCTCCATGCAGGTAGTTTAAGCCGATACGTAAATCCTTGCAATGGGGCAATACTTTGGGTTTGCCTACCAATACACTTGCGGCGGTTTTCAGTGTATCGTTTGCTTCCACTTCCTCTTTTGTATATTTGGGTACGCCGTAAGCCATTTTAGGCAATGTCCCTTTGATAATATTATTGGAAAGCACCAGTGATTCCAGGTTTTCCCATTTGAAGAGTCTTTCCAACATCGGATTGGATAGATTAGAGTTATTATTATTGTTTGAACCATACAATCCTCCCCATTCTTCTTTGGGATATCTGGCTGTACCTGTCAAATCTATCTCATGACCGCGACGGTTGGTTGCCAGTGACAGGTGTCTCAGGTTCGGGAAGTTCTCTGGAGTAAGAATGGCAGGTACTTCCTGGAAATTGTTGCTGCTCAAGTCCAGCGTCACTAAATTCTTCAGATTCACAAAATCGGGTGGCAATGTGGTAAGTCCGAATGAATAGATACGCAGGTTCTTGAGTTTCGTCAGTTGGGTAATGGCGGTTCCCGTATCGAATGAATACATGAACTTGTTACCATTGGAGAAGAAACTTAAAGTTTCGAGCTCTGTAAGATAACGTATTTCATCGGGAATACCTTCTTTAGTAATAAATTGGCTGAATTCAACCGCGCGTACACGTCCGAGATTCTCCGGAGTACATCCCTTGTCCTGCTCTTCCCACAATTTTACCTGTGGCCAATTCATTAAAGACTCATTTTTATCCCACTTGACAGCTACGTTCAGCTTGCGTTCAATGATGACTAAAGCCAATGAGTCACCTTCGCGTGTAGGGGTTATTTCGGGTGCACGCTCCTGACTGATGAGTAGTGTATCATGCTTCACCATGTCTTCATTGCCTTCTGCTACGAGAAAGTTGATTTTGGCTTCTCGATTTGTAGCATCCGTATTTCCTTCCCAATTGAAACGGATAGTGGTTTTGCGGGGGCGGGCGCCACAGTCAAGCGTAAATTTATATTTATCGTAAGAAAGCCAAGTGGCTGCATCCTGTGGTATGTCCACTTTGAAGTCTACATTGGAAGTGACCTCTACATCAAAATAGCGTTTACCATAATCGGCGTAGTTCTCCAATTCAACAGAGGTGGTAGAAAGGGTTAAAGCCTTGTCAAACCCGGCTTGTACGATTTTAAGAGAACGTGTTTCGGCATCGTTACGGGTCTTGAAGTTTATTATGGCTTCGCGTTGTTTGTTGGCCAATATAGTGGTATCTACTTTGATGACACAAATCTCCGAACTTTTGCCGTTGGTGGGCGAAACCTGTACCCATGATTCGCTGGGGGTGGCTGTCCAGTTGCCCGGTACTGAGACGCGTACTTCACGCGTTCCGCCTACGGCTTCCATTTGGATCTCTTTCTCGTCCAAAGTAAACCCGGGTGTATTCTCATTGTCATCCGAACAGGAGGCACCTATCAGAAGTGCCATTATGCTAAGAATATATTTTGCTTTCATATATCTGTATCTATTAAGTTATCAGTATTTAGGAACTACTGCATCGCAGCCGCGTACGTCTTGTCCAGGATCAAACAGGAAACTTGCCAAACCGGCTGTTATGTATGGACAGGCTGTAGTCAGGTCTATCGAAATATTCGGATTATCTGTCAACTCGACACCGAAACGTATTTTATCCAGGGTGTAATCAACTACTCTGCGGATGTCGTTCGACCCCAAGTAAAGCACTTTCAGCCCATGGTGTGCATAAACGGCGGTAGGCCATTCTTTCATGCAGCGGTATCCGTTGTCATCACGCTGACCGCGGAAGAGGAGCTGTTGCAAGTTGGGAAGATCCAGAGCTCGGTAGGCAAATCCGTCGAAAGCATTGCTCGATAAGTCCAGTCCACTCATATAGGGGAACTTGAGGGCGTTGAAGTTCTTCGGCAATGTTTTGATTCTGTTCGCTGCCAGGTCGAGTGCCATTGTGTAGAAAACATAGTCTCCCTCCAATGCCTCTTCTGGAAATTCCCGGATATTGCAGGCGCGAAGTACCAGGTAATTGACTTTGGTTCCGGATTCATAGATACATTCGGGGAAGCTACCTAATGGATTGAACGACAGATTCAGAATCTCTACATTAAGACCATGGAACTTGTCACCGCCTCGTTTTTCAAACGAAGTAATTTTGTTCTGTGAGAAGTTAATGGTACCTATCAAGAAAGGAGAGTCTGCATCGAATATATCCGGGAACTCCGTAAATTCATTGCCGGCAAATGACCATGTCTCTACCGCTTCAAATCCGGCAAAATATCCTTGGTCATCGCGTGGAAGAGCTTTCAGGTGGTTGTTGCTTAAGTTTAGTGTTCCCAGGTTATGGTCTTTGCCGAATGGTGCTTCAAATTCTTCAATCTGATTGTTCTGCATATCAAGGAAGCCTAACTTCTTCATGGGCCTCAGATCGGGTACTCTCTTCAGGTTGTTGTTCATGAAGTACAATCCCTGTAAGCTTTCTTTGGACGCGCTCTTTGTCCACTCTACCATTCCTTCATAGAGCTTATCGCTTGTGATACCGTTGTTGTTGACGAAATAGACCATTTGTAACTTGGGCATGTTCATAAAGCCTTTAGGAATTTCTTTCAGGTTGGGGCAGTTGTATATTTCTACATCCGTACAGTTTTCCAACTGGGACAACTCATCGGGCAGAGAGGCTATCGGGCTGTTGGCGATGAAGAGACTTGTCAGTTTCTTTAATTTGCCGATACTTGCTGGTAATGAGTAGATGGCAGTATAGAAATTGTTGGGGTTGTTGGCATACATATTCAATCCGGCTGCGGAACGGTTACCGCAATTGTTAAAGTCCTTGATGTGCTCGTTTAACTTATCAGGCAGGACATTCCACATTTCGGGAGCCATTTCTGCCAGACTGCAGTCCAAAGTCATTTGCTTGAAGTCGGCGCGTTGGGCAGCTATCAGTTCGTCCGGATCGTCTATTTTATTGATAGGAGAGGAGTTGATGGCATCGTTGTGTGAACCGAGAATCAGGCTGCGCAGTTCACTCAGTTCTCCCAATTCTTCGGGCATATGACCGCGTGCACCGAATCCTCCCAAAGAGATAGAAGCTACGTGACCGTCGTCCAACACCATGACACCGGGTTGTGCAATCCATAAATCGATGTCCCGGTCAAATTCCCAGTTACAGCCTTTATTGAAAACAACACCGCGGAAGCTCCAGTTAGGACCGTCGAGCGCTTCCCATATTTTCTTCAGGATAATGCCGTCGTGAATACTGGGGGCTGTTTCCTGCATGGTGATAGGCACATCGGCAACGGTCTCTTTGTTGTCTGCTATGGAAAAACCGTTGGGGGCAGTTACCTTGGCTGCTTCCAGAATTTGGTCTTTTTGGTCTTTAACAATGAAAGAAGTGGCGATGTAATCGCCTGCTTTCAGAGCAAGAATTGTATCGCACACCAACTTGCTGTGATAGTTTTTTTCACTCTCGCTTTCATAGTAATACTCTATATTGGTGCGCATATTTTCGAAAGTGATTAATTCACCGGTCTGTTTGTGCTTCACAGTGATATTTGCTTTGGCTACCTTATCCATACGGTAGGCTTCAGCAGTACGTGTGATTGCTGAAAAGTCTTTCACAAGTTGAAATTTGACTGTTCCGCGTGGGCGGACGTTGACATTGATTGTTTCCACTACCATGCCGCCTGAAACCACTTCGAATGTTTTTTCTGATTCTACGTCATAAGTAAGCAGAGTGTTACCCAGATTGTCGAGCAGTTCGTAGCCTGCAATGTTGTAATGGTCTGCCAACAGTTGGCATTTCTCGCTCCACAGTCCCATTTCAGTATCTGAACCGTTGGTTGCCGAGAGTGCGAGTGTTTGCTCTATTACGTCGTAGGCCGACTTCAGGGTTATTTTGATCTTTTTTGCATCTGCCAGTGAATCGAGAATGTCGGCATTGACGGCACGTGAAGTTATTTCTTTGTCGGCCGTTAATCCACCATTCTTTACCAGCTTGAATTGTACGAATCCATAGCCTTCTGCTGGAGCATCATACGTATCGTCCGTACAACTGAAAGTGAGAGCCAAGAGTGCCAAGGCTCCTACCAGTTTGATTAAAATATTTGTAATTCTCATATAGCAGCGTTTATTTTATAGTGGCTTCATTGTTTTTGCGGATAACAAAGGTTCCTAAATCTTTGTCGTTATTGTCGCGGATTACGATGTACAGGCAATCGTCGGTGATGTCAGCAAAGGGGATGCGATTCTCAAATTTGATGGATGGATAAGCTTTGTAGGCTTCGTCATATACATTACCGTTGCCACAAGATGCCGCCCATTTTATAGCACTCGTTCCTAAAGATTTGTAATTCTCATCGAACAATTCAAATTTTCCATTCCATGAAATCATCCCAAGCGGTGTAATGTGAAGTCTTTCGGACATATCCCACTGTTCTTTGGTAAAAGAGTATTCAAAAATATTATCAGCATTTTCCAAACCTAAATTTTCTGCAATCGCCTCTGCATTTGCTGCCTTGGTCGCCTCTGCCATATATTCATATTTCATGGAATTGATTTGTTTCCATACCTTGAATGTAATGGCACCGTATTGGTTTAATTCTATTCCATAACCTTTTGTATTGAAATTGAAGGTACCGTTATATTTAGTGAAATGTGAATCATAGTCTACTTCCGTATTTTTAGGGACAAGGAACAGAACCATCTTACGTACATCTATGTTAGTGTTCTCTTTTGCTTTTAAGGTTAATACTCCTCCCTCTTTTTCTACTTCCACCCAGATATCTTCAGCCGGTACTTCTTTTGCTGTCCTTTCGATAGGGTTCCATTCCATAAATCGATACTCGAAGTCGTTGTCACGAATCACAACGTGGCATGCTGCCAATTCATCTGTAACGGAAATGACGTCTCCGCTTCCTGGATCCAGAATGAGTTTTTTCCCTTTATCATTCCAAGTAATTCCTCTGCGTAAATTTACAACTTGCCCTATCCACATTATCTGTCCGGCTTCTATACCCGGAGCGCTTACCGGAAATTGGCATGTGTAATCGCTTTCAATGTCACGAATGGTGATATATCCGCTAAGATCTTTATAGCGTTCTTCTAATTTTATGTCTATACTGCCCATTCTGTTGTGACTGATGGTTTGACCGGCTTCTCCACATAAATTCTCGATGAGACTGCTTTCTGCGCCTTCGCTGAGAATCCAGCCGGGTAAAGAAGCCATATCAATCTTCCAGTCGAAATTGGCTTCAAAGCCAATTTGTTCCGTACGGTTGAATGTTTTATCGACAAATTCATTAATCTCGATAATGTCAGATCCTTTTACAGTGTACATCTTCGCTACACGTTCTTTTGCAGCACGATTCATCTCGGCAATTGTTTGTGTTTTGCCGCCCATAGTCAGCTTCACTTGCGCTTTGTCATCTGTAAATCCAAGAGCACCGTTCGTTGCGGTTACTTTTACCGTTTGTTTTCCGGCTTTTCCTGTGAGCGACTGAAATTTACCTGTTTCATCTATAAACTTCAGCCACTGTTTGTCAGTAGTCACTCTCCATTCTGTGGAAGCTTCAAAGCTGATTTCGCATACCTGATCAGGTATGATTTCGTAGGATTGGCTTTCCGGGAAAACGGGGTCAACGACACCCGCATTCTCATCATCGGATGAGCAAGCTCCCATTGCGAAGCCCACTAATAGGCCTAAAAGTATATATTCTAATTTTTTCATATTCATCATCTGACTGGTTTAAAATCCACTATGCAAAATATCTTCTGCCTCAGCGTCGCTGATCCAGCGAATCACAGTGACATAAGCACCCAAAAGGCCTACATCTTTTACATAGACCATGGAGTAGAGTACAACTGTGTCGCGGCAGGGGAAAATGGTTGAGGGGACTGCCGTATAATCTGTGATGCGCAGCATGTTGTCATTGTACAAGCTGCCGAGGAATTCTTGTGTGGTACCGATAATATCTCCGGTATGTACACTGGCCGAGGGAACCATCGGGTCACTATGATCCAGCGTTACTTTCACATCGTAGCCGTCGCACAGGAAGTCGTGAAGCATTATGCTGTTGTCTTCGCCTTCTACCCGGTCGGTCATAATCAGACGCTTGTTGGTGCTATATGGTTTGAATTCGCTGAGGAAAGAGGACTGCACTACGGCATAACGCGTGAAGTTGTTGATGTCGAACGGGCACATTTTTTGCAGACGAACATTGGCGGTCACTCCATAGTAAGGCCATTCCACATCTTCGAGTGATACAATACGCATGCGGATGTTCAGTGAATCGTCGTCTGCTATGTTTTCATAGATACCGTTGATTTCGACGGATGTAGCCAGCTCTCCGGCAGGAATTGTTACGGTGTTCGACTTGATGGAATAGTGATAGCCTTCAATGGCATTACTTTCTGTCTGGAGGATTTCAATACCGAATTTCCGGTCGTAAGGGACACTTTTCGTTGCCGAAAGCGCCACTTTGTAGTCATTGTTCTCCTGGAATACAGGACAGACATTCAGCGAATCGGTAAACATTACGTAAGACGGGCCGTCATAGGTCTGCTCTTCGCTGCTGCACGCCGCCAGCAAGGCAAGGGAAAGCAGGGCGGTGGCAATTAATACATTATATATAGATAGATGTTTCATTATAACACGCATCAAAAATTAGTTATTACTATCGTTAGGTTGCAATTCCGAACCCGGTGCATCAAGCTCATGTTGTGGGATGGGCCATACAAAGAGCGGATGGTCGGCTTCTATCTTCAACGAGTTGGCCGCCTCTACGGTGTTGGATTGCGGTTCGCGTTCGAAGCCTTTGTGCCAGCGTTTGAGGTCGTGCAGGCGGAAACCTTCCATAAAGAGTTCTCGTACCCGTTCTTCGGAAATGGTTTCCAGCCAATTATCTTCACCTATGGCGGTGGTGCCGTAGGTCTTATAACGTGCCGAACGCAAGGTTGTAATGTCTTTCCCCGCTTTGGTGTATTCTTTCAGGTGGCAGTAGGCTTCGGCTCTGATGAGGTATTGCTCGGAGAGACGGAATACTTTCGGCATGTTTACATGATAGATATTCAGCTTGATGAAATCTTCATTGCCATGATATTTGACGAGCAGAGGCCATGTGAGGCCATGTGCATATCCTGTAGTCTTTTGTGCAAAGAAGCTTTCGGAACGCAGGTCGTTCTGATCATATAGGTTCAACGCCCAACTGGCGGGTACATAGTCCGGTTTATAGGAGATGTTGTCGTAATTCAGGAATACACGTCCCAGGGCGCCGCCGTAGGAAGTGGTATTGAAACCTACCTTCCAGATAATCTCGGATGCACTGTCGTACTTCCACATATATTGGTAGTGCGTCAGCTTGGAGGTGTATTTAGTTTTTGCACTCGACAGTTGTAAGTAGTCATCCTCAATGACTTGGGTGGCATAGTCGCGTGCTTTTTCCCAATCTTGCATGTAGAGGTAGACACGTGCCAGCAATGCTTTTACGGTACTCTTGGTGATGTACGGAGAGTTATTGGTTTCATCGAGGGTCACCAGGTCGAGTGCCTTTTCCAAATCGGAAATGACGAAAGCATAAGAGTCTTTCAGTGAAGAACGGATCATACGTTCGGGGTTGTAGTAGCTTGAAATCAGCGCTACGCCCAATTCGTTTTCGGCGGTGGCGGGTTCGTAGGCTTTGCAGAAACATTTGATGAGTTCCGAGTAGGCTAATGCACGTGCAAAGTATGCTTCTCCTTTCAAATCTTGCAGCTTGTCGAGTTGTTCGTCGTCTGTGAGTGTGTTTTCCAAATCGACAATGCTTTCGAAGAAATAATTGCACCGGCCTATTGTGGTATAAAGAGCGCTGTAAACTGCCTCTATTTCCCGGTTGGTGGCAAGGATGTCCCATCTCCAGATATCACCGTAGGTGTTGCTGAAGCCTTCTACCGCATATACTAAGTCGGCTTGAATATCAGGGAGCAAAGTCAGATATCCGCTGTATAATGCAGAACTTTTGTAGCTGGCGTAGATACCGATAACCGCCTGATTTGCATCGGATACCGACTGGATGGCTTCCTTGTCGGGAATGGCGTTATCCGGGTATTTATCTAAACAACCGGTAAAGACGAGCGAAAGCATCGCCACCAGTCCTATTTTTGTAAATGATTTCATTATTGAATAATTAAACGTTAAAATGTGAATTCCAAACCAAATGTAAACTGACGTGTCATAGGATATTGCGCCTTATACACATTTGAACTTGATTCCGGATCCATGCCGGAGAAATCAGTGAACGTAAAGAGATTCTGCGCTTGCACATAAACGCGGGCAGACGATAAAACTTTTGTGCGCTCAAGTAGGGACGCAGGTAGTGTATAACCGAGCGACAAATTCTTCAGGCGCAGGAAAGATGCGTTCTCTAACAGGTGCGTATCAAACTGTGGCGTTACTCCATAGCGTGGAATGGAGGTAACGTCACCGGCTTGTTTCCAACGGTCGTAGAGCATACGGCGAGAGAGGTTGTAGTTGTCGAAGGTTGTGTTTTCCTCGAAATAGCGGTCGTTGTTTATCATCCAGCGGTCGGCCACCCAACTGAACTGTGCGCCGAGCGAAAGTCCTTTCCATGATACGACGGTACCGAAACCGCCCTGCCAAGGGGCGATATAGCTGTGTCCTACAAGCACTTTGTCGGACTCGTTCATTACAGGAGTTACTTCTCCGTTCTTGTCATACCACAAAGGGTCACCGGTTGCCGGATTGACGCCTGCGTAACGGTTCAGGTAGAACTCACCGTAAGAGTGACCTACCGCCAGCTTCATGCCGGTGGTGGCCATTACATATTCCTGCACTCCGTTATAGAGTTCGGTAATTTCATTTTTATTGTAGGAAACATTGGTGTTGACGTTCCATGTGAAGTCTTTGGTACGGATGATGTCGGCACTCAGGTTCAGTTCCGCACCGCGGTTTATCATGCCGCCTACATTGTCCCAACGTGAACCGTAACCGGCATCTGCATAGGCCACAGGTACAGCCATAAGCATATTAGTGGTTTTCTTGTTGTAGAACTCGGCATCTAAGTTGATGCGGTTGAAGAAACCTAAATGGATTGCGATATTTGTTGTCCACAACTTCTCCCATTTCAGCTCTTCGTTTCCTTTTGTCAAAGGTGCCAAACCGGCATCGCCGAGATAGTTGCCTCCACCGCCTACTAAAGCAAGGTGGTCATAATTGGGGATTTCGGAGTTACCGGATGTTCCCGTACTAATTGCCAGTTGTGCAGTGGTCAGCCATTCGCAGCCTTTCATGAATTTCTCATTAAGCAGGTTCCACATCAAACCCACTGACCAGAAGGTAGCCCACCGGCCTTTGACACCGAAGCGCGATGAACCGTCGGTGCGCAGAGAGAAGTCTGCGTAGTAGCGGTTGTCATAGTTATATTCGCCGCGGCCGAAGAACGAAACGTAAGAATAGGCCGTACTGCTGTTTCCCCAAGAGGTGGCACGTGTTCCGGTGGCTATGTCTGCCAGCTTGTCGTTGTTTTGTCCTGCAGTAGCCACCGAGAAACCTTCCGACTGGTAGTCTACTCCTTCTTGTCCGATCAGGAAATTGAAGTCGTGGACGTGATTCAGGTTAAAACGGTATTCGGCAGTATTGGTGATAGACAAGTTATAGGCGTGACTGTTGGAACGAGCTGCCTTACCCTGGTCCTGATTGGGGCGGTAGGAAGGCATGCTGAATGTTTCATCTCCTATATCGGTATAATTTAAGCCGGCTTGCGAACGTATTTTCAATCCCTCTATCGGAGTTACTTCAAAGAATATATTACCGATGAGTTTGTTTTTTTTGCTGCTGTATGGATTGTTCATAATCCATTCCAGTGGGTTTTGGTTGAGGCCTTTCCATGAACCGTCGTTCACCGAAGCCAGCGAACCGTCTTCTTTGTACGGATTCCAGTAAGGCAACATGAAACGTGCGGCCGAAATGGGAGTTACGGTAGAGTATGCGCCCTGGTCAGCTTGCTGTATTTTTTCATGGGTCATCATGATGTTGGTTCCTAACTTGAGCCATTTCTTGGCCTGTGCTTCCACATTGGCGCGGGCGTTGTAACGCTTGAAGTAGGACTCAATGGCAACGCCGTCCTGATCGTAAAAGTTACCGGAAACGTAATAGCGTATTTTGTCCGTAGCTCCGTTTACTTGTACTTCATAGTTCTGTAGCAGTGCAGATTTGTTGAACACTTCGTCAAACCAGTTTATGTTGATTTGTCTTAATTTGTCGTAATCTTTACCGGTGTCCAGACCCACTTCTTTTTCGTAAGCAATGCGTTCTTCGGTATTCATCAGGTTCCAATTTTCTTGGGCCAGCTGTGAGATGCCGAGTTGGGTACGGAAAGTAACCTTTGCATGTTGATTGCTTAGGGCTCCCCGTTTGGTTGTGATAACAATGACACCGTTGGCTGCACGTGCGCCATAGATAGAGGTGGAAGAAGCATCTTTCAGTACGGAAATGGATTCGATATCCGACGGATTGATAGCGTTAAAGTCTCCACTGGAGATAGGCATGCCATCCATGATGAACAACGGAGTAGTACCGGAATTAATGGAGTTGGTTCCTCGGATGGAGAATACGGCAGGAGCACTGGGCTCTCCCGATTGTGACAATACGGTCAATCCTGTTGCCTGGCCTTGCAGCGCCTGGTCAAAACTGGGAGCAGGCACATCTGCCAGCTTCTCGGATTTTACCGTAGATACTGAGCCGGCAATAGTACCTTTCTTACGCACACCGTAAGCCACTACCACTACTTCATCCATTACTTGCGCATCTGATTTCAGTGTGATGTTCAGCGTTTTAGTATTTGCTGTTACTGTATGCTGCTGTTGCTGCATACCTACATATGAGAAAGTCAAGGTAGCTTGTTCAGCTCCTTTAATTTCAATGTTGTAATTCCCGTCAATATCGGTAATTACGCCATTCCCGCTGCCCTCTTGTACAATAGCTACACCAATCAACGGTTCGTTTCCTTCTTCGGAAATGACCTTACCTTTCACGCTGAAGTTCTGCGCAGAAAGTGATTGCATGCTGATAATTGCTACGAGGGAGAGGAATAAAAGAGTTACTCTTTTCATTTCTACTATTTTAAATGTTTGAATTTTACCGGAAATGGAATATTATCATACTTGATTGTGTTTGATGGGGACTGGATGAACCAATGAGGCTGAAGTATTTGTGCATCGTTTTGAGGTTTTAGTTAATATTCTGTTTATTTTATATGTGTTTAGACTTCTTTTTGCAAAGGAAATAAGTGTTTGTGAGAAAAAGTTTATACTATATTAAATTATGCTTTTTTGTTTTCGCTTTAACAAAAAAGCACTGAATACAGTTTTATTTAGTTTTGAACTTCGTTTAGTACAGGATTTTTCTTTTCCGTTCTGTCTGCTGTTTGCGGTAAGGGGGAGATTGTATGTAACGGATAGGGCTTGACGTTTGTTGGAGAGGCTGGTTCTGCGAGGCCTTTTTTATTGAGGTATAGTCAGAATGTAGTGAAGCATCTGTTCTCCCTGTGATTAGGAAAACAGATGCTTCACTACATTTCGTATGGCGGTATGATGTAGAGTTTTGCCTTTCGTTATATGTTCTTTAATTGCTTTTTTAGCAGGCTGAGATAGGGTTGTGTGATACCCAAATAGGAGGCAATGTGCTTCAAGGCCACTTTTTCTATGATCTCGGGACGTTTATGAATCAGGGATATGAATCGTTCTTTGGCATTGCCGTTTATCACAGAGTCTTTCTTTTCGAGATAGAAAAGCTGTCCTTGTGCATATCTCAATGCCCATTGAGCAAATTCGTGTGAGGATGAGACCAGATGGGCGTAGTGACTTTGGGGAACTTTAAATACGGTTGATTTGCAGCAGGCTTCGATTTGGTAGAAGGCAGGGAGATGGGCGTAATAAGAGTGCATGGCAATCATTACGCTACCCGGCAATGCAAAAGCGAAAGTAACCTCTCGTATTCCGTTCATATAACTGTATCGCATCACTCCACTTTTTACAATGTAGACATTAGGGTCGAGCCGGCCGCTCATAATCAAAACTTCATTCTTTTTCAGCTCTATGCTTTCTGCCGGTGCCAACAGTTCATCCAATAATTTACCGGATGGCCTGAATGAACATTCATTCGCTAATAACTCTTTTAATTTCTCCATTTGTCTATCCTTTTCATTCTAAGTAGCGTAACATCTACAAATATAATGCTTTTACATTAGAATTTTCTGAAAAAGGTTATCAATTATAGCTCTTTACCTATGGTAGGTATCCATATACATAAATCAGGCACATATTACAGGTCTCATGAAGCTCAAAAGCCATGGAATTCCTATAATATGTGCCTGAAAAAGACTATAAGTGTTTGTCAAAACACTTTATAGTTTGTTTTATATTGTTGTTGCAGCAGCCGGCTCTTCGTCTTTGCTATGTTTCATCAACATGTAAGCGATAGGAGAGGCAACGAACAAAGAGGACAGTGTACCGAATACAACACCCAGAATCATTGCGAATGCAAAGCTGCGGATAGAGTCACCACCGAGGATGAAGATACACAGCAATACAATTAATGTGCTCAGTGAAGTGTTGATAGTACGTGCCAGAGTAGTGTTCAGTGAATCGTTGAACAATACCTTCTTGTTTCGTTTCGGATACAAGCTGAAGAATTCACGCACACGATCGAAGATTACCACCTTATCATTGATTGAGTAACCGATAGCCGTCAGGATAGCGCCGATAAATGTCTGGTCGATTTCCAAAGAGAACGGCAGGACACCCCAGAACATGGAATATGCACCCAAAATGATAATAGTGTCACAAGCCAATGCGCATACAGAACCGATAGAATAGGCAATGTTACGGAAACGGAGTAGGATGTACAGGCCGATGGCAATCAAAGCCAGCACAACAGACCAAATGGCCGATACCTTGATGTCGTCTGCAATACTTGGACCTACTTTTTGTGAACTGATGATACTGCCGCCCGTATGGTTCTCGCGGTCGATGAATGTTTCCAGCGTGATATTCTGAGTCAGCAACGGTTTCAGTGTTTCATACAGGTAGGCTTCGATTTCCGAGTCGATGTTATTGCCTTCTTCTTCAATACGGTAGTTGGTGCTGATACGCACAGTCTTGCCGTCTGCACCGATGGCGATAACACTGACGTTGGCGTCACCGAACTTGCTGGCAATCAGTTCGCGTACTTGTTCGGGCTCTACTTTGTTTTCGAACTGTACCTTAAAGTTACGTCCACCGGTAAAGTCGATACTTTGGCTTAAACCGCGCATGCTGAGGAATGCGATGCAAACTACAACACCTATACCCGTCAACGTCATCCAGAGTTTGTTTCTGCCCATGAAATCGAAGTGTACATTTGCCATCAGGTTTTTGGAAATACCCGTAGAGAATGTCAGGTTCAGCAATTTGTCTTTGCTCATGAAGTGCTCGTAGAACAAACGCGTCATGAACACTGCGGTAAAGAATGAAATCAGGATACCGATAATCAATGTAGTAGCGAAACCGCGGATAGGTCCGGTACCGAAGTTGAACAGGATAATACCTGTAATGATAGATGTCAAGTTGGAGTCGAAGATTGCAGAGAAGGCATTTGCATAACCATCGGCAAGTGCTTTCTTAACACCCTTACCCGCGCGTAATTCTTCTTTGGTGCGTTCGTAAATCAATACGTTGGCATCCACAGCCATACCCAGTGATAACACCATACCGGCAATACCGGACATTGTCAAAGCTGCCTGGAAAGATGAAAGGATACCCAATGTGAAGAACATGTTCAACACCAAAGCACCGTTGGCAACCATGCCAGGAATGAAACCGTACATGGAGCACATGTAAACCATTAACAGTATTAATGCCACAACGAATGACATGATACCGGCATTAATGGACGCTTGTCCCAAAGACGGACCTACAATGTCTTCCTGTACAATATGGGCAGGAGCCGGCATCTTACCCGATTTCAATACATTGGCTAAGTCTTTTGCCTGTTCGGGAGTAAAATGTCCGGTGATTTGTGAGTTACCGCCAGTGATTTCCTGATTTACGTTCGGTGCGGAATATACATAGCCGTCCAATACAATGGCAATGGCTTTACCTACATTCTGCTTGGTGAGCTGTGCCCAGCGACGTGCACCGTCCGTATTCATAGACATGCTTACGGCAGGTTTGCCATAGTGGTCAAATTCGTCTTTGGCATTTACAACTACGTCACCTTCCAGCGGAGCACGTCCGTTACGTTCGGTTGACTTGATTGCATACAATTCAAAAGTTTGAGCTTTCGGATCGTATTCATAAGGAGAAACACCCCACTTCAAACGCAGGTCTTTCGGCATTTCCGCCTGAACTTCCGGCATGGAGAGGTACTTGTTGATGTCTGCGGTATCTTTGTAGTTTGCATAACCTACAACAGGACCTTGACCGCTGGGGTTGACTTGCAGAACTGCCAATAACGGATGTTCTTTCTTGATTTGCTCCAGGTTGGCAGCTTGCGCCTGGCTTTCGCCTTTCAGTGCTGCGGCAAGGCTGTCGGCGGTGCTGGTAGCTTGTGCTACGGCAGGAGTCTCAGCGGCTGTACTGTCTGTTGCTTCCGTACTGTCTTCTGTGGTTGCCAAAATAGCATGCAATTTGGCATCAGCCGATTGCAGGTATGAAGCTACATCTTTTGCATTGTATGTTTCCCAGAATTCCAGATTGGCAGAGCCTTGTAATAATTTTCTTACACGTTCAGGCTCTTTGATACCCGGAAGCTCCACCATGATGCGTCCCATTTTGTCTTCCAGACTTTGGATGTTGGGCTGAACCACACCGAAACGGTCGATACGGGTACGGAGAACGTTGAATGAGTTGTCAACGGCTGCCTTTACTTCTTCGCGCAATACTTTTTCAACTTCTGCGTCGGAAGATTTCTGGTTTACTTTGTCTTTTAATTGTTGGGTTGCGAACAGTTGTGAAAGTGAAGCATCCGGAGCGAGCTTATGATACTCTCTGATGAACAGCGTGATTACGTCGTCCTGACTGGTAGTAGCCTGTTTGGCGGCTGTTGCCAGCGCTTGGTTGAATGTCTCGTCAGACTTGTTATCCGCCAATGCTTTGATAACATCGGGAACCGATACTTCAAGAATGACGTTCATACCGCCCTTTAAGTCCAAACCTAAACTGATCTCCATTTCACGACATTGTTTCAGCGTCCAATTGCCGAACCACACTTTCTCGTTTGACAGAGAATCGAGGTAGTCTTGTTCCACTTTCACATCACCTTTTGCGAACTCTTTTGCCTTGTTGGTATAGTGGCGAGTCACAAAAGAGAAGGAGAGATAGAACACACATACCAATGTGAGCAATATCGCAAAAACCCTTACAAATCCTTTGTTTTGCATGTTACTTTTAGTTTATTATGATTACTTTTTAATTGATTTCTATCGTATATAAGGCTGCAAATATAGCTTTTTTTTCACAATTCTTACTTCATACCGCGATTTTTTAACATCGGCTCTAATTGAGGTTCTGCTCCTCTGAAATTCTTGTAGAGGGTCATCGGGTCTTCACTGTCTCCTTTTTCCAGAACGTTGCGACGGAAAAGGTCTGCGGTTGTCTTGTCAAAGATGCCATGTTCCTTGAACGCTTCAAAAGCATCATTGTCCAAAACATTCGCCCATAGATAGCTGTAATAGCCTGCTGCATAGCCGCCTATGATATGGTTGAAGTAGGTAGTACGATAGCGAGGGGCTATTTCGGGAATTAAACCAAGCTTGTCCATTGCTTCTTTTTCGTAGGCCACTACATCGATATTTTCAGTGTCTGTCAGGTTGTGTAGATTCATATCGAGAATGGCTGCTGCGAGTAACTCAGTAGTCATAAAGCCTTGGTTGAAAGTTTTTTGTTTTAGAATTTTTTCAATGAGATTATCAGGAATGACCTCGCCGGTTTGATAATGTTTGGCATACATTTTCAGAACTTCAGGTTCTGTGGCCCAGTGTTCGTTAATTTGCGATGGAAGTTCTACGAAATCGCGCACGACATTCGTACCGGAAACGCCCAAATAATTGCATTTGGTCAGCAAACCATGCAGGGCATGGCCGAATTCATGGAACAGGGTTTCCACTTCATCAATCGTAAGTAAAGAGGGAGTGTCACCGACAGGCTTGGTGAAGCTGGCTACGTTGCACACCAGGGGGCGGATATCACCTTTCTGTTCGCGGTAGTTACTCATCCATGCTCCACCACTTTTACCTGCACGTGGGAAGTAGTCTACATAAAAGATACCCAGTTGGGAACCGTCTGCATCTTTTACTTCAAAGACTTCTACATCGGGGTGATAAACAGGGACATTGTTGAGCTTTGTCAGGGTGATACCATAAAGTTTGTTGGCAACGGCAAATGCTCCTTCGCGTACATTCTCTAATTTGAAATAAGGCTTGATTTGATCCTCCTCAAGGTCATATTTCTCTTTGCGAAGTTTTTCAGTGTAATACCACCAGTCCCAAGCCTCCAGTTTCTCGCCTTTACCTGCTTGATCCATTAGTTTTTGCAGTTCGGCTGCTTCGGCTTTAGCTTTGGGAAGGGCATATCCCCACAGGTTGTTCAGAAATTCCATTACTGTATTTGAGTTCTTTGCCATAGTGTTGTCCAATACGAAATTGGAATAGCAGTCGAAACCTAATAAACGGGCTTTTTCAAGACGCAAGCTCACGATGTCTGTAATGATTTTCTTGTTGTCGTTCTTGTCGTTGTTGTTGCCGCGGTTGATGTAGCCTTTATAAATCTTTTCACGTAACGAACGATTATCGGAGTATTGCAGGAATGGGATACGGCTTGCGTTATGCAATGTGAATAGCCATTTGCCTTCCTGACCGGCAGCTTTGGCCTCTTCGGAAGCGCTTTGGCAGAACCATTCGGGGAGACCGGCAAGATCTTCTTGTTTGTCTACGAAGAGCATAAACTCGTTGTTCTCATTCAAGATATTATTGCTGAAAGTGATGCCCAGCGTAGAAAGTTGCTTGTTCACTTTACGCAGGCGGGCTTGTTTTTCGGCAGAAAGATTGGCTCCGGAACGTACGAAGTCTTTGTATGTTTTGTCCAAAAGCCTTTGCTGTTCAGTTGTCAACCCTAAAGAGTCCTTTTGCAGGTAGACGGCTTTTACTTTGTCGAACAGTTTCTGGTTGAGCGAGATATTGTCTTCATGTTCGGACAATACCGGAGCAAGCTTTATGGAAAGAGCGTTCAGAGAGTCATTGGTCTCGGCGTCCGTCATATTGAAGAAAATGGCGCCTACCCGATTCAGTATGGGAGAGCTGTTGTCCAAAGCAACGATTACATTTTCAAAGTTCGGAACTTCAGTATTGTCAATAATGGCTTGAATATTGGCGTTTTGTTCTTCTATTCCTTTAAGGAATGCAGGTTCATAGTGCTCCAGCTTGATTTTATCGAAAGGTGGAACGCCGTTCGGGGTTTGAAACTCGGTGAGGAACGGATTACTTTCCGTCTGGTTAGCACAGGAGTACATCATACAACTTGCAGCTAAAATTAAAATACCTTTTTTAAACATAAATGTCAGAGTATTAGATATTGATAGTTTATAAATAGTTGTTCAACTTTAAAAAAGTGGATTATTGCCGTTTGGCTATATAACACCATATGGGGTAATGATCAGACTCTTTTATGGATTGGTCCACCGTACAGTTATAGGACTGTAGGTTCTTGCTGATTAATATGTTGTCTATTCGAAAATAGAATTTATTCTGGTTGTAGGAAACTCCCAAACCGCGTCCCGACTGGGTGAAGGCGTCATTTAGGTTTTGTGCAATGACGCGATGGGTGTATGAAATGGGAGTGTCGTTGAAGTCTCCGCAGACTATGATAGAAGGATGTCGGGAAGAAGCTATCTCCTTTGCAATAGTATCTGCCTGTGGGGCGCGGATAGCGGAGGCCTCTGCCAGTTTGCGCACCAATAATCGTGCACCGCTTTTTACCTTTTCCTTCTCAGGGGCTTTCAGCATATCCTCATAGATGTCTTTGTCGGTTTTTGTCAGCTTATTGGATTCCAAATGATTGTTGATAAGGGTAATTGTGTCTTCATCCAGCTTGAGTTCGTATAATACGGAGCCATTGTAGTTGCTCGTGTAGTTCAAGACCCGGGCGGATAGAATGGGAAACTTCGAATAGCATGCTATCTTGTTGCTATAACCGCTACCACCACTGCCCACAACATTGATGCGGTGGTAAGGATAGTCTTTCAATTCTCGTTCTATGTCTTTTTGGGTGAGATGCCGGTGAGATTCGTCGGAGGCATATTCTTGTAGACATAGGATGTCAGCATTGCTTTCTTTTAAGTAGGTGAGTATCGGATTCTTCCCGTTTCTTTTATTAGCCCCGTCAAATCCCATGATATTGTAAGAAAGGAATTTTATACTTTTTTCCGGGAGGTTGGAGGTATGGAAATTAAGGGGAAGATACGTCCGTAATTGCGAATAGCACAGCAAAAAGCCGACTAGAGGTAGTAGAGCAGTTTTGTATCGTTGTATAACGAGCCAGAAAATCAGGAAGCCTCCGTTGATTAACGCAAAAACAGGAAAAGCCAGTCCGAAACAAGATTGTACCGGGTGAGATGTCGGCTGGATATAAGGGCTGTATGCTACTAATAGCAAGAGACCTGTAAATAAAGCATTGACCGCTAAAATCAGGAGCGCGACAAAATTACCGAAATGCTTCATACGTACACCTCATCGTTTACTTGCATCGAACAAGCTCTTTTTCTCTTCTGTTGTCAGACTTTCATATCCGGACTTTTTCAATTTGTCGAGGATGCGGTCTATTTCATCGGATTGAGCTTTTTTCCGGGCATTGTAGTTATAATCTTTCTGCTTGTCAGTCCCATAATGGACTTTCATTTTAGGCTTTCGGGGCTTGAAACTGAATAAAGAAATAATGGAATCCAAAAATTTGTTGATCCATGAGGTAATATCCGTTCCTTTGCTAAGGCTGGCTGCAAACCATAGTCCCGCCAATGCTCCTCCTAAATGGGCTATATGTCCGCCGGCATTGCTGGAGGTGATGAACAATAAATCCATTCCAACAACAATCAATGCCAGATATTTCAAGCGTATCGTTCCGAAAAGGAAAAGGCGTATCGGGTAGTTGGGTTCCCGGTAGGCTGTTGCAGCAACGATCGCAAGAACAGATGCCGATGCCCCCAGCATGAAAGAATATTCTGTCATTGGTTGGAAATAAGGGAAGATATTATAGGCAGCCATGTAAAGAATTCCACCGCAAATGCCGCCTAAGATATATACTCCCCGTAGGTGTTTCGCAGAAAAGAAATTTAAGAACAGGGCGCCAAACCAATACAGCCAAAGCATGTTGAAAAGGATGTGCAATACTCCTGCATGCATAAACATATAAGTCAGGATAGACCAAGGCTGTACAATGAAGCGGGAAAGCGAAGCCGGCAGCTCCAGCCATTCGAACATTCCTCCAAGGCTCCGGTTGAATAATTGCAATATAACTTCTGTCAGTGTAGTCAGGACAAAGACCCCTACATTGATATAAATCAGCTGTATGTAAATGTTTCCTCTGCGGAACGATTCTTTTAAATCAGTTATAATAGTAGCCATTTCCTCTGTTCTTTTTTCTCCAGTACATTATTAGTATAAAACCGAATATCATGCCGCCCAAGTGCGCAAAGTGTGCGACGTTGTCGCCCGGATTGTTGGCAAGTCCCGAGAATAATTCTATCAAGGCATATCCGATAACGAAATACTTGGCTTTGATGGGAAACGGTAGCGGAAAGACGAACATCGGTTGGTTGGGAAACAGCATGCCGAATCCCAGCAAGATGGCATATACGGCCCCGGAGGCTCCGACGGTAGTCATCATGTTGAGATATTCTTCCATGGGGATGATGGAATACCCGGTATTGACACTGTCGTATGCGGAAAGCACCGTTTCGTAATGGATGTATTGTACAAGCTCCTGGATAAGCCCTGCACCGATGCCGCATGCGAGGTAGTAGAACAGGAAGCGTTTCGGCCCCCAGACCTGCTCGAGTATACGGCCGAACATCCAAACGGCAAACATGTTGAAGAACAGATGGGTAAATCCGCCGTGCATGAACATATAAGTAATCAACTGTGCTGCATTGAAATCTCCGGCAAGGAAAAAGTGCAGTCCCAGGTAGTTGTTTAAATCAATGCCGTAACTCTGTGCCACAATTGTGCCGAGAAACATCAGTACATTGATGATTAA
>ENA-OPSZ01000433-OPSZ01000433.1-human-gut-metagenome-genome-assembly--contig:-NODE-433-length-29189-cov-4.508924_pt1 | contig 29189 bp, 15 predicted proteins | sample MGYA00241814_ERZ501919 | MGnify/ENA primary metagenome ERZ501919 (study PRJEB25962, sample SAMEA2042440) | human gut metagenome | biome: human gut; feature: human-associated habitat; material: faeces... | reverse complement strand
ACCACGTTTTCGCCCTGCGTCCGCTGCCCGATCCGGATACGGACGGAAGTACGATCAAGGAGCGTTATAACGGTTCGGGCGCCCGCGTCATGGGCATCAATATCGAGGGCAAGGCCGCCTTCACCCGTTGGTTCGACCTGCAGGCCGGAATCACCCTCCAGCAGAGCCGCTACAAGAAGCCGGAACAGTGGAGCGAAGATCCGGAGGTCGCACCGACCCGTAAGATGTTCCGCACGCCGAACACCTACGGTTACCTTACGGCCCAACTGACTCCCGTGCGTAATTTGCAGGCGGCCATTACCGGAACTTACACGGGCAAGATGCTCGTGCAGCACATGGCGGGTTCGGGTACGCCCGTCGATCGGGCCGTCACGACACCCCGTTTCTTCGACCTGAACCTCAAAGTGTCGTACGACATCATTCTCTATAAGGAGATCGCCCTGCAACTCCATGCCGGTATCCAAAATATCTTCAACGCCTACCAGAAAGATTTCGATCGGGGGGCCGACCGCGATTCAGGCTACATCTACGGCCCGTCGCTGCCCCGCAGCTGGTTCGTCGGCGCGAAGATCAGCTTCTGACGGTCTGCCGGAAGCTCCGGCGGCTCCTTGCTTCGCCGGACAGGGAATATCGTTGTCGCTCATCCGGATCGACGGCATACGGAACTTTTTTGAAAATATCGCTTTCGGAAAGTCATGATATTTTCCGGATATAAACCGAACGGAGCTGCCTGGCGGCTCCGTTCGCTCATGGCGGCCGAACGCCTTTAGGAACATATTGCATCGATTTGCACGAACCGCAAAACAATTTTACGGTTTTTCTCGTTTTTAATATATCGATCCATCCGTTAAAATTCGTATTTGCGGCGATTTTTGTTCTGTTCTCGAAACAGGGGTGGGTTGAATAACCGACATACGATCCCCATAATCAGATTTAACCCTGAATCGTTATGTTTAACTCCCGATCTTCCATCTCCATATCGACGTTTCTGTCTTCACTGATTGGATCTATCGTGCGCGGGCGACGCTCCGTCCGCTGCGGCCAGACGTGCGAATACCGCAAGGCCAGACTCATCCTGACCCACGACCCGGGCGAAGAGCTGTTTCTGGGGGCCCTTCATCCGGCTGCGGCTCTTTTCCGGGAACATATCGACATTCCCGAACTCATCGCCGAACATGCTACTTACCGCAGAGTGCTCGAGGAGGCCGGGGCGAGAGTGCCCACGGTACGTCAGATCCTGCTCGACGGAACCGGTGCTGACGGGAAACCCGCCGACCGGACCAAGCTGGAGAACCTGCGCCGCTTCGCGGCCGGTTTTCTCACCTTCGACACCCAGAACCTCTCTCCGGAAACAGCCGGGCAGCAGAAGGAGTACCGACAATCCATTCTCGCCAAGACATCGCCTCGGGACTTGGTTCGTATCATTCTGCGACAACCGATCATCCGGCTGTCGGAAACGCAGATCAACACGGGTCTCAAGGCCGAATATTCCGAAAACCCCGTGATGAACCTCTTCTATACGCGGGACCAGTTGATAACTACTGCCAAAGGCGTCGTAATCGGACGCATGAACTCCCCGCAGCGGGAGAAAGGATGCGACATTCTGCAATTCTGCCTCGAAAAAATCGGCATGAAACCGTTGCACCGCATCGAAGGGGAGGGAGCTCATCTCGAAGGCGGGGATTTCTATCCGTTCGGCGATACGGCTTTCATCGGCTGCGGGATGCGCACCACGCAACCGGCCATCGATCAGCTCATGGAGCACGATCTGCTGGGCTGCAACCGTCTGGTCGTGGTCAAGGACCGGTTGTTCAGCCAAGCGGAAATGCACTTGGACACCTATTTCAACATTATAGACCGCAATCTGGTGACGCTCACAGCCCGGCGTATGACCACCGATCCGGATTCTCCGGATCTGTTGCTGGCCGATATTTATCTCCGAGGTGCAAACGGCGTCTATACCAAAACCGAAGAAGATGTCGGATTCGTCGAATTGTTGAGGAGCCGTATCGGTGCCGCCATCATCCCCATTTCCGAAGAGGATGCCGACCGGCTGGCGGGTAATTTCCTGACGGTCGGGCCGCGCCGTATCATCGGGGTAGCGGGCCAGTCCGAAGCCCTGCGGACCGAACTGAAACACCGAGGGGTGAAGGTTACCTGGGTCGGGCTCGACAACCTTTGCAAAGGCTACGGTGCCGCACACTGCATGACGCAGGTGCTTCGCAGACGGTGAAGACTATCCTCCGACGTATGTAAAAAAGACACTCCGGGGAAGTGAAAAGTTTTTCCGGGAGCGACCGTTGTCGCAATGTTCCGAAAGAATATGGCCGCTGTTGCCCGGCAAGGAGCGAAATCGGCTGTTATGTTCCGTTCATACGGGTCAAACGGGAAACCTTCCGCTTCCGGATGCGGGTAAGTTTCTTATAGAATACGACTTACTTCCGACGAAATGTGCGGCGGAAGGCTCTTTCACGAAAAATCCCCGGTCGAAAGACCGGGGATCTGCTATCGTTGTCGGCAAACGCTTACAACGCCTTGATCTCGTGAAGCACCTGGTTGGTCTTGCGGACCGCAGCAGCCGATGCCTCGAATTTGGCAGCCTCCTCCTTGGTGAGGTCGAGTTTGACGATCTTCTCGATACCCTTGCGGCCGATCACGGCGGGAACACCGATACAGATGTCGTTCTGGCCGTATTCGCCTTCGAGGTAGCAGCAGCAGGGGACGATCTTCTTCTGATCATGCAGGATCGATTCGACCATCATCGAAGCAGCGGCGCCCGGAGCATACCAGGCCGAAGTGCCGATGAGTTTGGTCAGCGTGGCACCGCCGACCATCGTGCTGGCGACAGCCTCTTCGAGTTTCTTCTTCGAGGCGAATTGCGTCACGGGCACGCCATTGACCGAAGCCTTCGAAAGCAGCGGAATCATCGTCGTATCGCCATGACCGCCGATCACCATGCCGTCCACGTTGTTGATGTTGGCGCCGGTGGCTTTCGCCAGGTAACATTTGAAACGGGCCGAATCCAAGGCGCCACCCATGCCGATAATCCGGTTTTTGGGAAGTCCCGAAGCCTTGAGCGCCAGATAAGTCAGCGTATCCATCGGGTTGGCGACCACGATGATGATCGCGCGGGGCGAATATTTCACCACGTTCTCGATCACACCTTTCATAATGTTGGCGTTGGTGCCGATCAACTCCTCGCGGGTCATACCCGGCTTGCGGGGAATACCCGAGGTGATCACCACCACGTCCGAGTTGGCAGTCTGCTTGTAATCGTTGGTCACGCCGACGAGCTTCGTATCGAAATCCATCAGCGTAGAACACTGGTACATATCCAGCATCTTACCCTCCGACAGGCCCTCTTTGATGTCGATGAGGACCACTTCGCTCGCCACTTCGCGGCAAGCCATCACATTGGCGCAAGTAGCGCCTACGGCGCCCGCGCCCACAACTGTTACCTTTGACATAATGTTATAGTTTTAAGGCGAGTCCGACGTATTGATTTCGGATGTAAAACAAAAATACTGTCACAACAGAACACGTCGGACTCACGTTACGGTATCTTTTGATGCCGGATTCTATCCTGACACTCCCTGCCGACACCCGTCGAAAACGGGAGGCTGCGGGGTTCGATTTACATCGAACGAATATTAGCCGATCAACTCTTTGTACTGCGCGTCGGTAAGCAGCGACTCGCACTCCTTGGGATCGGTCAGTTTCACTTTGACGAGCCAACCCTCTCCGTAGGGATCGCGGTTCACGATGGAGGGATCGGCATCCACTGCAGGGTTGAACTCCAACACTTCGGCGCCGACGGGAATGAAAGCGTCGCTCACGGTCTTCACGGCCTCGATCGAGCCGAAGACGTCACCGGCGGACAAGGTTTCGCCGACGGTCGGAACATCGACGAATACGATGTCGCCCAACTGGCTCTGTGCGAAATCGGTAATGCCGATAAAAGCCTCACCGCCCTCTACGCGGCACCATTCGTGGTCATTGGAATACTTCAGATTTGCAGGTACGTTCATAATTTTCGGTATTTGAATTGGTTAAAATGAAATTTATTCGCGGTCTAAAATATCATTGCAAATATAAGGTTATTTTTCGTTCGGCCAACGTTATCCTGTTATTTTTTTAACACGCAGCCCGTCCCGTCCGTTCGAGCCGTCCGCTTCCCCTCGATAACGAACTCTATCTCCCGGAACAGATACCCTTCGGTACGGCCGTCGGGCAGCTCCAGCAGCAGCTCTCCCGAAGGGCGCACGCCCCGCAGCACGGCCTCCACTGTCCGGCCGTCGGGATAACGGTACCGATGCCGCTCTCCGAGCCGGTACATCCGCCGTCGGTAGTCGGCTTGCAGCGCCTCCCGATCCCCTTTCTCGAGTTGTTCGTACCGGGCGGCCAGACAGTCGCCCAAGCGGTGCAGTACCTCCTGCCGATCGTATTCGCAGCCAGTTTCGAGGCACATCGACGACGGGTTCGGCAACGACGGATCGAACCGGGTCTGATTGACGTTCACCCCGATTCCGACGATCGTACGCGACAGGCGGTCGCCCGTCAGGTTGTGTTCGATCAGGATGCCGACCAGCTTGCGGTCGCCCGCATAGATGTCGTTCGTCCATTTGATCCGGGCGTCGATGCCGTAACCGCCGAAAAGGTCCGTCAAAGCCAAAGCTACCGCTTCCGAAAGCAGAAACTGTTCCGAAACGGGCAGGAAACGGGGTTCCCATACCAGCGAGAACATCAGGTTGCGTCCCTCCTCGCTGCTCCAGGTATGCCCCCGCTGGCCGCGTCCGGCAGTCTGCCGCTCGGCGCAGATCGCATCGCCGTGTCCGTAGCGAGGATTCCGGGCCTCGTCGTTGGTCGAGGTCGTCTCTTCGAGAAAGTGATAACGGGTCCTGTGCATCCGAAAGGTACTATACCGAAACTCCGAAATCCCGGAGCGCCGCGGTGAGCGAAGTTTTCTTGTCGGTGGACTCCTTGCGGCGTCCGATAATCAGCGCACAGGGAACGCCGTACTCCCCGGCCGGGAAACGCTTGGGGTAGCTGCCCGGAATGACCACCGATCCGGCGGGGACGTATCCCTTGTACTGTTTGGGTTCCGCCTCCGTTACGTCGATAATATGCGTCGATCCGGTAATCACCACGCCGGCGCCCAGCACCGATTCGCGGCAGATGTGCGCCCCTTCGACCACGATGGCCCGGGAGCCGATGAAACAGTCGTCCTCGATGATGACGGGGGCCGCCTGCACGGGTTCCAGCACACCGCCCACGCCCACACCGCCGCTCAGGTGGACGCGCTCGCCGACCTGGGCGCAGGAGCCGACCGTCGCCCACGTATCGACCATCGTGCCGGCACCGACCCAGGCTCCGATATTGACGTAGGAGGGCATCAGGATCGCCCCCGGCGAAATGTAAGCTCCGTAGCGCGCCACGGCGTGCGGTACAACCCGTACGCCCAGCTCCTCGTAGCCGTGCTTGAGGTCCATTTTGTCGTGCCATTCGAGTTCTCCGGCCCGCATGGTGCGCATCTCCTGCATCGGAAAATAGAGCAGAATCGCCTTCTTGACCCACTCATTGACCTGCCATTGGCTCCGGGACGGATCGATGGGTTCGGCCGTTCGCAGGCGGCCCTTGTCCAGTTCTTCGATAACGGCGCGGACCGCCTCCCGCACACGGGACTCCGCAAGCAATGCCCGGTCGTTCCAGGCCTCTTCGATAATTTGTCGCAACTGATTGTCCATTCCTGTTTTTCGCTTTCGTTATTCCGGTTTCAAAGTTACAAAATTCTCCTGCGGATCGCCGGATGCCGGCAACTTTTTCGTATATTCTGCGAATATATGGAATGTTCGGACAATCTTTGCGAACAAACCTGCACGATTGCGCCGGACTTTTCGTATATTTGTCTTTCGAAACCCTTCAAATACTAAAATATGTTAAAACACGTTAAAATTACTTTGGCGGTTTTCTGTGCCGCTGCTGCACTTACCGCCTGTAAGTCATCTATGAAAATCAAACACCTGCCTTATCCCGATGCCGAGCGTACGGAAGTCGTGGATAACTACTTCGGCACCGAAGTCGCCGACCCCTACCGCTGGCTCGAAGACGACCGTTCGGAACAGACGGCCGCCTGGGTCGCTGCCGAAAATGCCGTGACGCAGAATTACCTGGATCAAATTCCGTTCCGCGAGGCGATGCGTGCCCGCCTGACCGAGCTGTGGGCTTATCCCTGGGAGGGAGCTCCGGCTAAATTCGGGGATTATTACTATTTTTACCGCAACGACGGACGACAGAACCAGGCCGTGCTGTACCGCCAGGCTTCGCTCGACGCCGAGCCGGAGGTATTCCTCGATCCCAACACGCTCTCCGAGGACGGAACGGTTGCGCTGTCGGGCATCTCTTTCTCGGAAGATGGCCGCTACCTGGCTTATGCGGCTTCGGCTTCAGGTTCGGACTGGAGCGACATTCATGTCATCCGTACGGCGGACAAGCAGCCCACGGGCGATATCGTAAAATGGGTGAAGCTCTCCAACGCAGTGTGGACACCCGACGAAAAGGGATTCTATTACAGTACGTTCGACGTTCCGGAAGCGGGCGTCTATTCTTCCCAGAACCAATATCAGAAGGTATATTATCACACGCTCGGTAAGCCTCAGTCTTCCGATCGTCTGATTCATATGGACACACAACATCCGTTGCGCTATTTCGCTTCCAGTGTCAGCAAGGACGGCAAGTGGCTTTTCATCACGGCATCGGAGGGTACGTCGGGCAGTGAGATCCTCTACCGAAAAAGCAGCGATAAGAAGTTCAAGGTGCTGCTTCCCGGCTTTGCCAACGACCACGAGATTATTCGCGCCGAGAACGATAAACTTTACGTGCGTACCAACCTCGATGCTCCCAACTACCGCGTGATCCGCATCGACCTGAATAATCCTTCGGTGATCGAGGAGATTATCCCCGAAAATCCGAAGAATATGCTTGAGATCGTCAGCAAACCGGGCGACTATATGATGGCTTCCTACCTGGAGGATGCCCAAAGCCAGGTTTACCAGTACGATTGGAACGGCAAGCTCATTCGGAAAGTCGAGCTGCCCGCCATCGGATCGGCAGGCGGATTCTCCGGTAAAAAAGGCGAAACGGAGGCCTTCTATTCGCTGACCAACTTCACGACACCTTCGACCGTTTACCGTTACGACCTCGCAACGGGCGAATCGACCCTGTATAAGCGTCCCGAAGTGAAATTCAGCCCCGAAGACTACACTACGGAACAGGTGTTCTACACCAGCAAGGACGGCACGAAAGTCCCGATGTTCATCGTCTATCGCAACGGACTGAAGCTCGACGGCAACAACCCCTGTTACCTCTACGCTTACGGTGGGTTCCAAGTCAGCCTCGCGCCCTGGTTCAACCCGGCTGCCATTATGTTCATGGAACAGGGCGGCGTTTATTGCGTAGCCAACCTGCGCGGCGGCCTGGAATACGGAGAAGAGTGGCACAGGGGCGGCATGCTGGACAAAAAACAGAATGTTTTCGATGATTTCATCGCAGCGGCCGAATACCTCATTGCCAACAAATATACCTCGTCGAAGAAACTCGCCATCGCGGGCGGTTCGAACGGCGGCCTGCTGGTGGGTGCCTGCGAAGTGCAGCGTCCCGACCTGTTCGGCGTCTGCCTGCCGGCGGTCGGCGTGATGGACATGCTCCGCTACCACAAGTTCACCATCGGCTGGGGCTGGGCCGTGGAGTACGGTTCGTCGGAGGACGAGGAGCAGTTTTCCTATATTTACAAGTACTCTCCGCTGCACAATATAAAGGAGGGCGTGAAATACCCCGCGACGCTGGTGACTACCGCGGACCACGACGACCGTGTCGTTCCGGCCCACTCGTTCAAGTTCGCCGCCGCGATGCAGCATGCCCAGGCGGGCGACGCCCCGATCCTGATCCGCATCGAGTCGAAAGCGGGCCACGGCGCCGGCAAACCCACTTCGAAGCGTATCGACGAGGCGGCCGACATGTACGCGTTCCTGTTCCAGAACATCGGAGTACCCTATAAGGTAATTAAGAATTAAGAATGAAAAATTAAAAATTGGTTTTTCATTTCGGGATATCCGGTTGTAAATCCGGTCGAAATCCCGGTTGCGTCGCGACAAGCCCCTCCCACGGGAGGGGTTTGGGGTGGGGTAGATTTGTAAACGCGGCCATCGGCCGCAAGAGTACAGCGGTCAACTGTGCAAAAGGTAAAGGAAGGTACGTTAGGTTAATAAGCGAAATAACATGAAAGTCTATAAATTCGGAGGTGCGTCGGTGCGGAATGCCGACGGAGTGAGGAATCTGCGCAAGATCATCGACGACGAGCAGAACCTGTTCATCATCGTTTCGGCGATGGGCAAAACGACCAATGCCCTGGAAAAGGTGTTCGAGGGGCTTCAGAAAGGCGATAAACAGCTCTCGCTGGAGCATGTCGAATCGTTGCGGAAGTACCATGCGGAGATCATCGACGAGCTGTGGCACGAGCCGAAGCGGCTGCCGGCGGTCGACGCGCTGTTCGGCGAACTGGAAAAGGTCGCGACGGAGACCGTCTACAAACCCGGCGACGCCGAACTGTGGTACGACACGATCGTGGCCTACGGCGAGCTGGTCTCGACGACGATTATCTCCGAGTACCTGAACTACGCCGGGGTGTCGAACCGCTGGATCGACATGCGCCGCTGTTTTCTCACCGAGCAGCGCCACAAGGACGCCGGGGTGAACATCGAGGCTTCGGCTTCGCTGCTGAAAAACGCGCTGGGCAAATGCGTCGAGAACATCTTCATCGGACAGGGCTTCATCGGCGGCGCGCCCGACGGCACGACCACGACCCTGGGGCGCGAAGGCTCGGACTACTCGGCGGCCGTGGTGGCCAACATTCTCGACGCCGAGTCGATGTCGGTGTGGAAGGATGTGGACGGCGTGATGAACGCCGACCCGAAAGCGTTTCCCGATGCCGTGCAGATCGCCGAGCTGAACTACCTCGACACCATCGAACTGGCTTACAGCGGCGCGCAGATCATCCATCCGAAGACGATCAAGCCGCTCCAGAACAAGAATATTCCGCTTTACGTGCGGCCCTTCGGCGACAAGCGCAAACCCGGCACGGTGATCCGAGGCATGTCGGCCCCGGTCGACGTTCCGATCCTGATCCTCAAGAAGGACCAGGTGCTGCTGACCATCCGGTCGCGGGATTTCTCCTTCGTGCTGGAAGAGAAGTTCGCCACGATCTTCTCGCTGCTGGAGCGTTTCCGCATCAAGGCCAACCTGATCCACAATTCGGCCGTGAACCTGAGCCTGTGCGTCGACAACTCGTGGCATATCGACGAGGCCATCGAGGCGCTGCGCGAGGCGGGTTTCGACGTGATGAAAGCCGAGAACATGGAGCTGCTCACGGTGCGCGGCTATACTGACGAGCTGTGGCGGCGTTACGCCCGCGGTCCGCAGGTCTTCGTGCGGCAGGCCACGCAGTCCACCGTGCGCGTGGTCCGCAAACGGGAATAACCGGTCCCAAGGGCCGGATTCATGGGCGGGAGCGCCGGATGCGTTTCGAGCGTGTCCGCGTTCCCGCCCCTCTTTTTTCCGTTATTGCTGTCCGGTGCGGAGTTTGTGGATAATGCCGATCATCGACGTGTCGCGGATTTCGCCGTTGCGCTTCATGTTCCAGATCGTGCGGGCGATATACCGCTCGATGTCGCGTTCCAACCGTTTGTAAAGCGGGCTTTTGGTGTAGTTTTCGTTGTCGAGCAGCACGTCGCGGATCGAGCGCAGCGAGTTGGTGTAGTTCGACATCTCGTTCTTGAGCGCCACGCCCTGCTTCTTCGAGGCGGTGATCTTGGCGATCGACATGGCCCGCAGCTTCTCGCACACGGTGTTGAGCATGATCAGCACCACGTTGTCCATCAGCGTGTGGCCGTGCATGAACAGGTAGGCGTTTTCGGGCGTCAGGCCGCGTCCGCGGAGCTGCACCTCGAACTCCTTCATGGGTTCGATCATCCGCGGGTTGCGCTGGCGGAGCAGGTTCTCGCGCTTCGAGACGTTGCGCCGCAGCCACTCGATCGTCTTTGAGCCGTTGTCCTCGATGTCGAGGTAGCCGATGCGCACCGACTGCTTGAAGTCGATCAGCGGAAAGACGTTTTCCGTGGCCAGCTGCGCCGAGTAGGCGTACCAGAGGAACAGCGGGTAGATCGTGCACGAATATTCGTGCATGAACTTCACGAAGTCGAAGATGCGCGTGTCGTTCTTGGTGGCCTTGACGCAGACGTTGTGCAGCGAGGGGGCGTAGCAGAGGTAGTTCTCGGTGGCGTAGGCGTAGGTGTGGAACATGAATTTGGCCTCGGCGACCTCCTTCGACTGGGGCGTTCGCCCGGCGAAGAGGTAGTCGAAGTCGGAGTCGACGCAGAGGAGCAGTTCCTCCGACGAACGGGGGATCATGCCCATGAGGACCTTCTTGCCCTTGGGCAGGTCGCCGCGGTCGGGGACCGAGATTTCGAAACGCAGGTAGGGATTCTGGAAATGGTCGAAGATGCCGCGCCAGAAAGCCACGTCTTCGTAGCCTTCGACATAGACCTTCACCAGCCGCTGGTCGGGGTTGGCCGGCAGCGGTTTGGGCAGTTCGTCGAGCGTCATCGGACGCGTGAAGGGGTTGAACTTGCGCAGTTTTTCGCGGAACTTCTTTGCCATGCGTTAACAAAGATAAATATTTTGCTAATTTTGCGCAATAAATGACGCCGCTTTCGGCGTTTAATTTCAATCATTCGAACAACTATGGCCGACAACGACTGGAAATCACGGCTCGGGATGGTCTATTCGACCGACCCGGGTTTCAACTACGAAACGGACGACGAACCCGAAGCCGAGACGCTGCCTGCGGGGCAGCAGGACCTGCGCGTGTGGCTCGACCGCAAACAGCGGGCGGGCAAGGTCGTGACCCTCGTCAAAGGTTTCGTGGGCCGAGATGCCGACCTTCAGGAGCTGGCGCGCATGCTGAAATCCAGGTGCGGCGTCGGCGGTTCGGCGAAGGCGGGCGAAATCATCATCCAGGGCGACCACCGCGACCGTGTGGCCGAACTGCTCATCCGCAGCGGCTACCGCTGCAAAAAAGCCGGTTCGTAGCGTGCGCCGGCAGCTTCTCCTCTTGGCGTTGCTGTGCGCGCTGTGCGGTGCCGAACGCGCCGCGGCCCAGTATTACACCTGGGGTTCGGACCCTCCGCAGAAGTGGTCGGCGATCCGCACGCCCGACGTGCGGATGATCTATCCCGATACGGTCGCCGGCATCGCCCGGCGCACGCTGTTCTACATCCGCTCGGTCCGGCCCGACATCGGTTACGGGTTCCGCCACGGCCCGATGCGCATTCCCTTCGTCATGCATCCCGAGAATTTCCAGTCGAACGGACTGGTGATGTACCTTCCCAAGCGCGTGGAATTCCTCACCTCGCCCGCCGTCGACAGCTATTCGATGCCGTGGTACAAGCAGCTCGTGGCCCACGAGTACCGCCACGCCGTGCAGTACAACAACCTCGACCGGGGCGTCATCCGCGCCTTGAGTTACGTGCTCGGACAGCAGGGGTCGACCATCGGTCTGCTGTGCATGCCGATCTGGGCCATGGAGGGCGACGCCGTGATGTCCGAAACGATGCACTCGTCGTTCGGCCGCGGTCTCCAGCCTTCGTTTTCGATGGCCTACCGCGCCATGGGCAGCGTCGGCCGCGACCGCCGCAACATCGACCGCTGGTTCTGCGGCTCCTACCGCGACTACATTCCCGACCACTACGAGCTGGGCTATCAGATCTGCTCCTACGCCTGGGAACGCTACGGCGAGAACATCTGGGACAAGGTCGCGTGGTACGGGTCGCGCAACCCCTACGTGCTGGCCACCACGCGCGTGGCGCTGGGCAAATTCTACAAGACCAACGTCATAAAGCTCTTCCGCGAAACCTTCGACGAACTGGAACGCTACTGGGATTCGCTGCCGGAAACCGGGGACAGCGCCGTGCCGCTCACCGCGCTGCCCGAAAAGAACCACACGACCTACCAGTGGCCCCTGCCGCTGGGCGACACGGCCGTCGTGGCGCTGAAAACCGACCTCGACCGCGTTTCGCGTTTCGTCGTGATCGACCGCCGTACGGGCGGGGAACGGACGGTCTGTCATACGGGGCTGGTCTCGACCCGTCCGTCGATGGCCGACGGCCGCGTCTGGTGGACCGAGTACCGCCGTTCCACGCTTTTCGAACAGCGCGTCAACTCGCAACTGTGTTACATGGACCTCGCCGACGGTGTGCCCCGCACGGCGGAACGGCAGCGAAATACGCTCTATCCCACGGCTTCGGGCGAGGAGTTCGGATGGGTCGAGTACAATCCCGACGGCCGTTATACGGTCGTGGTGCGGCACGGCGAGGGTCCCGAACGGCGGTTCGAAACGCCCGTCCGGTCGGAGATTCACGGATTGGCGTGGGACGATCGTACGGTGGCGTGGTACGTCCTCGTCACGGACGACAGCGGCATGTGGATCGGCCGCATCGACTCCGACGGCCTGCACCCGATTACCGAGGGGGCCTACATCACCCTTTCGAACCTGCGGGCCGGGGGCGGCAAGCTCTATTACGGCTCGATCGCCTCGGGCAGGGACGAGGCCCACTGTTACGACCTGATGGCCTGCCGCGAATACCGCATCACCACCTCGGCCTACGGCTCCTTCGCGCCCGCCCCGGCGGACGGAGGGGTGCTGCTGACGACCTACGACCGCCTCGGCTACCGCGTCGCGGAGCAGCGGGTCGCCGCCGATGACAGCCTGCTGGTTCCCGTCACGCCTTCGCGGCTGCCCGTCAACCTGGTGAACCCGCCCCGCAAACGCTGGGACGTGGTGAACCTCGACACGGTGCGCTATACGCGCGCCGATTCGGTCGGACAGTCCGGCGAGTTCCGCGCGAAGCGGTATCGCAAGGTGCCCAATCTGGTGAACGCCCACAGCTGGATGCCCGTGGCGTTCAACCCCTTTGCGGCGGTCGACGAACACGTGATCGACCTCAATGTGGGCCTTACGCTGATCTCGCAGAACCTGCTTTCGAGCGCCGAGGCCTACGCCTCCTACGGCTGGAACCGGCACGAAGGCTCGCTCGTGAATCTAGGCGTGCGCTATTTCGGACTGGGCGTGCGTTTCGACCTGGACGCCTCCTACGGCGGCAACCAGCTCTTCTACTCGCTGGCCGGCCGCGACGGGCAGGGCAATCCGGTCTACCAAAGCCGTCCTGCTCCCGACAAATATTACTCCGTGGGGCTGTCGGCCACGCTGCCGCTCTATTTCCAGCGGGGGTATCACACGCGCCAGCTCTCCCTCTCGGCGGGCTGGAACTACTCCAACGGCATGGTTGCCGATCTGGGCAAGATCGAATGGGAGAACGGCAGCATCTCCAACATTCAGCGGGTCGGTTTCCGCGAGGGGCTGCACAAGGTTTCGTTCGGAGCCGGATTCTCCGACCAGGTGCGTATGGCGCACCGCGACATCGCGCCCCGCTGGGGCTACACCTTCAGCGCGAACTACACGTTCAACCCCGAGAACACCCATTTCAGCGACCTGATTTCGTTCTACGGACAGGCTTATCTGCCGGGATTCGCGCCCCACAACTCGGTGCTGGTGGCCGCGACCTACCAGACCTCGATCGGCGGCTACAAATTTCCGTCGGGATATGCTCCGTTGAGCTACAAATCCACGCGGCTGGTTCCGCGCGGGTTCACCTCCGCGGACATCGTGTCGAACAACTACACGGCTTTTCAGGCCAACTACCAGCTGCCGGTGTGGTATCCCGAGGGCGGCATCGGCTCGGTGATCTACATCAAGCGCATCCGGCTCAACGCCGGAGGCGACTACGCGCAGTTCCGCGACGTGGGCCGCGGAGGAATGACGTGGCGGCGGATCTGGTCGGTGGGCGGAGACATCGTTTTCGACTTCAACGCCTTCCGGCAGCCGGCGTCGGCCACTTCGACCTTCAAGCTGTCGTGCTACCATCCGTCGAGCGGCGGGGTGTACGTCGCAGCGTCGGTGGGACTGCCGTTTTGAGGGATTTGTAATATATTTCGTATCTTTGTCGCAAATATCGTCGTATGGGACAGAAAAAAAAGACGGGTGTCAGCCCGAAAACGATAAAATGGATCTGGTACGCGGCTTTCGCACCCTTTGCGCTCGTGGCGTTGATGCTGGTGCTCACGGTCTTCGGCGTGTTCGGCCGCATGCCCTCGTTCGAGGAGCTGGAGAATCCCCGCAGCAACCTCGCCACGGAGATCTACTCCGAGGACGGCAAGGTGATCGGAACCTTCTTCGTGCAGAACCGCTCCTATGTGCAGTACGCCGACCTCTATCCGTCGGATTCGACGCTTCACATCCGGCTGGCCGGGCATGAGGTTCCGCCCATCGTCGCGGCGCTCATTGCGACCGAGGACGTCCGTTTCCGCACCCACTCGGGCATCGACATTCCTTCGCTGGCGCGTGTGGCCGTGAAGACCCTGCTGTTGCAAAACACCTCGCAGGGCGGCGGCTCGACCATCACGCAGCAGCTGGCCAAGAACCTCTTTCCGCGCGATACGGTCCGCAACCGCGGCGCCGTCGTCCGCAAGGCCAAACTCGTGACCTCGAAGTTCAAGGAGTGGATCACGGCCCTCAAACTCGAATACAACTACACCAAGGAGGAGATCGCCGCCATGTACCTCAATACGGTGGAGTTCGGCTCGAACGCCTTCGGCATCAAGTCGGCGGCCCACACCTTCTTCAACAAGGAGCCGGACGAACTCAACGTGCAGGAGGCGGCCGTGCTGGTGGGGGTGGTGAACGCCCCGACGCGCTATTCGCCCATCCTGAATCCCAAGAACGCCCTCGTGCGCCGCAACCTCGTGCTTTCACGCATGGAGGAGGCCGGGGCGCTGACCCGCAGGCAGCGCGATTCGCTGGCGGCGCTGCCGATCGTGACCAACTACAAGCCCGTGTCGCACAACGAGGGTGCGGCGACCTATTTCCGCGAGATGCTGCGGCTGGTGATGAACGCCCGGCCTCCCAAGCGCAGCCAGTTCTACAACGAGTGGGACTATGACCAGGCGGTGGAGGAGTACAACGAGAATCCGCTCTATGGCTGGTGTCACAAGAACCGCAAGGCCGACGGCACGCCCTACAATATCTACCGCGACGGGTTGAAAATCTATACCACGATCAACTCCGTGATGCAGACCTATGCCGAGCAGGCCGTGCAGCGGCAGATGGAGAAGGAGATTCAGCCCAAGATGGACGCGCAGTTCCGGGCGACGAAGACGCTTTTCGTCGATGCCGACAAGGAGGAGCGCGACCGGATCATGCGCCATGCCGTCCGTTATTCGGACCGTTACCGCGAGATGAAGCACGCCGGGGCGGGCGAGAAGGAGATCAACGCCGCTTTCGACAAACCCTGCAACATGCGGGTGTTCACCTACAAGGGCGAGCGCGACACGCTGATGACGCCGCGCGACTCGATCCTCCACCACAAGCGTATCATGCGTGCCGCGATGGTGTCGCTCGATCCTGCCACGGGCTTCGTAAAAGCCTATGTCGGAGGGCCTAACTTCCGTTACTTCAAGTACGACATGGCCAAGCAGGGCAAACGCCAGATCGGCTCGACGATCAAGCCCTTCGTTTACACCTTCGCCATCGACCATCTGGGCCTGACGCCCTGCACGATGGTTCCCAACCTGCCGACGACCATTGAGACGGCCAACGGTACGGCCTGGTCGCCCAAGGAGGCCGGCAATGTCGAGTACGACGGGGTGCTGCACCCCCTCAAGTGGGGACTTGCGCGCAGCCGCAACAACTACTCGGCGTGGATTATGAAGCAGGCCAAGCAGCCGGCTGCCGTGGCCGATTTCATTCACAACATGGGCATCCGCAGCTACATAGACCCCGTTCCGGCGCTGGCTCTCGGCTCTTCGGAATCGAACGTTTACGAGTTGGTGAGCGCCTTCTCGACCTTTGCCAATCAGGGCGTGCACACCGATCCGATCTTCGTGACGCGCATCGAGGACCGTCAGGGCAACCTGATCGCCAGTTTCATTCCCCAGTCGCAGGACGCCGTCAGCGAACGCACGGCCTACACGATGCTCACGATGCTTCAGGACGTGGTCAACTCGGGGACGGCGGGCCGTCTGCGGTGGCAGTTCGGGCTGACCGACATGGAGATCGGCGGCAAGACCGGAACTTCGAACAAGAACCGCGACGCGTGGTTCATGTGCGTGACCCCGAAGCTGGTGACCGGCGCCTGGGTCGGCGGCGAGGACCAGTCGGTGCACTTCATCCGCGGCGGCGAGGGCAGCGTGATGGCGCTGCCGATCGTGGGCGAATATATGAAAAAGATCTACGACGACGGTCGTTTCGGTATCAGCCGTACGGACCAGTTCGTGCGTCCGGCGATGATGCCCCGTTACGACTGCGAGGACGAAGTCGACTCCGAGGGGCGGAACAACCCCGAGGACGAGAATTTCTTCGACTGACACGGACCGGGTTTTCTGTATCCGATAAAAGTCCGGGCCGCCCTCAATGGGCGGCCCGGACTTATTTGAGGATCGAACCGGTTTCGCTTATTCGGCCGGGGTGCCGGTGGTGAGGTCGTTCCCGTCGGCGTCTATCAGCTGAACCCACGTGAAGGGGCCCACCGGGAAGTCTTTGGCAGTATAGCCCGGACGGACAGCCGGCGAGGTGTAGTAGGATGCCTGGTTTTCCGTCCATCTGAAGAACTCTATGCCGACGTAATCGGTGCCGGTATTGTAGCCGGAACCGTACATCGTTGCCTGGCCTGCCTGCGCCTCGTCGTAAATGCCGACGAGTTTGGGCGAGGTCTGGGTCGTCGTAAATGACGAGTAGGCTCCGGTCGAGTGGGTTATACGGGAGTAGCGAGTCCGGATCGGGTAGACTCCGTCGTAGCCGTAAATCGCATTGTCGGTTTTCGTGTAGAGAATACCGGTCGACTTCGGAATCGGGATGGCCGGAGTGGAGGCGCCATTATAGGATGCCTGGTAATATGCCCGCAGGTCGTACCTGTTTCCGTAGATCGTGATGCCCCAGCCCCGGATCATGTAGGACGAGTTGACGGTGCCCGGTTTTACGATAACCTCGAATGTTACGGGAGCTTCGTTTACCTGCGAGGTGGTGCTCGTAACTCTCCATTTGCCCAGCCATCTCTTGTAGAGAGGATCGGTATTGTCCGGCAAGAGCGAGGCGTCGATCGAAACCGGAAGCGACGTGATGGGCGTGGTGGAGACGATGAATCCGTTGGAGACGGCGCATCCGAATACGACGGCTACGTACTCGTCGTAGAAACTCGGATAGTTGAGCGTATAGGTGTCCGCACCTTTGTGGAGCAGGCTGGCTGCGATCGCTTCGGGATCGTCGCCTGCGCCGATGTTGCCGTTGAGCGTGCCGACCAGGCTTTGCAGGAGCTTTTTCTCGCGCTGGGCCTCGAATTCGGACTTCAGCATCAGCCCCATGTAGTAGTACTCCGTATCCGTTGATGGAACTGTATTCACCGTAACGCTGTTGTAGGTCTTCGTGGCATCGGGAACGGTCACTTCGAACGTGATGTCCGACCGGACCGGCTCGGGCGTCATAATCTTGAAATCGGCGCCGTTGACTTCGGCGAAATAGTAGTCGTCGACAAAGGTGAAGTTCTGTGCGGTCACTCCGTCGATCTCGACCGGCATGTAGAAACTGATGCCGGCCTTGGTGTAGATGAACGGTGCGTACACGGTGGTTTCACTGTCGATCTTGACCGCAAAGCGACGGTTCGTGAGCGTTGCCGAATACGTCTTGTCTTTTACGACGAAGGAATAGGTGTTGAATGACATGTCTTCCGCATTGTTCCGGTAGGTCTCCAGGTCTTCCGACCAGTCGGTGTCCGCGGAAACGGGGGTCAGGATGTAGTAATTCCCCGTGATGATGCCGCGCAGGACGACCATTGCCGCGGATGTCTCCATCACCGTGAATTTGTAGTCGCCCTCCATGCCCTTGTAGGTCGATCCGATGTTGTCGGGATTTTTCGGGTGTACGAAGTAATTGATGAGCGAGTTTTTCGTATCGAAATTGAGCGTGACGCCCAGATCCTCGCCGAGCGAATAGAGGCTCGTCTCGGTGATGGACGGGTTGCTTTCGATCTCGGAGGCAACGGTGACGCTGCCTTCGGAGAATTTGAAAAACAGGTTGTATCCGCCGAACTCCTGGGTCGGGGAGGGGAAATAGCGCACGTGCCATCCGTTTTCAGCGCTTTCGAGCACGGTCTTGGCTTCCTGCTTGGCGGCTTCGATGCGTTCGGAGGCGGATTTGTCGAAAAGATCCTCCTCGTCGAACAGGCATGAGGTGAGCAGGGCAGGAATGGCCAGAACCAGAAATAGTATGATTGCTGTTTTTTTCATATTCGGTGTCGCTTATTCGTTTGTACCGGAATTTTCGGGCGTGTCCGTATCTTCGTCATCCAGCGAGTCGAAGTCGAGGTTGGGCGCTTCTTCCGCACGGCGCAGTACGATTTCCCGCAGTTCGTTCAGGTCGATGTTCCAGGTGCTTTTCATGTAGTTGGAGACGATTTCGAATTTGGCTTCGATTTTCGGCCGTCCCGTGTCGCCGGCCGTCGTCAGCATCTCCTCCCACTCTTCTGCGCTCCGGTTGACGTAGAGGGCGATGAGTTCCACGAAATCCTCGCTGTCGGCTTTCGATGCATACGGGGAAATGAATCCTTTTTGCAGTGCCGATTCGGTGGTCTTGTAGATTTCGAAGCATTGGTCCTGTACGTAATCCGGGCCGGAAATCTCCGCGAAATCGGTGGGGTAAGGTTTCGTCTGATTGAGGATATGCCCGAATTCGTGGTGGATCGTCTTGAAATAGGCCGTCTTCGCATTGACGGTCTTGGGGTTCAGGTTGTCGAGGTTGTAGAGCGTGATCTTCGCCCCGGCTTCGGCCGTTCCCAGCACCATCGCTCCGTTGGTCTTGTAGGCATACGAGCCGACCAGGTAGAGGATTTTCGGGAAATAGGCCTTGATGAAATCCGTGCTGCCGGTTATCTCGTCGTAGGCTTCCAGGCACATGTGGCGCACCAGTTTGGCCATGGCGACCGACTGCTTGTAGCTGGCGGGTGTGAGGTAGTAGCCCATGCTCGACTCGATGTCCTCGAACCGGTATTTGAGCTGGATGTTGTAGGTTTCGACGTAGTTGCGCTTGAGCCAGCGGTCGAGGTCGTTCTGTTCGGTGGTCGTCGGCCGGACCACGCTGGTGGAATCCAGATCGTCGTTGTCCGAACAGGCTGTCAGCGCTGCGCAGAGCAGCGTGACGGAAAAGAGCAGATATATCAGATTCTTTTTCATACGCACTTTGGTTTGTTATTTTCTCGGGTTGGGGGTCAGGCCGGCGGCAATAACGTCGGCCGGAAGTTGCAGGGCGCGGCGCGGATCGGCCGTACCGTTCTCGTCGCTGATCTGATCGGTGATTTGCACGACGGTTTCGGCGTCTTCATCGAGCAGGTAGCGGTAGACCGTGATGCCGAAGCGACGGGTGTCGAACCACCGCATGCCTTCGTGGAGGAACTGGTAGCGGCGCATGAAGATGAGCGCCTGAAGCATGCTCTCCTGCGGGCCGCCCTCTTCGAGCGTGTTGTAGGGGGCCGCATGGAGCTTTTTCTTGGGATTGAGCGTCTGCGGGCTGCTGACCGAGGTCTTTCCGACGTAGAGTTCGGAGTAGTCGGGGTAGGTTTCCGTAGCCCATTTGATGATCGAAGCCTCCGTCATGGATTTGAACCCTGCCGAGAAGAGGTTCGCGGCGTAGAGGTTTATATCCTCCAGGGCCTTGTCGAGCGCCGTCGGGTCTTCGTTCATCTTCATAATATAGGCTTCGGCGCGGTTGAGCAACGCCTCCTCGGAGGTGAAGAGAACGGAAATCGCTTTGTTGAATCCGGTTCCGGCGACCGGGTCGGTGTATTGGAACACGCGCCATGTCCGGGGAAGAACGTATTTGCCCGATGAGGCAAGCACTGCATGCGGCGCTTTGAAAGTCACGCTGCTGCCCCACGGACCGCCTTTTTTCGGCTGAACGGTTTCATAGATTCCTTGCAGTTTGCCGTGCGAATAGCGGCCGGCGGTGGAGTACCAGTCGAAAAGCAGTCCGCTGTTCGATGTCGCGGCCTGGAGGAGGAAGTTGGCCGTGCTGGCCGAATTGACATATTCCTGATGCCTGCTGGTGCCCTTCGGCAGAGCGGCGATCGCACTGTAATCGCGCAGCAGCGACGACGGGTTGGAGGTCAGGGCCATCGTCGCGTATTTGATGGCATTGCCCCAGTCCTGCATGAACAGGTAGTAGCGCGAGGCGAAGCAGCAGGCGGCCTTGTAGTTGAAGTGGTATTTCGGAACCGAATAGGCCGTGTCGTCGATCAGGGGGATGCCCGCTTCGATGTCTTTGCCGATCATCTCGTAGACCTTCTGGAGCGTTCCGCGTTCGTACCTGGGGTTGAGGTCGGTTTCGGCGTGGTCCATATAGGGTATGCCCAGGCAGTTCCCGGCTGTTGCCGGGTTGTAGGGCATGCAGAACATGTTTGCCAGTACGAAATGGGAATAAGCCCGGCAAATCAGCGCTTCGCCTTTGCTGGCCTTGAGCCTCGTGGTGGTAGGTCCTCCCAGCTCCTCGATGGCCGAAAGCGCCTGGTTGGCGTTGGCGATGTTGTTGTAGTTGGAACTCCAGATGTTCCGCGGGGCGTCGTTGTTGCTGGTAACCTCTTCGGCCCATTCGTAGACATCCTGATAGAACTGGTTGTAATTCTTTGTGATGCCGTAGTCGCAGACGTTGTCCGAGGAGAGTTCCGCAACGAGCTGGTAGCTGCCTGCCCCGCTGATGTAGGCCGAGACGAGTATGTTGGCGATCTTCTCTTCGGAATCCAGCGTCGTGCGCAGATCGGGATTCTGATCCAGAAAATCGCTGCACGACATGAATGCCGGAATGACGACCGCTATGCCCAGTAAATATATGATGCTTTTTTTCATAGGAATCTTTTTAAGATAAATCAGATTTTACAGTCCGATTCGGATTGTGAGCGTGAACTGCCGCGGCACGGGGGCTGCGACGCCGCCGGTGTTGTAGAACTCGGGGTCCTGGCCGTTGAGCTTCTTGTCGGCGTAGATCAGGAAGAGGTTCGTGGCTTGCAGTTTGAGTGAAAGCGAAGAGAACCGCAGTTTCGAAATGAGTCTCTTCGGGAAGTCGTACGAAAGCGAAATCTCCTTCATGCGGATGAAGTCGCCCTTGGCGATGCGTGCCGTCGAGTAGTTGTAGGCGCTGTACCCGTACGAAATCGAGGAGTTCAGCTGGCGCTGGCGCTTCGAGGCGATGGCCGGGATGTTCGTGACGGCTTCGTCGCCGGAGACCATCCAGCGGTTCTTGAATTCCCGCGGCATGGCGTCGAGGTCCGAGTAAATGCTGCTGAAGACCGGGTTGAGCCGCACGACGTTGCCGAACGAGTAGGTCATAAAGACGTTCAGACGCCATCCCTTGTACTGGAACGTATTGCCGAAACTGCCCAGGTCGGTCGGATCGACCGGTCCGGAGTAGACCAGATTCGTTTTCAGGTTGTTCTCGTTGCGGTCCTGGAAATTGAAGGAGCTGGAGCTGAGTTTGCCTTCCGTGTTGACCACGACCGGCAGTCCGACTTCGTTCAATCCTGCGAACTGGAACGAGAAGAGCGAGCGGGCGGGATACCCCTCCATCGTGAATCCGGTTCCCGAAACCAGCGTCATTGCGCGCGTGGAGGTTTCGAGTTTGGTCACTTCGTTGTGGATGTGCGAGTAGATGAAGTTGGTGGTCCAGCTGAAGTTCTTGGTCTGGACGTTCTTGGTCGAAAGGCTGATTTCGACGCCGTTCGATTTCATCTCCGCGACGTTGCCGTATTTGGAGATCTCGCCGCCGATACCCTGGGTCGTGACCGTGCCGATCAGGTCGAAGTTGTTGCGTTTGTACCAGTCGAAGGCCAGGTTGATCCGGTTGTTGACGAACCCGACGTCGAGTCCGAGGTTCAGCTCGTGCTTCTTCTCGTAGGTGAGCTGCGCATTTTCGAGGCTCGAAACCTTGAGACCGGTTTCGGTATCGCCGCTGGTCGGACGCCACGGGGTCGAGGCTTTGATGACGGCCAGCGAGTTGGTGACGTAAGACGGGCCGCGGTCGGCGGTCAGCGAGTAGGAGGCTTTGAGCGACAGGTGCGACAGGGCGGGCTGTACGTGGCTGAAGAACTTCTCCTCGTGGACGTTCCATGCCCCGGAGATATTCCACGTCGGCAGCCAGCGGGCTTTGCGGCTCTTGCCCATCTTGTTGGTCCCTTCGTAGCGGTAGGTTCCGTTGATGGTGTAGCGTCCCTTGTAAGAATAGGTTCCATTGAAGAAGAAGGCCACTTCGCGATAGAACGAGTCGCCGATCGTGTAGTACTTGCTGCCGCTCTCCATGCCCTGCTTGAAGGCCAGGTAATCGTAGTAAGGCTCCATACCCATATCGTACTGGAGTCCCCAGCCGCGGAACCAGGTGTTGTGCCGGTCGATCTTGTTCACCGACATACCGCCGTAGAGGCTGATGATATGCGTGTTGTTGAACGTTTTGTTGTAGGTCGCCGACGCGCGGAAGTCGTACGAAAGCATTTTGTTGTCCGTGCGTTCGTAGATACCGCCCTTGGGCAGCACGGTCACCGGAACGGCGTAGGGGTTGTCCGGATCGGTGTAAAGGAACGGGTTGTTGTCCCGGACGGTGGTCGGTTCGACGGTCCGGTAAGCGACGGACTGGTTTGAGGACTCGGTGATGTTATGCTCCTGGATCGAGGCCTGGTATTTTACCGCGCCCAGGGCGCTCAGGTCGAGGCCCTCGACGGGCGACCACTTCAGTTCGGCCTGGAATTTGGTCTCGACGACCGAAAGGTCGATGTAGTTGTTGTCCAGTTCGTGCAGAATGTTGAAGCTCGCGTAGTTTCGCGTGTAGAATTCGTCGGGGTCGAGCGTGCGCGACGTATTGAGCGCATAGGAATAGGGGTTGATGTCGAATTCGCGTTTCACTTCGCCCGTCACGTAGTTGGTTGCCGACGACAGCGTTCCCGGCGCCTTCTGCTTCCGGTAGGAGCCGTTGGAAATCAGGTTCAGCGACAGGTTTTTGAAGATGTTGTAGGTGGCGTTGATGTTGGCCGTGTAGCGTTCCACCTTGCTGGTCTTCGTCCAGCCCGGGTCGCTCATGGCGCTCAGCGACGCATAGTAGGACGATTTGTCGGTTCCGGACGTGAGGCTCACCGAGTGGGTGTGCATGACGTTGTTGTTGAACAGCTCGCTGAACCAGTTCGTGTTGCGGAACTCCGCCGCGCGCAGGTAATTCCCGATGCTTGCGTCGTCGTTTTGCAATTGTCCGGCCGCAATCATCTGGTACATCTTTCCGAATACGCCGCTTTCCGAATCGGTGATGGTTTCTGCGAGGTTGAGCCAGCCTTTTTTCTGCATGTCCATGTACACCGACATCTGGTCCTGCGAGTTCATAATGTTGAAATCCCGGTAGGACGGAATCATGCGGTAGGTGAATTCGCCGGTGTAGTTGATGGTGCTCACGCCGGCGCGGCCGCGTTTGGTGGTGATGACGATGACGCCCGCCATGGCGCGCGCTCCGTAGATGGAGGTGGCGGAGCCGTCTTTCAGAATGTTGAAGCTTTCGATGTCTTCGGCATTGAGTCCGGCGATGGCCGATGCGATGCGGCGTGGCGTCGCCCGAGGAGAGGTCGTCGGCGTCGATGTCGACGATGTCCTCCATGATGACGCCGTCCACCACCCACAGCGGCTTCGAACTGCCGTAAATTGATGTGGCGCCGCGCACGCGGATTTTCGGGGCGGTTCCGAACGTACCGGATACGTTCTGGACGGATACGCCGGCCGACCGGCCTTCCAGGCCGCGGCTGATGTCGGCCATACCGGCCAGTTTCACGTCGTCGGCAACCAGCTGGTCTGCGGCTCCCGTGAACAGCCGCTTGTCCATCTTGGTCATACCCGTCACCACGACGGCCTCTACGGCCTGGGCGTCGGGTTCGAGTTTTACCCGGATGTCGGGTGCAATGTCAACATCCTGGGTTTTGTAGCCTACATAAGAGATTTGGAGTTTCCCCCCCCCTCCTTTCGGGACTCCTTGAAGTGCGAATTCTCCCTTGACATCGGTCGAAGTGCCGATTGTCGGGCGGTTCTTGACGACAACGGTCGCACCGATGACCGGTGCGTTGTTCTCATCGACGACACGGCCTTTGACCGTCTGGGTCTGGGCCGAAGCTGCCGTCATACAGAAAACCGCCGATAGCGATAAGAGCAATTTTTTTATCATAGGCGAAAATTTAAATGGGTTTGGTACGAGGTTCGGGCCGGCTGCCTTTCCGATGGGCCGTCGGCTATCGGAAAAGGAACAGTGCGTTTGAATAAGCGTGCAGCGGGTATGGGTAGGGATGCTGCGGGAGGATGCGAACGTAAGAGAGAGGGCGATACGGCGGATCAGCCGAAGAGCGGGTCGTTCGGATGCCGTTGCTTCCGGTATTTCGACCGGCGGAACTGGAATACGGAAAACGATGCGGAGACTGCCCGGAATGATTTTCCGGCGATCGTCCGATTTGGATGCGAATACCTCTGATGCCGAAACAAGTGCGTTTTCTTCATAGCATGCGGGTTTTATATATAGGTGTCGCAAATAAGCCTTTCGGGAAGCGGAAACTTTCGTCAGGGCTTCTACAAAAATATCGGAAAACGGCATTGTGCGAGTATATTTTCTTATAAAAGAAGTATGATTTCATATCATAGCGCCCAAGATCGCTCTTTGCCGCTCGCCGGAAAAGCCATCCGGCGTATCCGGGAAAAAGCCCTTGTACCAAGGGGAATCGGCGTTGTCGCTAAATGGGATATTTTGTTTTGAAATCCGGTTTTTTTGTATATATTTACATAGATATTCCGGTCTGTTTTTATCTAATTCGCCCTGCTATGTATTTCAGATGCGTATTCCTTCTCCTCGCGGTCGCGGTCGTCCGGAGTGCATTCCCGCAGAATATCCGCCGCATTACCCACCGCGACGGGCTGTCGAACAGTTCGATTCTGTCGCTGGCGCAGGATGCGGACGGGTATATCTGGGCGGGCAGTTGCGACGGACTGAATCTGTGGGACGGCAATTCCGCCCGGCATTTCCGGCTCTCGGGCAACCTGATTCAGGAGATCGTAGCCACGGACGACGGTTACCTCTGGGTGCGGACCAACTACGGCGTCGACCGCTTCGACACGCGCGACCGGCGGATCGAAATGCTTGCCGGATTCCAGCGGGTCTATAAATTCGCGGCCCGCAGCCGGGACGAGGCGTTTTTCCTGCATGGCAACAAGTTGTACGGATATGTGGCGTCGCAGGGTGCGTTCGAGCCGGTCGATGTCCGCGGGGCGGAGCTGAACGGGGTGCTGCGCATGTGCCTCGACGGCGACGGCGTATTGTGGCTGGTGCGTTCGGAGGATATTCGTTGTGCGCAGGTGGCCTATGACGCCGGCGGCAGGGCTTCGGTGGGGGAGTGGGAGCGGATGCCGCTGCCGGACGGGGTGGTGTTCACCCGTTACGACGGCGACCGGACGATCTTTTTCACCGACCGGAACGGCATGTTGTTCCGCTTCGACACCGGGCAGCGGCGGGCTTTCCCGATTTTCGACCTGCGGGAGGAGCTTGGACGGCGCGGCGCCCTTTCGTCGGTGATCAGCGACAAGGACGATTACGTGCTGGCCTTCGGGATGAGCGGCGTGCTGCGGCTCCGTTCGACCGATCCGATCGAGGGGCGTTACGAGTTGCAGGAGATCGACGTCAACTGCGGCGTTTTTGCACTGCTGAAGGACTGTAACCAGGATATTGTCTGGATCGGAACCGACGGCAGCGGGTTGCTGCGGCAGGCGGTCGGGGAGGTCGCGATCCGTTCGGTCACCTACGAAACGCTGCCCTACCTGCTGACCAAACCGATCAAGGCGCTCCATGTCGACCCGGAGGGCGACCTCTGGATCGGGACCAAGAACGACGGCATCCTGCGCATCCGCGATTTCTACTCCCGGCGGACCTTTACGCGGGAGAATACCGACAGCTATACGGCCGCCGATTCGCCGCTGGGGAAAAATTCGGTCTATACGTTTGCCGGAAGCCGCCGCAATGTGCTGTGGATCGGCGGCGACGGCGGCGTGTGCTACTACTCGTACCGGCACAGGCGGATTTTCGAACTGCCGCGGAGCGGGGCGCTGCGGCGCATTCACGGGCTTTACGAGGACCGGGACGGGGTGCTGTGGGCTGCGAGCGTGGGCTACGGGGTCTGGCGCATCGAACTGTCCGGGAGCGCCGACGCGCCCGTCGCCGCGAATGTCGAACCGGTGGAGCTGGGACTCAAGGCGCGGAGCCGGAACTTCTTTTTCTCCGTTTGCGAGGAGTCCGATTCCACCCTCTGGTTCTGCAACCACGGTATCGGCGTCGTACATTATGACAGGCGCACCCGGGAGGGCCGGACCGTCGGGTTCGACACCCGCCGGGGGCTGGCCGTGAACGACGTGACGGCGGGCGTGTGCCGTTCGGACGGCTCGTCGTGGTTCGGGACCGGCTGCGGCCTGGTGCGTTACGATCCGGCGGGCGGCGGCGCGGAATCCGATTACAGCAACGACCAGCTGCGCTGCGGGGTGATCCACGGCCTGCTGGTCGATTCGCTCGACAACATCTGGGTCGGGACCAATGCCGGCATCGTGCGCTACGACCCGGCGACGAACCGTTCGGTGGTTTACGGCGCTTCGTACGGACTTGACGTGGTCGAGTTCAGCGACGGAGCCTATTTTTACGACCGGGAGCGGGGAAAACTGCTTTTCGGCGGGATCAACGGCTTCGTGGTCATCTCCGACAGCGGGGATTTCGAAGCGGCCTCCTACATGCCGCCCATCCGGTTCCGCGAGGTGAGGGCCAACGGCGAGTCGTACGATGTCGGGGCGCTGATGCGCCGGGGGCGGATGGTGCTGCGGCATCATCAGAATGCTTTCAGTCTTTCGATCGCGGCACTGGATTACGTCAACGGCAGCAATTATTCCTATTTTTACAATATCGAGGGGCTGGACGGCGACTGGCACGACAATTACCACAGCAACACGCTGGCTTTCGCTGCGTTTCCCGCGGGCCGCTATACGCTCGGGGTGCGCTACCGGAACAATACGACCGGGGAGTGGAGTCCCGTCAGCCGCCTGCCGATCCGCGTGCTGGCTCCGCCCTACGCCTCGACCTGGGCCTGGATCGGGTATCTCGCCGCAACGCTGGGCGTCGTTATCGGCGTGTCGGGATACCTGATCCGCCGCCGCCGGCTCCGGGCGCGGCTCCGGCAGTCGCTCTACGAACAGCGGCAGCGGGAACTGGTCTATGAGTCGTGCATCTGGTCGTTCTCCAACCTGACCAACGAACTCTCGATCCCCGTGACGCTGATAAACGGTCCCTGCCAGCAGATCATGGGCTGCAAGTCGGCCGACGCGTTCGTCCGCCGGCAGGCGGAACTGATCCGGCACAATGCGCAGAAGATCAACGATCTGATCTATATGCTCAACGAATTCCAGTCGACCGATCCCGTCGACGGTTCGGACGATATCGAGATGCTGGACGTTTCACGCACGGCCGGCGGCATCGCGCAGACATTCGCCGATTATGCCGGGGAGAACCGCATCGCCTACCGGACGGCCGTAGGCAGCGGCGTGCTGTTCCCTTCGGTGCGCAATATCCTGATGATGATCTTCAATATCCTGCTGTCCAATGCGTTCCGCCGGACGGAGCCGGGCGGCGAGGTGAGCGTTTCGGTCGGAATCTGTTCCGTGCCGCGTCCGGACGGGGCGGCTTCCGGCGCCGGGGAGGAGACTTCCGGCGCGGCGGAACGGCTTCGGATCGAGGTCTCGAACCGGGGCGTGGAACTCGACGCCGGGCAGATCGAACTGATTTTCGACCGTTACAAACTGCTCAACCACCTGGGGGCGCTGAGCCGCCAGGGCGTGTCGCTGAAGGAAGACCTGGAGCTGGCGATCTGCTACAACCTCGTGACCAAGCTCCAGGGCGAATTCCGGGTGGAGAGCCGCGACGGGCTGACGACCTTTACGCTGTCGCTGCCGCGGCTCGAGATCACCCGTGCGGCCCGGTCCGCCGCACAGCCCGACATCGCTCCCGGACGGCGGTTCAGCCTGCCCGTGCCGGTTCCCGAAGCCTCCGTGATGACGTTCGGCGACATGCTCCCGACGATGCTCGTCATCAACGAGGACCGGGATATGGCCGATTTCATCGCCGGTCTGTTCAGCGGCGGCTACAACGTGCGGATCGTCTCCGACCTGAAATGCCCGCAGGAGAAACTGGCCGAAGCGCAGCCGCAGATCATCATCTGCGGGACGGTGTCGCTCAATACGGCGATGATCGGCCTGATCCGCAGCATCCGGGAAACCAAGCAGCTGATGCAGGTCCCGATTATCCTGTTGACGGCGGTTTCCCGTACGGACGTGAAGGTCGAGGGGCTGGAACTGGGCGTGGACATCTGCCTGAAGATCCCCTTCGACATTACCCATTTGCAGAGTGTCGTCGACCAGCTGCTGCGCCGTTACGAATCGCTGAAAAGCTACGGACGCTCGGTTTACAGCGCCTTCGACCTCACGCAGGGGCGGTTGCTGCACAAGGACGACAAGGCGTTTCTTGAGCGGATGCTCGACATCATCAACCGGAACATTCTCTATCCGGGGTTCTCAACGCAGTTCATCGCCCGGGAACTCGGCATGAGTCTCTGCAATTTCTACCGGCGGCTGGGGACGATCACCGGCCAGACCCCGGCGGGAATCATCCGGGAGTACCGGCTGAACCTGGCCGAGCAGTTGCTGGTGACCACGCGGCTCTCGATCGACGAGATTATCTACAAGTCGGGGTTCGCCAACCGCAGTACCTTTTTCCGGGGATTCATCGCCCGGTTCGGGGCGACGCCGAAGGTCTATCGCGAGCGGAAGATTGAGGAGGCGCTGCGGGAAAAGGACGCCCGGGCGGAGGAATCGGACCGGGCGGAGGAATCGGACCGGGCGGAGAAATCGGACCGGGCGTAAGCGAAGCCCTCGGCGGCGCGGGTGCCGGGGTG
>ENA-OPSZ01000426-OPSZ01000426.1-human-gut-metagenome-genome-assembly--contig:-NODE-426-length-29245-cov-3.159130_pt1 | contig 29245 bp, 12 predicted proteins | sample MGYA00241814_ERZ501919 | MGnify/ENA primary metagenome ERZ501919 (study PRJEB25962, sample SAMEA2042440) | human gut metagenome | biome: human gut; feature: human-associated habitat; material: faeces... | reverse complement strand
TGACAATACCCAACAAGAAACGCTGTTTAATTCTTAATTTTTACTTTTTAATTTTTAACTGCGCTTGCGCTTTGCGCCTGCTCTTCGTTCTTCACTTAAAATTATATTATCGTCATTCCCAATTCTTCACACTCTTTTCTCATCTCTTCGGGCCAGATGCTGGCCTGTATCTCGCCTAAATGGGCTTTGTGGAGCAGCACCATGCACAGGCGACTCTGCCCTATTCCGCCGCCGATGCTCAATGGCAGTTCACCGTCAAGGAGCTTTTTGTGGAAATACAGACCCGACCTGCGTTCCTGACCCGTCAGCTTCAGCTGGTGCAGCAGTGCTTCTTTGTCAACACGTATGCCCATTGACGACAGTTCGACGGCACGGTCGAGCGTGGGATACCAGATAAAGATATCACCGTTGAGACCTTTATAGCCATCACTATTTGGAGTGGTCCAGTCGTCATAGTCGGGAGCGCGACCGTCGTGCGGCTTGCCGTCAGACAGGTTGCCGCCGATGCCAATGATAAACACGGCGCCATACTTCTTGCATATCAGGTCTTCACGTTCTTTCACGCTCTTGTCGGGATACATCTGCAGCAAGTCTTCGCTGTGGACGAAATGGATGTCGGAAGGCAGAAACGGCTTAAGGGCCGAATAATGCTCGCACACAAGATACTCGGTGCGGAGGATGGCGGCATAGATGCGGCGGACAACGCTTTTAAGGAAGTCGAGATTGCGTTCGGCGCACGTCATAACCACCTCCCAGTCCCACTGGTCAACATAGAGCGAATGAAGATTGTCCAGCTCCTCGTCGGCCCTGATGGCGTTCATGTCGGTGTAGATGCCATAGCCCGGCTCAACAGCATACTCTGCCAGGGTGAGCCGCTTCCACTTGGCAAGCGAGTGGACCACCTCTGCCTGAGCGTCGCCAAGATCCTTAATGGGAAACGTCACGGGGCGTTCCGTGCCGTTGAGGTCATCGTTTATGCCAAGACCTTTAAGCACAAACAGCGGTGCTGTTACACGGCGGAGGCGAAGCTCCGTTGAAAGATTCTGCTGAAAAAAGTCTTTTATCATTTTTATGCCCTGCTCCGTCTGCCTGATGTTCAGCAGCGGCTTATAGTCTACAGGCCTTATCAATTTGCTCATATTCTCTCTTATTAATCATAAAATACGGCAGCAAAGATAATAATTTATTATCAATATGCAATAATAGCAGATGATTTATTGTCATTATTTCAATAAATACGCAGACAAAGCAACACAAAGATCACAGAAAAGACATAAAGAAAGCACAACTGTAATTTATCTTACATATTGATTTAGCAAGATGATATTAAACGGCAACAGAACAAGATTTAGGTGAAACAGTGCCATTTTTTGCGCAAAATTGTGTGCAAAAATAAAATGCAGTACATCAGAAAGATATTGAGACATAATGCATGGATGTGCAACAAGAGGAATGACGACGCCGTGCAAAAGGACACAAACGGGAAGCCAAAAGACCGCAAATCAGAAGGCGAAAGACGGCATAACGCAAAGCGAAATGTATAGTAATAAAACGGCAAAAGCATACCTTTTGCAGACCGACGGCCATAAACCGGCACTCAAAACGCATGAAAACAGGCAGCAAAAGGCACAAAGCGGACTTACCAGAAGACTAATACGGCAACAAAAGCGCGCATACACAATATGTCATTATGAAAGAGCAACACGCCATTTACTTACATTTTAACATCACACAAATCATCAGAAAACAGCCCCCGACAGCCTGAACCGCATACACAAGGCGCTAACCGGGCGCAAAGACACAAAAAAGGGCCGGGGCCTGAAAGCCCGGCCCTGTCATCACAAGAAGAAAATTCAGCAACGCTTTGCTTATATTATGCAAAAAAAATATCTGTTCACGGCATTAAGCCTTGGCGCAAGCCATATGACGGCAGAGCCGCTGTCTACTTGCCTATCCATCCGAACATTCTGTCGGGATAGTTGGTTATGATGGCATTCACGCCCGCCTTAACCATCTTCTGCGCATCGGTCTTGGTGTCCACGGTGTAAGGAATGACGCGCATTCCGGCAGACTTTGCCTTTGTTACGAAGGCTGCGTTGACCATGGGATAGTCGGGACCGACGGCATAAGGCACGAAGCCGAGCTTGGTCATGGCAGCATCATAGCCGCCCGACGTATTGTCTATCAGGTAGAGCAGGCGCATCTGCGGATACTTGGCATGGAGATACTTCAGCGTGCGCACGTCGAAGCTCTGCACGAGCAGGCGCGAACCGAGGTTGCGGGTGCTGAGAGCCTTTACACACTGGTCGGCAAAGGTCTTGTATTCGGGCGTAAGCTTGCCGTCAAGAGCGGCGTCAGACTTGATTTCTATAGTGTATCTTACAGGCGCAAGGCGGTGCTGACGGCAGTAAGTTTCAACAGAATCGATTAGCGCCGTCACCATAGGCACATGTGTGTAGAGGCGCTTGCTGTCGGGGAAGGCAGGGTCTTTTACGTTGCCGATGACCTTTGCCGAAAGCTGTTTCCATGTGAGCGAATAGATGGGATACTTCTGTCCGTAGCCTTTGATATAGGGATCGTGCGAAACCACCACTACCCCGTCCTTGGTTACGTGCAGGTCCATCTCAAGGTCGGTTACGCCGAGCTTCACTGCATTGAGCATTGCCTCGATGGTGTTCTCGGGATAAAGTCCGGCACCTCCGCGGTGAGCTATGACAGAGACGCGAGGTCTGATGACGTCAGAGACGGTGCGACCGAAGCGGTTGGTCATAACCACCTTTATCTCCTTATAGTTGCCCACGGGCTTGCATCTGAACAGGTGCGACGTGTTGGCGGGGCGTCCGGCAGCAAGCGTGCGCGAGCCAAACTCAAAGTCGACGCCCGTGAAGCGCTGCATGGTGCCCATCAGCTTGCCGTCCTGATACCATTCAACCTTGCATGCAGGGTCGTAGTCCCAGATGTTGGCAACGACATATCCGGGCTGCGTGCCGAAGTCGCCCTTGTCGTAGAGCGTCATCTGGCGCGAGAAGGGGAAGCCCGTGGCCTTATACTGCCACTCGACGCTGCTTCCGTTGACATCTACCACCATATATCCGTTAGGCGCTCCGCAGCGGTTGAGCCATCCGTTCCACCATGCTCCGCTGGCAGCTCCTATGTTGTGCTGATAGAGGTTGCTGTTGACCACCACGTTCTGAAAGTAATGTGTATGGCCGCAGAACACATGCACCTTGTAGCCCTCGAGCAACTTCTGCAGCGAGGCAGCCCCGCGCATGTTCTGGGCAGGGTCGTCCTTGTTCCATGCGGCGGCGTGCATGTTGAGGATGACGAGCGAGCCTTTGGGCACAAACTTCAGGTCGTTGGCGAGCCAGCGCAGCTGATTCTCCGTGAGCGTCTCAACATACGCCTTGTTGCCCTTATAGTTGATGTTCTTCAGCGTAACGACGTGGGCCTTGCCTATGTTGAACGAATAGTCGGTAGGTCCGAACACAGCCGCATAGGCCATCTCGCCGTAGGCTCCTGCACCAAGGCGCGCGTTGTTGAGTCCCTTGTAGCGCTTGTCGAAGTCGTGGTTGCCGATACACTGAAACATGGTTATCTTCATGTTCTTGAACGACGCGGCATAGCTGCGCAGCAGCGGCAGATTGTCGAACACGATGTCGCCCACGGTGATGCCCACCACCTCGCGCGTCTTGCTCAGCGAGTCGACCACGGCACGCATGTCGGGCACCAGTTCGGTGTTCCATCTCTTCATGTCGGCAGCATCAAGCATCTGCGGGTCGGATATGGCTATGTAGCTGAACCTGTCGGCAGGCTTGGTGCGCTTTTCGAGCACAAAGTTGCAGCTCTTAGAGCTTATGGCCGTCCTGACGGGCACGTAGAAGCCGGAGGCTATACTGTTCTTGGAAGGCAGCTTGTAGGCGGCCGGCGTGGAGATGCTTATAAACTTGCTGACAAACGTGTCGGTGCGCAGCGTCCAGTAGCCCTTGGCGTCGGTACGGGTGAAGGCCATGCCGTTGTTGACCACCACTCCGCTGATGCCCCTGCCCGCCTTGTCGGTAACGCGGCCCTTTACGGTAAACACGTTCACACTGGCCTGACCATTGCTCAGAAGCATCATGGTGGCCATAAGGAATAAACATATTCTCAACTTCATAGGCTTTATGTTTTTGTTTTTATACGTTCGCTCTCTGTTATGCCGCACCCGTCATCGACAGACAACGCCCTGCAACGTGCCGCTGCATAGGTAAAACACGCACACGCCATACTGCAAAACTGCGGCTGCGGACGGCGCAAGTCCGGCGGCTTGTAAATTTTTGTACAAAATTACCAAAATATGTTTACATTGATGATGCATAAGAGGTTCAATTGCTTTAAAAAAGTATAACAAAAACATTTCTGCCGTGAAAAAGCCGTCAGAATGACCGATTTTTATGTCTGTCAGGCACATAGGGGCACTGACGGCACGGCACAATAAGGAGAAGAAAAGATGAAAACTGGCTACGAAGGAGAAGAAAAGCACGCATTGTTACAATAAAAAATTTAAAGTTACATTAATTAATATGATTACAAACCTAAAATCTGAGCGTCATAACATAAACAAGAAAAACTGAAATGAGAAAACTTTTTTTGTCTGCCATCGTTATGTTGACAACGACGGCACCAAATCTTTCTTACGCGAAAGACATTTACGTTTCCACATCATTCCATGAGCCGGCCAACGAAGGCCTGCGCTTTATCTACAGCTATGACGGACTGAGATGGGACACCATACAGGGCACATTCCTGCGCCCGGCGGTAGGAGAACAGAAGGTGATGCGCGACCCTTCGATAGTGAAAGGACCCGACGGCACGTTCCATCTGGTATGGACATCGAGCTGGAAAGGCGACAAGGGTTTTGGTTATGCATCATCAAAAGATCTTATCCACTGGAGCAAGCCAAGACTGATAAACGTCATGACAGACCCTACAACGGTGAACGTATGGGCACCGGAACTGTTCTACGACGACGTGAAGAAGCAGTACATGATTATATGGGCATCATGCATACCGGGCAAGTTTCCCGACTATAAAGAAGACCACTACAACAATCACCGTCTGTACTACGTTACGACAAAGGACTTCAAGAAGTTCAGCAAGGCCAAGGTGCTTATCGACCCTGACTTCAGCAGCATTGACGCCACTCTCGTAAAGAGAGGCAAGGACGACTACGTGATGGTGCTGAAAGACAACTCGAGAGACCAGCGCAACATCAAGGTGGCTTTTGCCAAGTCGCCCTACGGCCCATGGAGCAAGGCGTCGGAGCCGTTCACAGAGAGCTTCTGCGAAGGTCCGTCAACGGCAATGGTCAACGGATGGTATTACATCTACTACGACTCTTACCGCCACGGCATATACGGAGCGGCAAGGACAAAGGACTTCAAGAACTTCCAGGACCAGACAGGTGCCGTAAAGTTCCCTGTAGGACACAAGCACGGAACGGTGTTCATGGCCGACGAGGAGATTGTGAAGAACCTGATAAAGGAGAACCGCGACGCCGTTCACTACACTGGAACGACCGTGGCAACGCCTGCACGACATGACGGCGGACTGTCGCCCGTGGTGGGAGTTCACAGCATTCAGACTATGAGAGGAGAACAGGGATGGCTCTATAACCATCAGCCCATGATGGCATACTGGAAAGGCAAATTCTACATGCACTACCTGACCGACCCGAGAAGCGAGCATGAGCCGCCCGGAAAGACCATGCTGCAGACTTCTGTAGACGGATACAAATGGACTAAGCCCGTTGAGCTGTTCCCTGAATACAACGTGCCCGACGGATACACCAAACCGACATGGCCGGGCGTTGTGGCAAAAGACCTGAAGGCCATCATGCACCAGCGCGTGGGCTTCTATGTGTCTAAGAGCAACCGCCTCATTGCAATGGGCAACTACGGCGTGGCACTCACTCCGAAAGACGACCCCAACGACGGCAACGGAATAGGCCGCGTGGTAAGAGAGATAAAGGCCGACGGAACATTCGGTCCTATATACTTTATATATTATAACCACGGATTTAACGAAAAAAACACCGACTATCCTTACTACAAGAAAGCAAAGGACAAGGAGTTTGTTAAGGCCTGCGACGAGATTCTGGCTAACCCGATGTACAGAATGCAGTGGGTTGAAGAGGCAGACAGAAACGACGACATACTGCCGCTGAAGACTCCCTACAAGGCGTTCAGCGGATACACCCTGCCCGACGGACGCAAGGTGGGACTGTGGAAGCACGCGCTGACAAGCATAAGCAGCGACGGCGGAAACACATGGAGAGAACCGGCAAAGAGAGCTCACGGCTTTGTGAACTCTAACGCGAAGATATGGGGACAGCGCCTTTCTGACGGCACTTATGCCACTGTGTACAACCCGGCTGAATATCGCTGGCCGCTTGCTATATCGCTGAGCAACGACGGACTGGAATACACTACGCTCAACCTGGTGAACGGCGAGGTTACGCCTGAACGCCACTGGGGCAACTACAAGAGCTACGGACCGCAGTATACACGAGGCATACTGGAAGGCAACGGAACACCGCCGGACAAGAACCTGTGGGTTACTTACAGCAACAACAAGGAAGACATGTGGGTGTCGTGCATACCCGTGCCTGTAAAGATAAAAGCTACAGAACATGCAGGAGGCAGCTTCAGCAAGTATGCCAAACTGCAGGACATGAAAGACTGGAACATCTACTCGCCGCTGTGGGCACCCGTAACGCTCAACGGCGAATGGCTGACACTGAGCGACAAGGATCCGTATGACTACGCCAAGGTGGAGAAACTGATACCGGCTACGAAGGAGCTTACTGTAGACTTCGACGTTAAGCCCGCACAGAACGACCACGGACAGCTCAACATAGAGTTCCTTGACGACAAGGGCAACATGTGCGCCCGCATCGTGCTTGACTCTGCCGCAACAATGAAGGTAAAGGGCGGAGCGCGCTATGGCGGCATGCTGAAGCACTATGACGCCGGACAGACATATCATATCACAGCAAAGCTGTCGGTTGACGGACACGTGGGAACATACTTCGTGAACGGCAAGAAGGCAACGGCACGTATGTTCGACACACCCGTTGACGCCATAACACGAATAGTGTTCCGCACAGGCGACCTGTTCACTGAGCCGAGCATTGAGACTCCTGCCGACCAGTATGTTGACATGCCGCGTGCCGACGAGCAGGACAAGCTGGCATCATTCTCTATTGCAAACGTAAAGACTGCATCGGCAGACGCCGACTCAGCATCAACAGTGCTGAAGTATGACGACTTTGCACACTATGCCGAATACTTCAACAACATGGAGGACGAGAACATCGTTACGGACATACCTAACAGCAAGTCGTCTGAATGGATGAGCAAGAACATACCTCTGTTTGAATGTCCCGACAAGGACATGGAAGAGATCTACTACTTCCGCTGGTGGTCGCTGCGCAAGCACATCAAGCGCACTCCTGTAGGACTGGGCATGACCGAATTCCTCGTTCAGCGCTCTTATGCCGACAAATACAACCTCATTGCCTGCGCAATAGGACATCACGTGATGGAGACACGCTGGCTGCGCGACTCGACATATCTGCACCAGATACTGAACACATGGTATCGCGGCAACAACGGCAAGGCAATGCAGAAGATGAACAAGTTCAGCTCATGGAACCCTGCTGCCATATATGAGGCTTACAAGGTGCTTGGTGACACATCGTTCGTAATGGCGCTGAAGCCGTCGCTCGAAGAAGAATACGCACGCTGGAAGAGCACCAACCGACTGAAGAGCGGCCTCTACTGGCAGGGCGACGTGCAGGACGGAATGGAAGAGAGCATCAGCGGCGGAAGACGCAAGCAGTATGCACGTCCGACAATAAACAGCTACATGTACGGCAACGCAATGGCTCTGGCAGAACTGAACAAGCTGGCAGGCGACACAAAGAAGGCAAAGGAATACACAATGGAGGCCGACACGATAAAGAACCTGATACAGACAAACCTCTGGAGCGAGAAGCAGTCGTTCTTCGAAACTATGAGAGGCGCCACTCTGCCTGCCGTGCGCGAGGCCATAGGATTTATTCCATGGTATTTCAACCTGCCTGACGCAAAGAAATATGACGAAGCATGGAAACAGGTGGAGGACGAAGAAGGATTCTCAGCTCCCTACGGACTTACAACGGCTGAGAGAAGACATCCCGAATTCCGCTCGCACGGAGTGGGACGCTGCGAATGGGACGGCGCCGTATGGCCTTTCGCAACAAGCCAGACGCTTACAGCCATGGCAAACTACATAAACACATATCCCGAGCCTGTTGTTGGCGACTCTACATTCTTCAAACAGATGAAGCTGTATGTTGAGAGCCAGCACCACAGAGGACGCCCGTATATCGGCGAATATCTCGACGAAAAGAACGGAGCATGGCTGATGGGCGACCGCGAGCGCAGCAGATACTACAACCACTCTACATTTGCCGACCTCGTGATAACCGGTATAGCAGGACTAAGACCGCAGGCCGACGGCAGCATTGTTGTCAATCCGCTCATACCGGAAGGCACATGGAACTACTTCTGCCTGGACAACATAAGCTATCGCGGCAACAACATAGCCATCGTCTACGACAAGGACGGACAGCGATATCACCAGGGCAAGGGCCTCATGCTCTTCGTTAACGGCAAACTGGCCGCCAAGAGAGACGGTCTGGGTAAACTGACTTATAAAATAAACAAGAAATGAAACGTGTTATAATTCCGGCACTTATGCTACTGAGCATGAGTGCCGGAGCTCAAACTTTTGAAAACAAATTTACAAGACCGCTGAGCGACGTGCTCAACGACGTGTCGGCAAGATTCGGAGTAAGACTGAAATACAACGTTGACACAACAGGACTGAAACTGGCGTATGCCGACTTCCGCGTGCGTCCCTACTCTCTCGAAGAGACTCTCAACAACATATTGTCGCCCTTCGACTTCAAGGCTGTTAAGCAGAACGACAAGCTGTATAAGATAAAGCCTTACGAATATCCGCGCAGACAGCCTGAAGACGGACAGAAGATGATAAGCTGGCTGACATCGCTTTACAGCAATAAAACAGAATGGGAGGCACGACGCGACACGCTGCGCAAGGAAGTGAGAGAGCGCCTCGGCATAGACAAACTGCTGCCGCTCTGCTCTAAGGAGAAACCCGAATACTCGAAGATAAGGAAGTTTGACGGATATACCGTGCAGAACTTCAGACTGAAGACAGCGAACGGCCACACTGTGTGCGGCTCTATCTATGCCCCGACGAGCAAGGGAAAGCATCCGCTGATAATATGCCCCAACGGACACTTCAGCAACGGACGTTACGGCAAGGTGCAGCAGTTGAGACTGGGCACGCTGGCACGCATGGGCGCGATATGTGTAGACTATGACCTGTGGGGATGGGGCGAATCTGCCGACGAAGTTGGCAGCAAGGCACACCAGACACCAGAGGCTCACGTGATGCAGGCACTCAACGGTATAAGGATACTCGACTGGATGATACAGCGCAAGGACGTAGACACCAAGCGCATAGGCGTGAACGGAGGCTCAGGCGGCGGCACTCAGACCGTGCTGCTGACGGTGCTCGACGACAGATTTACGGCTGCCAACCCTGTGGTGAGCGTTTCGTCGTGGTTCGACGGCGGATGTCCGTGTGAGAGCGGAATGCCGATACAGCTGGCAGGAGGAGGCACATGCAACGCCGAACTGGCTGCAATGTTTGCCCCGAAGCCGATGATGCTGGTGAGCGACGGCGGCGACTGGACATCGACGACGCCCAAACTGGAATATCCTTACCTGCAGCGCATATACGGATTCTATGGTGCTACCGACAAGGTGAGCAACATACACCTGCCGAAAGAGCGCCACGACTTCGGCGACAACAAGCGCAACGCTGTATATAAATTCTTTATTGACACCTTCAACCTCGACGCATCAAAGCTCGACGAGAGCAAGGTTACGATTGAAGACGAGAACGCACTAAGATTTACACCTAAGAAATAAATGAAAAAAACACTACTAAAGACAACATTGCTGGCGGCCGTATGCCTGATGACAACAACAGAGGGAATGGCCGAAAACAAGCATGTGCTGTGGTATGACAGACCGGCATACACATGGACAGAGGCTCTGCCGATAGGCAACAGCCGCCTGGGTGCCATGATATACGGCACGCCGGGCTCTGAGCGTCTGCAGCTCAACGAGGAGACAATATGGGCAGGAAGGCCCAACAACAACGCCAACCCGGAGGCAAAGGAGTATCTGCCGAAGGTGAGACAGCTGGTATGGGAAGGCAAATACAAGGAGGCGCAAGACCTGGCCACGGCACACGTGCAGGCAAACACCAACAGCGGTATGCCTTATCAGCCGTTTGGCGACCTGTATATCAACTTCCCGGGCAACGGCGAGTACACCAACTACTACCGCGAACTGAGCCTTGACTCTGCCCGCGCCATAACGAGATACACAAGCAACGGCGTAACATATCAGAGAGAATACATTTCGTCGTTCGACGGAAACGTAATAGCCATACACCTCACTGCAAGCAAGAAGGGCATGATAACCTGCAACGCGCAGATGACATCGCCGCAGCAGGACGTAACCATTAAGTCGGAAGGCAACGAGATTGTGCTGAGCGGCATAAGCGGATGGCACGAAGGACAGAAAGGCAAGGTAACATTTACCGGCAGGGCTACGGCAACCGTAAAGGGCGGAAGCATGAGCAGCCGCGACGGCGTATTGCAGATAAGCGGTGCCGACGAGGCTACAATATATCTGACAATAGCCACAAACTTCAACAGCTATAAGGACATCAGCGGCAACGACACGCTGCGCTCTGAGACGGCCCTGAAAGAGGCACTGACGAAGGACTTCAACACGATGAAGGCCGCACACGTAAAGAAATACAAGGCTCTGTATGACCGCGTGAAGCTCGACCTCGGCAAAGACGCATTTGCGTCAACCACAACCGACAAGCGCGTGGAGCTGTTCAAGAAGCAGACCGACCTGCATCTGGTTGAGACCTACTTCCAGTTTGGCCGCTATCTGCTGATATGTACATCTCAGCCGGGCACACAGCCGCCCACGCTGCAGGGTATATGGAACGACAAGATGCTGCCGTCGTGGGACAGCAAATATACATGCAACATCAATCTTGAGATGAACTACTGGCCGGCAGAGTCGACCAACCTGACCGAACTCAACGGTCCGCTGTTCAGTCTTATCAAGGACGTGAGCGAGACAGGACACAAGTCGGCCGACATAATGTATGGTGCCGACGGATGGGTGCTGCACCACAACACCGACATCTGGCGCGTAACGGGAGCCATAGACAAGGCTCCGTCGGGTCTGTGGCCTACAGGCGGCGCATGGATGTGTCAGCATCTGTGGGAGCATTATCTCTACACAGGCGACGTGAAGTTCCTCGAGAGCGTCTATCCGATAATGGAGAATGCGGCACGCTTCTTCAATCAGATTATGGTGCGCGAGCCTAAGAACAACTGGTGGGTTATCTGCCCCAGTCTGTCGCCCGAGAACCAGCACCCGTACAAGGCAACAACGGCTGCCGGCGTAACGATGGACAACCAGCTGCTCTACGACCTGTTCAACCACGTAATTGACGCTGCCGACATACTGGGCAAGACCAAGACGGCTACAATAATCGACAGTCTGAAGCAGAAGCTCACAGAGATGGTGCCAATGCAGACAGGCCGTTGGGGACAGCTGCAGGAATGGATGGACGACTGGGACAACCCGGAGGACGTGCACAGACACGTGTCTCATCTGTACGGACTCTTCCCGAGCAATCAGATTTCTCCGTTCCGCACACCCGAACTCACAGCCGCTGCACGCAAATCACTCATACACCGCGGCGACCCGTCTACGGGATGGAGCATGGGCTGGAAGGTGTGTCTGTGGTCACGACTGCTCGACGGCAACCACGCATGGAAGCTGATTGGCGACCAGCTGACACTGGTGCGCAACGAGAAGAAGAAGGGCGGAACTTATCCTAACCTCTTTGACGCACACCCGCCATTCCAGATTGACGGCAACTTTGGCTGCACGGCCGGCATAGCAGAGATGCTCATGCAGAGCCACGACGGCTTTGTCTATCTGCTGCCTGCCCTGCCCGACGCATGGAAAGACGGCTCCGTAAGCGGACTGAAGGCGCGCGGAGGCTTTGAGGTGAGCATGACATGGAAGGACAACAAGATAACAAAGACAACTGTTAAGTCGGAACTTGGCGGCAACCTGCGCATACGTTCGGCTGTGCCTCTGAAGGGCAAGGGCCTGAAGGCTGCAAAGGGCGAGAACAAGAACAGACTGTTTGAAACTCCAACGGACATCCGTCAGAAGATAAACTATCCTGACGCCATCGAGAAGATGCCGGAGGCTGAGAAGACATATCTGTATGACATAAGCACCAAGAAGGGCGCAGTGTACACATTTGAAGCAGAATAATATATGTGGCGGAATATGGGAAAAACAGAACAAAGCCCATATTTCCGCCACTTTACGTATATAAGCCGGGCATGGCCAAGCGGCACAAAATCGGCCATGAAGCAACCGGCTCTGCAACCTACTGATATTCAACGGGTTGCAAAAGGCTACCTTTAACATCGCAAAAGGCGGCCTTTTGGCGTGTAAAAGACCATGTTTCGCAACGCGATATGCCGTCTTTCACAACGCAACGGCGATAAGCTGGAACATTAAGAGGCAAAAGCAACTTTACAAAACTAATTGAAAAGTGATTGCAAACCTTATGAATTAACCGAGAAAAAGAATAGTATTAACTAACAAAAATCAATAAAAAAGTAGTATGAATAAAAGCAGAATACTATTTATCGCAACCCTGCTGCTCAGCACTTTGGCAATAAATGCGGCAGGCAAAATCTACAAGCCGTGGAGCAACGGACGGCTCGTGGTGTCTGAGAACAACCGTTACATAGTGCACGAAAACGGACAGCCGTTTTTCTGGATTGGCAACACGGCATGGCTGCTGCCCGAACGTCTTAACCGCGAGGAGGCCGAATATTTCCTCGAGAAAGACCGCCTGGCAGGATATAACGTAGAGCAGATACAGGTGCTCAACGCCATCCCCACGTTCAACGTGTATGGTCATGCTGCCAACAACGCCGAGTTCGACTTCAGCAAGGTGTCTAAGCCGGGTGTTTACGGCTACTGGGAGCATCTCGACTATATCGTAGACGTGGCTGCCAACAACGGCATCTACATCGCCATGGACTGCATCTGGGGCTCTATGATCGACAAAATGGACGTAAAGAAGGCTGCCGCTCTTGGCAAATTTCTGGGCGAGAGATACAAGGACAAGCCCAACATCATATGGATGATCGGAGGCGACATCATGGGCGACAAGAAGCCTGAGGTGTGGGACGCAATGGCAAGAGCCATAAAGAAGGTGGACAAGAACCACATCATGACCTTCCACCCGAGAGGACGCACAACGTCGGCATGGTGGTATAACGACCGCGAGTGGATGGACTTCAACATGTTCCAAAGCGGACACCGCCGCTACGGACAGCGCAACGGCGACGGCGACTACACTATTAAGGAGAACACCGAAGAGGACAACTGGCGCTATGTTGACATGAGCTTTGAGAAGAAACCGCTGCGCCCTGTTATCGACGGCGAGCCTTCATACGAGGACATTCCGCAGGGACTTCACGACTTCTCGGCTCCGCGCTGGATGGACTACGACGTACGCCGCTATGCTTACTGGGCTGTGTTCGGAGGAGCTTTCGGCCACACCTACGGCCACAACTCTGTGATGCAGTTTATACGTCCGGGCCTGAAGGCATCGTTCGGCGCTGAGAAACCTTGGTGGGAGGCAATGGAAGATCCGGGCTACAACCAGATGAAGTATCTCAAATGGCTCATGCTTAGCTTCCCGTTCACAGAGCGCGTGGCTGACCAGAGCATCATCTCAGGACAGAACGGCGAGCGCTACGACCGCATAATAGCCACCCGCGGCAACGACTATCTGCTCGTATACAACTACAGCGGCAAGCCCATGAGCATCGACCTGACAAAGATAAGCGGCGCAAAGAAGAACGTATGGTGGATGAATCCGGCTGACGGCAAACTGACTTATCTCGGCGAATATGACAGCAAGGTCGTTGAGTTTACCTACGATGCAGCCTATCTGCGCGGCAGCGACCGTGTGCTTATTGCCGTTGATTCAAGCAAAAATTATATCGGCAAGACTGACGTAATGCTGAAGGAAAAGAACTAAGAAATTAAGAAGTAAGAGTTAAAATAAGTGCTCTAAAGAGAAGAACAAAGGAAGTTAGCGGATTGAAAATCCTTATATTTAATTCCGGCGGATTGCAAATCCGCCGGAACATTAGCTGACGTAGTGCTCGCGAGAATAATTTAATTAACAATGAAGTTGGCGGATAAATTCTATTGATTGTCGGCTGCGCTCGGCATAATCAAATAAGATTTGCTTCCGCTCTCACTTGCACGGCAATTGCAAATCCGCCGACAGATTAGCTAACGTAGTGCTCGCGAGAAAAAGCTACAAGGCACTTGGATTTTTCATTCTTCACTTTTCGTTCTTCACTTAAAATAGGCATTTGACATTAACTCCTAGCCAACTTGTTGGCGATAACTTCTTTAACTACAATATATATAAATATTATGTTTAGAAAAATATTATTGGCGACCCTGGCCTTGTGTCTCTGCATGACGGCTCCCGCGGCAAAGAAGAAGAACGGACGTAAAGCGTCGTTCCCCGTTGCCGTGACCGGACTGAAGACGGAGCGCATGGTCAACCCGATGAGCATCGACACGCCACAACCGCGGTTAGGATGGATGATAACATCGGACGAGAACGACGTGATGCAGACGTCGTGCCGCATAATAGTGGCCTCAACACCTGAAAAGGCCGCAAAGCTTGAGGGCGACCTCTGGGACACAACGCTCGAGGGCGACCAGTCGCAATGGATAAGATATGCCGGCAAGGAACTGCGCAGCAACACGCCATGCTACTGGCGCGTGAAGGTTACAACGACAAAAGGTGAGTCTGACTGGAGCGAGACGGCAATGTGGAACGTCGGACTGCTCAACGAAGCCGACTGGAGCGGACAGTGGATTGGTCTGGAGAAGGCCATGCCGTGGGACGTAGAGGACGTGCACAGCAAGCTCAGCTCGCGCTATCTGCGCACCGAATTCGACCTTGACAAGCCCGTAAAGCGTGCTACGCTCTACATCAGCGGACTGGGCATGTATGAGGCATACATCAACGGACAGAAGGTGGGCGACCAGGTTCTTGCGCCTGCTCCTACCGACTATCGCAAGACGGTGCTGTATAATGCGTTCGACGTTACGCAGATGCTGACCGCCAAGAACGCCATTGGCGTAACTCTTGGCAACGGCCGCTTCTACACCATGCAGCAGAAGAAGAAGCCTTACAAGATAGCCAACTTCGGCTATCCCAAGCTCCGTCTTAACCTCGTCATTGAGTTTGCAGACGGCAAGAAGAAGGTTATCTCGTCGAGCAACAAATGGAAACTGAATCCCGACGGTGCGATACGCTCCAACAACGAGTACGACGGCGAGATATATGACGCACGCAAAGAACTGGGCGCATGGACATCTGTGGGCTACGACGACTCTAAATGGATGGCGGCAGAGCGCGTGGGCATACCTACGGGAACGCTGCGCGGAGCGATGAGTCCTAACATGAAGGTGGTGAAGACCATGAAGCCCGTGAGCGTAACTAAGCGCGGCAAGGGCTACATCATAGACATGGGACAGAACATGGCGGGCTGGATTAAGCTGCGCATAGGCGGCGTAAATTCCGGCGACAGCGTGAAGATTCAGTATGCCGAGAAGCTCAACGAGGACGGAAGTCTGTTCACAAAGAACCTGCGCAACGCATTTACAACCGACTATTATGTTGCTGCCGGCAACGAGGACGGCCGCTGGTGGGCGCCTACGTTTGTATATCACGGCTTCCGTTATGCCGAGATTACAGGTCTTGACAACGTAACTTCTGACGGCATCGTGGGCGAAGTGGTAAGCGACGAGATGGAGTTGACAGGCTCGTTTGAATGTGCCGACACCATACTCAACAAGGTTTACAATAACGCCATGTGGGGCATCCTGGGCAACTATAAGGGCATGCCCGTCGACTGTCCGCAGCGCGACGAGCGTCAGCCGTGGCTTGGCGACCGTGTGCGCGGATGTTTCGGCGAGGCTTTCATATTCAACAACAACGCTCTCTATGCAAAATGGGCACGCGACATAACCGAGGCTCAGCGTGAAGACGGCTGCATACCCGACGTGGCTCCTGCCTACTGGAACTATTATTCTGACAACATAACATGGCCTTCTGCCCTGCCCTTCTCGCTCGAGATGATGTACAACCAGTATGGCGACGCTGAACCTATGAGCCGCTACTACGGCAACGTGAAGCGCTGGCTCGGCCACATGAAGTATCAGTATGGCAAGGACGGCCTGATGCCGCGCGACAAATACGGCGACTGGTGCGTGCCGCCTGAGGACATAAAGCTGATACACAGCCGTGACCCCAAGCGCGTAACCGACGGCACTCTCATTGCAACGGCCTACTATTACAGACTGAACAAGATGATGGAGAGGTTTGCCAAGATTCTTGACAAGCCGGCCGACGCTGCTGAGTTCAGCGCAGAGGCAGCACGCGTGAAGGATGCTTTCAACAAGAAGTTCCTCACCATAAACCGCAACACAGCTGAGGTGCCGGGCCTTATGCTCTATCCCGACAGCACGTTCTACGGCAACAACACCGTAACGGCCAACCTTCTTCCGCTGGCGTTCGGCATGATTGACGACGACTATGTGCGCGGCGAGGTTGAGAAGAACATCATACACAACATCATCACCCTTAACAAGGGAGCCATATCTTGCGGCGTGATAGGCGTGCAGTGGCTTATGCACGGACTTACCGACATGGGCCGCGGCGACATGGCATGGCTGCTGGCAACCAACAAGAAGTATCCGAGCTGGGGCTACATGGCCGAGAACGGAGCCACAACGATATGGGAACTGTGGAACGGCGACACTGCCAATCCGTGGATGAACAGCGGTAACCACGTCATGCTGCTTGGCGACCTCGTGTCGTGGATCTATGAGGATGTGGCAGGAATTAACTCTGACGAGAACAAGCCGGGCTTTAAGCACATCGTTATGAAGCCTGCGTTCAACGTCGACGAGATTGACGACATCAACGCGTCTTACAAGTCTATCTACGGCACAATAGTAAGCCGCTGGCACAAGAAGGCAGGCAAACTGATATGGCACGTCGAGATTCCGGCAAACACCACTGCCGAACTGCACATGCCCGACGGCAGCATCAGGAACATCGGTTCGGGCAAATACGACATTACTGCCGACATGCCCATGACCGACAAGGCCGTAGTTTCAGACGAGTTTCTGTATAAGTCGGCATCATTCCCCGAGTGCCATTCTGCCACGATAGCAGAGACAAGCAAGGGCGACCTTGTGGCAACTTACTTCGGCGGAACTAAGGAGCGCAACCCTGATGTGTGCATCTGGGTGAGCCGTAAGCCTAAAGGCTCTACAGAATGGCTGGCGCCTCAGCTCGTGGCCGACGGCGTGTTCAAGACTGGAAGTGAGGAAGCCAAACTGGCAGGTCTGTCAGGACTCGACAGCACCAACGCCCCGGCAGCCAAAGGACCTATACTCGACAAGAAGATAAGAAAGAATCCTGAGGGCTATCAGCGCAAGGCCTGCTGGAACCCGGTGATATATCAGATACCCGGAGGCGACCTCGTTATCTACTTCAAGATTGGCAACAAGGTGGCCGACTGGACAGGCTGGATGGTGCGCTCTAAGGACGGCGGCAAGACATGGAGCAAGCGCGAGCCGCTGCAGGAGGGCTATCTCGGTCCGATAAAGAACAAGCCAATAATGAGCAAGGGCCGCATCATTGCGCCTACAAGTATTGAGGAAGGCGGATGGCGCCTGTATTTTGAATACTCTGACGACATGGGCAAAACATGGAAACGCACCGACTTTGTTAAGGCCGACGAAGGCGTGAAGGCCATTCAGCCGGCTGTAATGGTGCTCAACGACGGTCGTCTGGCAGCCGTGGCACGCACACGCAGCGAGCATATAGGCATAACCTACAGCTCTGACAACGGACTGACATGGAGCAAGCTGCAGCTTATTGACACTCCAAACAATAATAGTGGCCTTGATGCCGTTACACTGAAAGACGGCTCTCATGTGCTTATCTGCAACGACCGCCCTATACCCAAGGGCATAAAGAACGGCAAGGGAGCGCGCACTCCGCTGTCGGTGATGAAGTCTGACAACGGCACCGACTGGAAGCACTGGATAACGCTCGAGGAGTCGCCCGTAAGCCAGTATTCTTATCCTTCGATAATCCAGACATCCGACGGTAAGATTCACTGCATCTACACATGGCGCCGCCAGCGCATCAAGCATGTGGTGATAGACCCTAAGGTGTCTGCCGAATAACTTTAAAGACACACCCGCAACCGCGAGCCATGGGAATGTACACGAGGCAGACGGCCGCAGTGATATTGCACCATGTCCGGTGCGGGTTTTCTTTTTATCTAAGCATCAATTTAATCAGCATAGCATGAAAAAGATTTTTCTTTTATTATTGTTGTTCGTCTCGCTGACGGCCGGAGCCTACAAAGGCTCTTCCGTGGCAGGGCTATTCCCCCTGCAGGGCAGCGGACGCGTTATCTATAACTTCAACCAGGGCTGGCGCTTTCATCTTGGCGACGCTCAGGGTGCCGCTGCTGCCGACTTTGACGACAGTCGTTGGCAGGTGGTGTGCGCCCCTCACAGCGTAAGACTCGAGCCTGCCGAGGCAAGCGGCTGCCGCAACTATCAGGGCATTGCCTGGTATCGCAAGCATTTCACCGTGCCTGCCGACATGAAGGGCAAGGACATCACGCTGCACTTTGAGGCCATTATGGGCAAGCAGGAGGTGTATGTCAACGGCAAAAAGGTGAAAGAGCATCTGGGCGGATATCTGCCCATAACCATAAACCTGACCGAACAGGGCGTAAAGGCGGGCGACAAGTGCGTCGTGGCGGTGAAGGCCGACAACAGCGACGACAAGACTTATCCGCCGGGAAAGAAGCAGACGGCTCTCGACTTCTGCTATCATGGCGGTATGTATCGCGACGTGTGGCTCATAGGCAAGTCGCCCCTGGCCATAACCGACGCGCTCGAGGCCAACAAGGTGGCTGGCGGCGGCATTTTCCTTCACTACGACAACATATCTGAAAAGAGTGCCGACGTGTTTGTCAACGTCGAAGTGGGCAACACATCTGCCTCAGCGGCTCAGCCTACAGTGGCCGTGGTGGTGAAAGACAAGAGCGGAAAGCGCATCAAGTCGGTTACAAAGAAGATTAAGGTTGGCGCCAAGTCGAGCGCTACGGCATATCTTGCCATGAAACTGAAAGACCCTGAGCTGTGGTCGCCCGAGTCGCCCTATCTCTACAACGTCGAGATAAGCGTCATGCAGAACGGCAAGAGCGTAGACGGCGGCATGGTGCGCATGGGCATCCGCAAGGCCGAGTTCCGCGGAAAGGACGGCTTCTGGCTCAACGGCAAGCCTTATCATCAGCTTGTCGGCGGCAACCGTCATCAGGACTTTGCCTACGTAGGCAACGCTATGCCCAACAGTCAGCAGTGGCGCGACGCCAAGCGCCTGCGCAAGGCCGGCATGGTGATTGTGCGCTGTGCCCACTACCCCATGGCCCCTGCCTTCATGGATGCCTGCGACGAGCTTGGTCTCTTTGTCATCGTGCCCACTCCGGGCTGGCAGTATTGGAACAAGGATCCGCACTTTGGCGAGCTTGTTCATGAGAACACGCGCAACATAATACGCCGCGACCGCAACCACACCTGTGTGCTGATGTGGGAGCCTATACTCAACGAGACACGCTATCCCGAAGACTTCGCCATCAAGGCGCTGCAGATAACCAAAGACGAGTTTCCTTATCCCGGCCGTCCTGCTGCCGTGGCCGATGTACAGTCGGCAGGAGTGAGAGACAACTACGACGTAGTGTACGACTGGGCCGACAACATAGGCAAGGGCAACTGGCCCGAGGACAAGTGTGTCTTCACGCGCGAGTTTGGCGAGATGGTAGACGACTGGTATGCACACAACAACATCAACCGCGCGGCGCGCTCATGGGGCGAGCGTCCTATGCTCATGGCAGCTCTTTCGCTCTGCGACACCTACGGCGAGATGTACCACGGCCAGCGCCAGTTTATAGGCGGTTGCCAGTGGCATCCGTTCGACCATCAGCGCGGCTATCATCCTGACACTTACTACGGAGGCATATACGACGCCTTCCGTCAGAAGAAATACGCCTTCGAGATGTTCCGCTCGCAAGACCGCAACGCCGAGCCTATGGTGTTCATCGCCAACGAGATGACTCAGTTCTCCGACAACGACGTTACGGTGTTCTCCAACTGCGACAGTGTGCGCCTTACGATGTTCGAAGGCGACAAGGTGATGACTCTGCCTGTTGTTCACGACGACAACGATAAGCCCTGCGCCCCTGTGGTGTTTAAAGACTTCTGGAACTTCTGGGCAGCGCGCGAATACAGCTACAAGCAGCGCAACTGGCAGCGCGTGTCGCTCCTGGCAGAAGGCATAAAGGACGGCAAGGTGGTTGCCGTACAGAAGAAGATGCCGTCGCGCCGCTCTACCAAGCTGCGTCTCTATGCCGACGACATGGGCCGCAAGCTCAACGCCGACGGCAGCGACTTCATTGTGGTTGTGGCCGAAGTTACCGACGACAACGGCAACGTGAAGCGTCTGGCCAAGGACAACATCTACTTCACCGTTGAGGGCGAAGGCCGCATAATAGGCGACGGCGAAAACATCATGGCAAACCCGCGCATCGTTGAATGGGGCTCGGCTCCCGTGCTGATACAGGCCACCGACAAGCCAGGCAAGATAACCATAAAGGCGCGCTCATACTACGACGGCGTGTATGCTCCGGCTGCTGCCGAACTGACAATAGAGAGCGTAGCCCCCACTCTGCCGGCATGCTACACCGACAAGCCCACGGCAACCGTAAGCAAGCCCGTGCGCACAACAGGCGAGACAAAGCAGACAATGACCGACGAGGAGCGTCAGCGCACTCTCGAAGAGGTGAACAAGCAGCAGGCTGAGTTCGGCGTACAGTAAAAGATAAGCCACACAGGCATCCCGCACAGGGATACTTATGTAAAGAAATTTATTTCAAGAATTATCCCGTCAAGATCCCCAATCGGACGTTGGCGGGATTTTTATTTTATAATCTGCCGACACACCGCCATGCACTCCTCTGCCCTACCGTCCGCGGCATAATTGTCCGTCAGCAGCCAACCGCTCACCAGTTCTGCTAGTTCCTCAAAAAAACTCTATTATTTTCGGTTAAAAACTCGGCCACTTTTGATGCAAAAGTGGCCCATTTACGAGTCGTAAACCTATCATTAACAGTTTGAAAGCAGCAAGACTGATTTTGCTTAATAAATAGCTCTATTACGGATGTTTTTAATGCGGACTATAAGGAAAACAACATAAAAATGTTTCAGATTTTCGAGGTGTTTTCATCATGACTGCATTTTGTGGATAAAAAACATTGGACGCACCTTGAAACTGTGCCGTTCCGAGGTGCGTCCAACATCAATATTATTATTTCTTCAATTATTCTTCTGAACCGATTTTTACATCAATACAGCAATGATATTTTTCAGTTCGCTGTCGATACCTTCAAGATACGACACCACATATTTATCTTCGCCAAATCCCTTGTATTGCTGCCACGGGTCTTCATCAATATAGGCATCAATGTTTTCGTATGCATTAGGGTGTTTGGCATAAGATATTAAACAACAATACTCAGCGAAATTTTCTGCATTACCGTTGAATATTTGTGACTATTTACATTTTAATTTGTATTTTTGCATTTGACTAAAAAATACAAACCAACAAAAGGTATCCATTCTTATGAAATTAGTTAAAGGCGTATACGAAAATATTATTTCAGAACAAGTTTCAAAAGACATTGAAGAAGCTCAAGACGAAGGACTGATATGTAAAAAGGACGATATTGATATTGCCGAATCACCATCAATACTGACAGCCTATATCAGCAAGATTATCAAAAATAAACTGAATGACGACTCCTTATCCTTAATTGAAAAGCGCAATTATATAAACAAAATAATAGAACTTATTGACGACGACAACAACGATAAGATAAAAGAACACGATAAACTATTGACTGCCGTTATCAGTAATGAGGAAGAAATAAAACTAAAAGCTACAAACAAAAGTTTGGTTCGTCCTTTATCTGGTTTTAGGGTAAGCAATCTTTTTACCGGCGGACAAAGTACGGTATCGCTGGGCAGTGAAATTGAAAGAGACATGCGCAGATAAGATATTTATAATCGTATCGTTTCTTCGTTTGTCTGGAATTAATCTTATATATGACGCCTTAAAGAAATTCTGTTCTAATCCAGAACACGAACTTCGCATCATTACAACAACATATTGCGGAATAACAGAAGCCAAAGCACTGGAACGACTGGCGACACTGCCAAATACACAGATACGAATATCTTATAATACAAGAATAGAACGACTGCATGCCAAAGCGTTTATTTTTGAAAGAAATTCGGGCTTTCATACGGCATATATTGGCTCATCGAATCTTTCAAAATCAGCACAAACTGACGGATTGGAATGGAACATCAGAATCACTAACGTTGAAAATCCGCATATACTAAAAGCTGCTATAGCAACATTTGAGCAATATTGGAACAGTCATAACTTTGAGGACTTCAACGAAGGAGGTATAAAACGTTTCTATGAACAGACAAGAAAAGAACGTGAACAGTTTAAAAGTGAAGTAGTTCTTCACCGATATTCAATATTGCCACACCAGAAACAGATTTTAGACAGGCTTCAGGCAATAAGAGAGGCCGGCATAAATAAGAACCTTATTGTTGCTGCAACAGGAACAGGTAAGACTGTTATATCTGCTTTCGACTATAAGATAAACTCTGCAAATAAAATTCCATACGGAAAGATACTGTTTGTTGCTCATCGTGAAGAAATTCTTAAACAATCATTATTTACGTACAGGGGTGTGTTGATGGATGCAAACTTTGGCGACATGTGGGTAGGCAATTTCAAGCCAGGCAATATCGACCATCTGTTTGTGTCGGTACAAACGTTTAATTCCAATTATGCAGAAATATTTGAAAAGCTGCCTTCTGATTATTATGAATATATCGTAATAGATGAAGCCCATCACCTTGTTGCAAACAGTTACAGAAAAATAATAGAGCATTTCACTCCAAAAATATTGATTGGACTGACCGCCACACCAGAACGTATGGACGGACAAAGTCTTTTGCCTGACTTCTGCAACAGGATAAGTGCAGAAATACGACTGCCACAAGCATTGGACGAAGGTTTGCTTACACCGTTTCAATACCTTTGCATAAGCGACGACACAGATTTGACCGATGACGAATTAATGGCTGGAAACAAATATATATCCTCAAAGATAATTACCAAACTTTGTACCAGCCAAAGGGTTGCGCTGATCATTGATAAACTAAGGTATTATTTGGCCGATGAACACGAATGCAAGGCGCTATGCTTCTGCGCCAATACAGAGCATGCCCGCTTTATGGCTGAAGAATTAAACAAAGCCGGTTTTAAAGCTGCATCTCTGACTGTTGACAATTCGGAAGAACGACAATCTATAAACAGAAAATTTTCTAACGGCGAAATTAATTATCTATGCGTCGTAGACATGTATAATGAAGGTGTCGACATTCCGGCTGTTGATACAGTTTTGTTTCTCCGTCCTACAGAAAGTATCACAATATTCTTGCAGCAGCTTGGACGAGGATTGCGCCTTTATCCCGGCAAACAAGTATTGACCGTTTTAGACTTTGTTGCGCAACTAAATCAAAAGTATGATTACGCAAGCCGCTTCCGCAGTTTGATGACACATACAGACAAGAACATTGTTGACCAAATAAAAAACGGTTTTACATTACTTCCTCATGGATGCTCAATTCACATGGAGGAGAAAGCGAAAGAATATGTATTGCAAAATATTAAAGCTGCAATTTATAACAGGAACAGACTTATAAATGAGCTGCGCTCTTATACCGTTTGTCCAAGTTTGTCTGAATTTATAGCTAATAACGGACAGGACATTCGACTAATTTATAAGAATAACTTATGCTGGACTAAATTAAAGAAGTATGCAGGTTTTTGCGACTATAAGGAAGACAGCAATACAAAACGATATGAAAAGGGACTGGGTAAGTTAATACATTTCAACACCGCTTCTTTCCTAAAGTTCATAAAAGCAACAATAGCAAACAACTGTAATATAAGCTGTAAGGATGAAAAAGACAAAACTTTTGCCTTAATGCTTTACTACGTTTTATACCAAGATAAAATTCAAGACCTCGGTCTCAATTCGATTGATGTAGCTATCAGGCAGCTTAACAATTATCCTTTATTCATAGAGGAAATAAAAGAAATTGTGGAATATCTTATTGACCACCTATACATCAAGACATTTTCTATCGGTTCAGGCCTGCCTGACGCCCTTGAACAATACGGCTACTACACACGTGAAGATGTATTCACGATTTTTGGAAGACAAACTGCCGAAAGGCGTATGCAAGGAAGTGTAGCCGGTGCATTCAATTTTGAAGAGTATAACACAGAAGCTTTCTTTGTTACACTGAACAAATCGGATGCAGACTTTTCTCCAAGTACCCAATATGACGATTATATTATAAGCGAATATAAATTTCACTGGCAATCACAGAATAATGATTCTCATGCCGGCCGTGGAAAAAGATTTGTTGAACAGAAAAAGAACAAAAAGAAGTTTCTGTTATTCGTCAGGGAACAGAAAAAAGACGGTTTCAACAATACCTGTCCTTTCCATTGCTTTGGATTGGTAGACTATATACGCTCATACGGCGACTTTCCAATGAATATCGAATGGAAGCTGCAAGAGCCTATAATGCCACAATATTTGAAATCGGTGTAATAGTTCACATTATAAACACAATTTGATAAATCACATTATGCTTACAATATCAAAAATAATTTTACATAATTTTAAAAGATTCAAAGATCTTACTCTTAATGTAAATTCTGATATTAATATTTATATCGGTGATAATGAATCAGGGAAAAGTACAATTCTTCAAGCAATAGATCTTGTTTCTCGTGGTAGCGTAACACGTATTGAAAATATTGGTCTTAATAGACTTTTCAATATTGAAGTTATAAATGATTTTTTGGATGGTAACAAAGACATGACCAAACTTCCTGAAATGTATGTTGAATTATATTTTACAGAGGATACCGAGTCTATTCTAATGGGTAAGAATAATAGTCTAAGACGAAATTGTTCTGGTATAAAATTGACTTGCAATCCAAATGATGCATATAATAAAAATATAGCACAATTACTAAGGAATAAAAATGCATCTTTCCCTCTGGAATTTTACAAAACAGAGTTTAGCACATTTGCGGGTGAATCATACAATGGATATACCAAAATATTAAATAGCTTATTTATTGACAATTCTACTATAGGTAGTCCATATGCAATGCGCGAATATGTTAATGATATTTTTCATTCACAATTATCAGAATTAGAAAGAGTAAATGCCAAGTACGCATACAAAGATAGCAAAATACAATTTCAATCTCAAGTTTTGGCTCCATACAATGAATCAATTTCGCCATATTGTTTTGCCATTAAAGAATCTGTAACCAATAATATCGAAACAGACATAACTATTTTAGAGAATAATATACCTTTAGATAACAAGGGAACGGGCTGCCAATGTTTCATAAAGACAAAGCTTTCACTAAATAAAGCTGTGCAAAAAATTGATACAGTATTAATAGAAGAGCCCGAAAATCATTTGAGTTATACTAAAATGCTTGAACTTATAGAACTTATAAGGAAGGCTAGTAATAGACAGATTTTCATTTCAACACATTGTAATCTCATTGCAACAAGATTAAATTTAAAACGGATCGCTTCTGCCTGCATCAGGTGATTACCTGCAAAAATGTTTATTATTTAATAGTGCATCTACAAATGTTGCCAGTCTATCCAACTTACCTGATGATACAGCAAATTTTTTTATCAAAGCCCCAGACAACAACATGCTACAATTTGTATTATCTCAGAAATCTATTTTAGTAGAAGGCGATGCTGAATTTATTCTTATGGAGGCGTTATATAAAAATATAACAGATAGAGAATTGTCTGAAAGTGGCATTGGACTTATTGCTGTAGATGGTAAATGCTTCAAAAGATATCTAGATATAGCAAAAATTCTAAAAAATAAAGTTGCTGTCATAACAGACAATGATGGTGATTACGATGAAAACATAAATAATAATTATTCCGATTACATTAATAATCAATTTGATAATATCAAAATATTTTCAGACAAGGATAATTCAAGACATACATTTGAAGTATGTATATATAATGACAATCAAGAAACTTGTGAACAAGAGTTCGATACCCCCAAAAGACGGTTAACGATACTAGATTACATGCTAAAAAATAAGACAGAAGCTGCATATAAACTTCTAACAAAAAAAGCAGACACATTAATAGTACCAGAATATATAAAAGACGCAATCACATGGATAGAAGACTAATATTAGCAGTAGCGGGTTCTGGGAAAACGACATATTTAATTAAATTAATAAATTTAGAAAAAAGTTTTCTTATTGTTACGTATACGGAAAATAATCTTTACAATATACGCAGACGTATAATCAATAAATTTGGTTATATGCCTAATAATATCACAATAATGACATACTTCAAATTTCTGATACATGTTTGTTACAGACCATTTCTTAAAGATGAAATAAAGGCAAAAGGTATAACATGGAATATCCCTGAAAATTACACAAGATATATGAAAGGAAAACTATATTACATGACAAAAAATGGATTCCTATACTATAATAGATTATCTAAATTATGTCAAACTTATTGTGCAAAAGATATAAAAGAACGTATTGAGAAATTCTATGACTGCTACATGTTTGACGAAATCCAAGATCTTGGCGGACATGACTTCGATTTTATACAAAACATACTCCCAACAAATATTGATTGCATACTCGTTGGTGATTTTTATCAGCATACATTTGAAACAAGCAATGACGGAAATATAGCAACAGGACTATACAAAGACTATACAAAATATAAAAAAAAATGGTCTAAAACAAGAATAGAAATTGACGAAAAGACTTTATCAAACAGTTATAGATGCTCACCAACAATATGCAATTTTGTTTCTCAGCATTTAGGTATCAAAATAGCCTCACATAGACATGACAATACTACCATTCATATTATAAATAAGCAAGATGAAGCAGACAAACTATTTCGTGATGACTCTAAAGTCAAACTATTTTATAAAGAAGCCCCAAAATATCCATGTATCTCAGAAAATTGGGGCAACTCAAAAGGTCTTGACAGCTTTCAAAATATATGTATAGTATTAAATAAAACTACATTAAAAGCATTTAATGAAAATAAACTTAACCAATTACCCCAATCAACACTCAACAAATTTTATGTAGCCTGTACAAGGGCCAAAGGTGATATTTATTTTATACCACACACATTTATTGACCGTTATAAACGGCAAACGATGTAAACATCAATAAATAAAAGATTATTCAACTTAAAAAAACTCCTATTCACATTTCTATTTTTGCTAATACAAGTCCCCAACAATCTCCCAAATATTTCTTACCTTTGTATGCAAAGACAATATTTGCGGAAAGATGTATAGCGTTCACGACACGTTTTTTGACGAGGTAAGGCATGAGGGATATGAAACCGTGATGCCATGCGATGAGGTTGCGGTGTTCAGCACTAAGACCGGCATGGGCACGGGATATAAGGTTGCGCCCATGCTCAGCGACTCGTTCAGCATAATGCTGGTAAAGAGCGGAACGGTGAAGCTCTCGGTAAACTACAGCACGGAGACACTAAAGAAGAACTCTATGGCTTTTCTGACGCCAAACATGGTGGTGTCGCTGAGCGATGCCGACGAAGACTTCATGATGGAAGGCGTAAGCTTTATGCCGGCATACTTTGACGACCTGTCGGCCTATGCTCCCGTGTATAACCAGATGATTTCGTTTGCCAACGAGAACGCGCTGCCGATAAGGAGTCTGAGCGAAAGCGAAATGGAATGTATGCAGACGATGCTGGGGCTTTATTCTGACATCAACACGGAGCAGCTGCACTACAACGGCCTGATGCTGCATCTGTCTAACCTACTGCTGTTGCGCTTTGCCGAGATACTGAGGGCGGGATGCGCTGCAGATCCATCGAAGGTGCCGCACACCGTGGAGATTTACCGCGAGTTCAGAAAGCTGCTAATCGGCAATTACCTTAAAGAGCACTACATATTGTTTTATTCGTCGCAGCTTAACGTGTCGTCAACCTACCTGTCGCGCATAGTGCGCAAGGTGTCGGGACGCTCGGTAAACGAGCACATAGCGCACATGCTGACAACCGAAGCGCGACGGCTGCTCGACTGCACCGACCTGCCCGTGAAACAGATAGCCTACAGACTGGGCTTCGCCGACCAGGCCTCGTTCGGCAAATTCTTCAGAAAACAGTTCGGCGTATCGCCTACGGAATATAGAGCAGGCTGCTGTGAGAATGAAAAGTGAAAAATGAAAAGTGAAAAATCCAAATGCATTGTTGGGTATTGTCATTTGGAGTTAAAGGAGTTATCCTTTCGCAAGCACTACGTTTACTAATGTGCCGGCGGATCTGCGCTCCGCCGGAATATATTATAAGGATCTGTGATCCGATTACTTCATATTTTGTCTTTATACTGTTGTATTAAACTCGCTTAGACATTTAGATTTTTAACTTTTAATTTTTAATTTTCGCCAGAACTGTCCGATTACTTCCTATTTTGTATCATGTTGTTTTATGCTAGCTTAGCATTTGTATTTTCACTTTTAATTTTTTTCGTTCCTTACTTACTTTCGTAAAAACAGCGGTATTTTAAGCGGATCAGGAAATTAGCTACGCTGAACTTCGTTTCTTATATTTAATTCCGGCGGAGCGCAGATCCGCCGG